>Ga0065711_1032513_pt1 | contig 27194 bp, 16 predicted proteins | sample Hoacrofraction12_FD_59098 | JGI IMG/M metagenome (GOLD analysis project Ga0065711, IMG submission 59098) | Hoatzin crop microbial communities from Cojedes, Venezuela - Epithelial fraction 12 v2 (version 2) | ecosystem: Host-associated > Birds > Digestive system > Esophagus > Crop | place... | reverse complement strand
TCCCTGGGCAGCCTGTTCCAGTGCTCCATCACCCTCAGAGGGAAGAAGTTCTTCCTCATGTTCAGACGGAACTTCCTGTGCTTCAGTTTGTGCCCGTTGCCCCTTGTCCTGTCGCTGGGCACTACTGAAAAGAGTTTGGCCCTATCGTCCTGACACCCACCCTTCAGATATTTGTAAGCATACCTTCGTGCCTGTGTCATATCTGTATGCAGATAGCTTTTTCTTTCTCTGAAAGAGAAATACATTGAATTCATAAAGGTTTTTGTTTCTAAATTCAGTTCTGGATGTTCCCTAAAGGGACCTGTTTTCATCACGCATGCTTTACTGTTTGCTACCACTATTCATAGCTCAGGTTTTTGAGGGGGTGGGGGGTTTCAATGCTTCTTGTCACTGTAGAACCTGTGCCTCTTCTGCAGATATGCTTCTATAAATGAAATAGAATATTGTCCTATATGAGTTCCATACCTGATTCTATTATCACATATATTTGTGCAACTCAGGTGAATACAATGAATATTATAATTTTGAAATAGAATTCTATATGCAGAGTTGTGATATTGGTAATAGTCCCATTAGAAATTCAGGTTTTCACTTCTGGACAGATTTGATCTAGAGTGTTGTCTGTAAAACCTGTCTGGAACCTTGCAGTGCCAATTTTATGCAATTATTCTTCAAACTATTTTACAAACATAGTGTGATTACTGTACAAACATTAAATATATACATGCATACACACAGCTGACTTGTTCAGAGTTACCTGAAATATCCCGCTTAGCAGTACATTATACCTTATAGACCTATTCATCCACGTCAGAAGTCCCGAGATGGAAGATTATTTAAATATAAGTACCAAAAGTTCAGTTTCTTTTTATTCCACAAGTCATACAAGCCTACAGATATATACGAACTATCTTTAGAAAAATGTCCTCAGAGAAGTCAGTGTTGGCTATATAGGTGAAAGAATCACAATATTAATTTAAAACAATACCCAAGTTTCATACCAAACCAGACCATATTTCATGTGGGTTCATAAATGTCATTGTTCTATAGATAAGTTACACTCATGACATGGAATACATTTCTAACCACTTACTGGGAACCTTCTTGCCTCAGAGTTCTCAAGCAAACAAGAATAATGTCACCAATTGTGCAAGGAGGTTTGTGTGAATCTGTTTCAGATGTATATTCATCTCAGTTAAAATGACCTCCTGTTCTTCCCAAACATAAAATAAATTTCAGTGGTAAACTGATCATAGTTATTTAGTGACTCCAAAATAGAGTTTACTATGAATTTATGAGGAAAGTAGCCATATTATTTTAGTCATAGTAATAACTCAACCCCTTGAGACACAACCCATTTGTAAAGAGATTGAACCATTTTCCTGACATTCAAGAAACATATGCTGTGATAAAAGCTAGACTAAAGGAAAACTCTTACTGAAAGAGGCAAAGATTATATGGAGGAACCTTACACAAAATGAAAAAAGCTTCTCTTTTGCTCTCTGCATTTATTACCAAATGGAAGAAGATTAACTTCAGTTTCTGCACTGGATAGTTCTCTGATTTACATCAGCTTTTAACTGGTATTATGAATCTTGATATATCTTCAATTTATTGAAGAAAACAAAGGAAAGCATGCCATCCTTTTTTTCATATTTCTTCCATTTTTCTTTCACGCAATAGTATGCTTCTACCACAACTTACACTATTGCTTTGACACAAAAGGAATTGAGATGCAGTTATTTTTGGGGGTTTTCTTGTAGTTTTCTGAGTACTGCATGTAGAAAACTGGCCATTAGAAAAGTTGAAACAAGTTTTCTTTTTAAAGGTGTTCTCTTTCAAAGGAAGCAAATTGTCTGCAGAGATTGAAAGCATTTATCAGTAGAGGAACATAGTGGACTTTTTTTCCATTTTTATAAGACATTTTTAACATAGATTTGTTCTATTTATGAAAATAGTTTACCTTTTTTTTCCCAGTGTGATATGGTTTTCTTGTTATTTTAAGGCATTTTTAATTACAATATTCATCTAATATTGGAATCTTTGAAGTGGCTTTACTAAACCTTAAATCCATTTGCTAGCAAGGAAAAGGAAATGTTGGCTAGTAGTTTAAACTGAAGAAGTGGGCTTCATATGGAATCAAATTCCTGTTTCCAGCTCCATCTACTTGCTGCAAGCTGGTAGCCAAACTTCTCAGTTTTCCCTCAGTAGAACACAGATACTTGTTTCCTGAAACAACCACAAAGATTCTTTAACTCCTCCCCAATTTCCTAATTCACATGGTAGGTTTACTTTCTTCTTGACATCATGGAGCTTTTGGAGTTAATCATAGAAGAGTTCTGGTTGGTTGTGGCTAGGAGGATTGCCAGTATTTTCTTGCAGCAGTCTTCCTCCACACACAAAGTAAAAAGAAAAAACCAAAGTGGTAGCTCTAACAATACCTGGAACTTTTTTTTGAGAAAGAGTGATTCCAGTGGCAGTGAGTATCGGAGGAAGGCATGTTGCCACACAGATGGCAGGAAAGACAGGTGCAGGGTATCAGGTGTTAGTTGAAGAAAACATATAAACATGTTAGTCCTGTATGCCTGTTTCTTCTGTACAAGATCAAGCCTGAAATACATGTCTTTTTACAAATGTGTTTGTCTCCAAATTAATATCACCATTCATAAAGTAGTTCTGTGAAGCTGAATACTGACACTCAAAGGGAGATATAGTCTGAATCTTCAAATCAATGACCACTTTTGCAAAGACTGAATATGAATTCATGCATACCATTGAATCAATTTCTTTTTAGCTCTAGGAGTGTCCTTTCCACATCTTTTTTTAAGAGAATTCATGAGAAGACTAGCTAATAGAAATAGCCCAAAGGCATATTTAAGCTAATGCATCCTAAATGAAATCTTAACCTTCAACCTTCATTTTCAAGAAACATATTCTCTAATTAGATAGTGCTCTTTTCATGCAAGTGGAAGGTGTGATGCTGATTAGGTTATATATCACTGAGGGAAATTTTGCCACTACAAGGTCAACATCTGTTAACTTAGAAGCTAGAAGACATAATTCAGCATTTGAAATCATAGCTGCTTCTAGTAGGGTTAATTAAAAGTTAACTCATAATTTCCTGAAAACTCATAACAAATGCAAGCAAAAGCAAAGCTGAGGGAGATTTATTTTTTCACATTCTGATATGCATTGCATATGTCCAGCCCACAAAGCATGTAGGTTAACAGAGGTGCAACCTTGAGCCTGGACACATTCAAGTTTGATTGTGGGCTCTTCTGGGTGGATTCTGTTTTCTGCCATAAGTCTTCCGTACTAGAATGCAATTAAGGAACAAAGAGCATAATGATATTAATGATTGGCACTCCAACCTCAAGAGATGCTGTTTTAATCAGAAACTCTGAATGTGATTTCATGCACAAGTCATTGTCAATATGTTCTCATTTCTCCCACTCCACAGACTGTGCAACAACTCCTTAACTGGCATGCTGATGAGATATAAAAATAAAAACCACACACAACTTTTTTGACAAGAAACAAATTAGTTCTTTCGTGAATGTCAGTGTAATAATACATGCATTTCAGGGGCATAACTAAGGAGGTTACATACTATGATGGTGGTTTATAGATTTTGCTTTCTAACTTGTAAGTGGTTTCATCTTAACAAAACACAAGCTCTTAGAGATACAAATATTGACTAAAAGAGGTTTTGTCCAAGGGAAGATACCTCCCCTTCTTAATGTAATAATAAAATCCTGAAGAGGTACATACTTAGTCGCAGTAAGGTACCAAAAGCATAGATGTGATGACTAAGCACTTGAAGCAATGTTCATTAACAATATTATAAGATACTTACAGAATCATTGGTCTCGCAAGCCAGTAAGTTGTAAGAAAGAAAAAGATGTCCAACTCATTGGTAATATTAGTATGTTCTTCATTGTTAGAAAAACAAACTTAGGAGCTGTTATTTGCATTTAGTCTTAGACTCTGCTACATGCATTTTCCCTTATGACTTCTGAACTGGTGAACTTTTGTTTTTCTCTCACCACTTTATTCTACAATCTAAAAAAGCTGAAGTAGATTTTGGGACTACCTAATATTTCAGAATATATTTCAATTTTTATAGTTTAAAAAAGAGTTATTATTTCACTAGTCGAAAAAATTTAATTACTATCCACAGTATTTCACATTTCTTATCTTGGAATGAGTAAAATTCTAAGGAGAAAAATTTGTTTGCATTTGAGACACCAGGTTAGTTCAAACCATTTAATAGTTTTCAAGGTGTTTTCACCCTTGAGATATGAAAGTCTAAATGCTGTCCATAGAGTTTTGTGGTAAAATTAGTGGGGGGTTTTGCTGTTGAAGACGTATATTTGACTCAAACATGGATAAAAAGAGAAGCACAAGTCAAGATATTTTTCAGTCTTTTCAGTCTCACAATCACTATTGTGAAATTTTAGCTGATTCAAAATTTTTCAGATTCAAAGCAGAGAAGTGAATAGAGATTATGTACATACAAAGCCAAGTACAGTAAGAAAGTGCTGATCTATTTTTTTAAGATTAACATGAAAATAAAATATTCTGTATTTTATGCATTATATTATTACAGGCTACAAAGTAATACATACTTATGCATATAAATTTTCACAGTGCTGTACTGTACATTGGAAAACAGAATTTGTCAGTCTCATGCTCATTGTTAGTTACTGTGGGATGAAGACAGCAATTGTTCTGGTTCTGATGTAGATTATTTTAGCTATCCTTTTCTGGCTATAAAGAGGGAATTTGCTTTAAACATGAGATTAATTTGGCTAGAGCGTCTGAAAACAGTGTTTACCAAAGAAACTCCCCCCCAAAAATTGAAAGTTTAATCTGCTGTGAAAGTAGGAGTACAAATGAGCAAAAAGCTAAGCCCAGAAATTCCCAACCAATGAATCAATATTCACAAGCAAGTTGTAAGGAGTTGTAGGCTGGCATGCTTGTTACCAAAAGAGAAGTGATTCTGTAAGACTGAAACCATATTTGAAGAGCATGATGAATGAGCAGCAGCAGCAGTTTTCATATTGAGGCAGTCAGGGTAAGCTGTTTCTGCTCTGTCCCCAAAAACCTCCTTAAACCACAAGACATTCCTTTGTCACCCACATACACAAAGTTCAGTCATAGAGAAAGAAACTCCTGAAGAAACTCTCTCTTCAGAAGTTCTCCCTGCATGCACTCTCTTGATACTCCTTAGCTTCCAATAAGTAAAAAATGCCTTTGAGATAAAAGTATTTTCTAGTGCATCATATGTTTTTAAATACAAATTTTTTTTTTGAACTCTGACATTTTGCTACAGCATAAAACAAGACACTTTTTATCACGAAGAGCATAAAGAGCAAACAAGCCATACTTTCAAGAGACAATTTAAAATCCTTAGTTAGCTAAAACTACAGAATACCTGATAAGAAGTCAAGAAATGTTAGGAAAAGCACAATTACACCAGAACTTATATTTAACATATGCAATAGACAGCCTGCCCAAGACTACAAAATCTTAAAGTCATTGGAGTTGTTTGTCTGGAATGCTAAGAGCCACCTGAGCAAATCTCTAAAGACTTTAAATAATTTAGTGAAGTTTACTGAGTCAATATGTGAAAAGAGAACCCAGGTCCCTTGATAAATTAGCAATAGTTTTCATTATGATTGACAGCTATGTGGCAGGGATTAGCTTTCTTGACAGTCCTTTTAAGGCCTTACCCCTAGCATCCAGTGGTATCAGTTAGTTTCATGCAGCTCCTGTGGCATATCTACTTCATTCAGGCTTGGAACACACAAAAATTGTGCTGCTTTTTCTCAAGTTGTAGTTTTCTTTGGTTGCTTGGTTGAGTTTTTTTTACTGTTGTTGTTTTTCCTCATTAGGGTTATATCATCACGGAGAAAGGATAGAAAACTTCGGCTTTAAAGTTCTGCCCTCTAAGTGTGTGGTGATAAAACACTATCTTTTGAGACATTTGTGTTCACTACATTCTTTTTTTTTCATGGTATTGCATATAAGAAACAGAAAATATTAACAGGAAATAAAACTAGTCTTTTTGCGCACTTCTAAAACAATGAAGATGCATATTGCATAAGCTATCTGGCAGAAAGTGTTAACGATATTACAGAATCACAGAATCACAGAATGGTAGGGGTTGGAAGGGACCTCTGTGGGTCATCTAGTCCAACCCTCCTGCTGAAGCAGGGTCACCTACAGTAGGTTGTAGAGGACCTTGTCCAGACGGATCTTATTGATAAAATAAAATAGCAAACAAATACAGAGAATTTGACTGGTCACTTGGAGAAAATTAACTTAATACCATTGAATAATACTGAACATTTTTAATAAAGTTCTTCCTTATAATTCCAAAAGCATATAATTTTTAAAAGTCACAAGGCTTTAGAGTAGGTGAGCTCAAAAAAGCAGTGTCTAGTTAAACATTTTATTGATTTGCTTTTTATTCATTTAGAGATGTTTTATGCTGTTTCCAAAGCCATATTGCAAGATTTATCTTATTTATGATTTTTCTGTTTGATTTTTTAGTTATTTTTTAATTTTTTCTAACATTTTCATAACAAAAGAGAACGGAGAAAATGAAGCAAAACTGTTATATTTGTTCATTTATATAATACAAGAGAGCACTTTTGCAATCTGTTACTCTTTTATCCTTCTAGTCATTATTTTACTTCAGAGCTAATGCCAAAAGGAACTGAACATTGTCACTGGATAATGCTCTCCCTACTGCAAGATGAACGTCGAGACATTAATGAAAAATAAAGGTTCACGTGAAACAGAGACATCTATATCAAAACAGGAAAGCATTTTCCAGTCAACATATTCAGTGCTGGTCACAGGATTGCTGTCCATCCAGACTGTTTTGAAAAAGTGAAACAAATGAGACACATAAGTAGATTAGCAGCTTTCCCACTTGACATTCATCATAGAAGTTCCATTTTGCAATATCTTAAAAATAAAAGTAAAAAAACTATTCCAGATACGAGCAAAAAATGTAAAAAACTAACGGAATATTTTCCTTAAATATTTTCTGTTTCGTTCTCATTTTTATCATAAAACAGCTGCATAGAAATGCATAATTTGAGGGCTACAAAAAGATAAAAAAATCAATAAAATTAGGAAGTGTGAGTACTATTTTGTCTGATATATACATACATATGAAAAATGTATTGTTTAAGTTTGTCTGTACATAACAAGGTGAAACTTAAACACATTATTGTCATTGGCTCCAAGAGAGATCTTAACCTTTTTCTTAATGAAGGAGAAAAAATCTGACAAGTTTTGCAATGTCAAGAAAATGCAGATAAAATCTGATCCCAAGCAGCTTTTTTCTTTTTTCTCTCTTTTTCTTTTCTTTGTTTTTTCACAAAAGAAGTAAAAAAGCAGGCAGTGTTAGGAAATTTGTGTTTACTTTTACCATATTCTTGTCATAGTCATGCTGCTGAAACATCATAGTTATGAGTTTTGACTCTAAGAAGTGGTAGTCCAAAAAATATTGAAATACTCCAGGGCAAATATGGATTTTCCTATACGTATTTGACTTTGAGTTTACAGTGTAAGGGCGCTTCCCAGGACTATGGATTCAAATTTCCACTTTGTTGCTACAAAAGTTAAATTTAGCCTATTTCTCTGAGTTGCCCTAAATGATATACAACCAGAAAACACAGTTGTAAATGGAAGCTAACTGGTTACAGCTGCCTCCCCAGTTTCTAGCTGCAGTGCTTAATAGATGAATTTCCTTCCTCTATCTTCCTCTTTTGTTGTTTGACACCAGCAGTACTGAGATATCTGGTGTGGACAGTGCCATGAGGAGTATAGTCAATGTAAAGGCTCCCTGGAGAAATAGATCCAGCAATACATCTTTAGGAGACCAGATAAAAAATGTATAAAGTGTTTTCTAGTCAATGTAAATAAATAAAAAAAAGCAACGCTAAAAAAAATTAGAGAATAACACAATCACAGAATGGTAGGGGTTGGAAGGGACCTCTGTGGGTCATCTAGTCCAACCCCCAATCCAAGGAGATGCAATTAAGATGATACCTTTGCAGATACTAATCAAAGCTATTTCCTACACTATTGTTAAAAGAGAGGAAAATTCTTCTATTAAAAACAGTGGAAAAATAATAATATCTGCCTTTTCCATTGCATTGGTTATAATTAGTGTTTTTATATGAAGTTTCCTCTACTGTATGAGAAGCAGACATCACTAATTCATGTGAGCTGATAACCATGTTACAGGTTGGTTAATGAGATTAGTGCTTTTTTGTAATTATTATGGTAATACACTGCCTATTCTTCCCGCAATTCTCTTCTATTAATTAGTATGTGATTGCTTTTATATAATGTATTTCTTCTGAAGTCCCAAGTTTATTATGCTAAGTCATATAGTTATTGAGATTATTACATGCTTTTCTTCATTATTTTTTTTTTTTCTGATTGGAATTTCATCTTCCTCTGAGTCCACAAATCTCCATGCTTGGAATTTCTTTCACTGAAAGAATTACAAAAAGTATGTAAAATAGCTCCTTGTTTCTGCTCAAATCCTGAGAATCACCATTGTCTTTAAAGTGCTGCTTGGGCAATGGTGGAATCTGAGGAGCCATCATACCACAACACACACCATGGAGTCCTGAGACAGCATCAGCTCCACTTTGACTGATTCTCTGCTTCCAAGAATGATGCCTCGGATCCAGGGAGACATAAAAAGCATCGTGATTTCTGCAGTTTATTACTTAACTCAGTATAGCCTTGACAGAGAAAATGCCACAGCAGAGTTTGAACCTTGTGAAGGATCAAAGCTTTAGGGCAACACAAATGCATCACCATTTCCCTCCACTCAGCAGGCAATTTAATTCACTGCAAATACTTAGGAAACCTGGCCTAAATTGGCTGTCTAAAGACCCTGAGTTTTAAGGAAGAGTCTGTGTTGGAAACATGTCCACAAAAACAATTCAGGAAGGCTTGCAGTCAACACTAGGACTCTTAGAGAAATAGCTTGAATGTATTTCCCATAAATTTGTAATTTACAGTAAATGTGCTTTCTATCCCGTTTTTCTTTCTGTCCTGTAAGTAAAGTGGAAGAAAGTAAGTGATAATCTGTTAAAATCCCTTTCTATCAGGAAATTCCCTTTGAATAAGGCCATTTGTTGTCATTACAGAACCAAACAGAAAGGGAAATTCATGCCAAAATCCTGAACAAATTTTATGATTTTTAGATAACAGAACACCTGCATTAAAAAGTTCGCTATTTCTGCAGACCTCTGTAGGGAAAATATATGTCTTTCTCACAGAAACTCAGAATTAATTACATTTCTTTTGTAGAAATACTGAACTGGTTACAGGAAGACATTCTTTCAATTAAGATACAGTAAAGACTGACCTTTTCTTCTGCACTGCCAATCTCTCAATTCAAATTTTTTATCACATTATAAACTCAGACTCAAGCTTAATCTTGTATTGCAAAATAACAGAATTCTTATATTTCACCAAAGGACTGAATTGTAACTCACCAAATGGAGAATAAATATAGAAATTTTTGTTAATAGAGTTTGAAGCCATTTATAATAACCTCTGAGACAAAAAAGCAAAACAGTACAAACCATGCTCGGTTAAGATTCTAGAACAAATCTGTAATGGCTCTTTCTATACTGTTGGTAGAGAGCAGGTCACCTTTCTATTATGTTCAATGCTTTAATTTAAAAACTATTACATAAAATTCAACACTGTTCTCTGTGTATGCAGTGTATGCATACTTTCTAAAACAGAAAATATCATGTGTGCAAATTAACTTTTCTCACAGCTTAAAAATAATGAGAAAGAGTGCTGTAATTCTTATTTCTCTGCAACGCGAAGTCTCAACACGTACAGAAGTTTTATGGTTATCCTAGTGCTCTCCTTCTAGCGAACAACATAAATTTTTCAGGATGGAAAGAAGATAACAAAAATGTATTTAAATGCCTGGAGAGCATTGAAGGATTAAAAAAAACAGCATTTGACTGATTACCTACGACATTGTTCATCAATCTTTCCACTTAGGAAAGAAGTTTTTTTCTACAACAATAAAATACGTGTCAAGAAAATTATCTTCAGGATCAGAATTCACCACATTGTTGCCTAGATGCATTACCAGAGATTCTCAAAATCTTAGTGGAGACTGAAGAACCTAATTAATTTCTTGTCACTTACTTATTTTCATATCTTTTCAGTTATCTCCTATGCATTACAAGGACCACAGCTGTGCTAGTTTTGAAAATCTGAGCTTTCCTCTTAATCGTGGTCCAGATTTGCCTTGTGTAGATTAAGTCTACCATCTTAAGCACCTGAAGTTAGATGGGATGAACCCAGGCCTTTGAAACTGTTAAATAGGAGCTGTTTAAGAATTTGCCCCTTTCTCCCAACTGTCTGGTAATTTTTTTTTTGCTGCTTTCACTCTTTCTCTCCTGATTATTACACCACCCTCCTAATAACCTCCCCTCACATTTGCAATGCACTGTTTTCCTTTCAGTAGTATTTCTTCCCATTATGATTTTTCAAGGCAGGGAAGATTACTAACAGACAAGAAAAGCATGATTTTGCTTACATAAAAATTACCTGTAATTTCATAATTTGGAACAGTCATACAGTCTTACAGGGGATACTTTAGTCAAAATCAGAGTAAATAAAAACAGTATAGCTTCAGCATTCAAAAATTTGAAAGGTCTGTTTCAGAGTTACCAGTGTCCCAGTTGTTTAAGTGCATCTGCACCCTGTTTTGGTTCTTTCAAATCATGGTGGTCTTAGTCTCCAACATTCCTGGCAAGTACTTCACATACTTCATACTATTCTGCTGTGGCTTGTTCTGTTTATCCTACTGCAATTGTCCTAAATAGCAGCTGAATATTTATTAGAGTTGAAACTTTTATTTTCTATGTGGTATTCTTCATGACAGATAAGCCTATGAAAGGCTTACTTTCCTGTGTTTGATATTGGGAATGAAAATGTAATTGACACATCATGTGTCAAAATGCCACAATCATGGATATTTCTGCTTTAATGTCAGGGTTGAGGTCCTTCCTAGCATGCATTGTGTGACTGCAGTTATGGTTTGCATAAATACTTTCTTAATTTTACATGTGGATGTTCATATTCCTGAACTATTTGGTATTCTTCAAAAAAAAGATTGGTAAAAGAATTTTACACAGCCTACTATCCTGATATTCAGCTGACTCAATTCTATAGTATTAACTATGTTACATTATGCAACATTCTTATTCACCATCTTGTCAAAAAAAAAAGTCACCTAGATTTTTTTAACATATTTTTCTGTTTGTTTTATATGTTGAGCAAAAGCCACAGTCAGGTTGTAATTTACACAGTATCATCCCATTAATTCATAAGGTTAGAAGCATTACAGACAATATTTCCAACTCTTTAAATAGCTTTTAAAATAGGTCTATTTGTTATCCCTGGAGAAAATTTCTTATTGAACGTCAGCCAAACTTCGGATTCTTCTGGCTTCGTTTACAAAACCTTGGATTCGTCTAGTTTTGCTATTTATATACTTTTTATTTATTTACTTTTTGTATGTATTGTAACCATGACTTCTCTTCAAGAAGAAATACTGGGAAACAGGCACCTATGTCGCTACTTACAAGATAACGATTCCTTACACAAAAGCATTCTATTAAAATATCTAAAGAGACCTTTATAATGTGAATGGTCCATGGAGTCTGTTGAGTAACTGATATTAATGCAGCACCCAAACACGAAATAAGCCTGTCTGAATCTTTCTGTGTTTAATAGTCCCTAAAGATTATCAAAGTAACCCTCACTTAGAGAAGACAGCAGCTGTCCCTGGTCCTCACATATTGCCAGTTCATTTCAGAAACAAGACTTAGCAGTCCTCATTGTTCTTTGCCATATATCAAGAATTTGAAGTTGTATGAAATTCCTTTTGACCAGCTTATTGTTGGTAATGGGGTAGAATTTCTGATATGTTCTGGATCTATTTTTGGATACTTCATTAGAAACAAGACCTTGTTTCTGAATTAATTAATCCCCAGTTAATGTACTACAGGTTTTACCCGGTTAAAAATTTGTTGAGATATTAATATATGGAGCCAAGGAATTTTAATTTCAAAGCTTTTTACAGGCACTCATAAGCATAGTTTTTAATACATATACCTCTGCTGTTAGTCTGATTCTTTCCCTGAATATGAAATTTAATAGATTTGAGCACACCTGACAGCTGATAGATGTAAAGGTCAGTAACAGCGGAAAATTATTTTCTGTAGATGTTCTTAAAATTATTATAATCTTACATTTGAAACTTTTTTCCAACAGTTTTAGTGCAGAACATGTTTATACAGAAAACCAGAAGCATAACTACCCAGTTAAACAATGTAATGCAAATTTGTACAATTCCAGTGTTATCTGTACTGATAGACTACTGTATCTGTGTATCTGTACGTTAAAAGACATATTTAGCACAAATATCTTAAATAAGACCAGAAGTTAGTTGGTGAATGGCTTTTGCATCAGAGTGGTTATTACGACAAATACCTACAGTGGAGTAATCTTTCAATGACAGATGACTAGCATCTCCTCTGGAGATAAAGATTAAAACACATGCAAAACGTGAAATATACAGCTAACATCATGCTTCAAGGGATTAACCTAATTGTCTGTAGCTTACAATAGAGCCTCTTACACAGTAAGCCACAGACCCAACACAGTATACAGCAGCCAGCATGCACTGTGTGTGTATGTTTATATATTTTACTAGGTGATTTCAAGTATGTCCATTGATGGAGCATTTCTATGACAGGACACTGGAGTTACTGTACTCTTGGGGAAAAAAAAAAAAAATCCCCCAAACCAGAAACTTGCTAAATCAGTGAAATGATTCAACAAATTCAGTTACCATGATCTACAAAAACAAAGTGTTTAAAATCTCGGTCAGTGGGTCATCATGTTACGTCCTCCACTTGGTCACGTCCAGTACTGGGCCATCTGCCTGGCAATAATGACTTGTTCTAGATTAAGTATAGTGAGGACGTGATCAGATAATATAAAAACATGCATGTTTTCTATTCTGCCTTTAAGTGATAAACTTCCATCCTACCAGCTTAAGTTACAAATTCCTTCATTTTTCATCCATATTTCTCCTCCAATTTCAGCCTCTATTTTGCTCCCTTCAGTCTTGCCATTCTGAATTCTTCTTGATGTTGTATTAGTCCACAGTAGTTTTCTCAGGTTCTCATTAATGTCTTTCTTACAATTAGCTTCTTTTCTTGTCATCTTTTCATTTTCTCACCTCCACCTGCAGTCTTTTCACCAGTTAATTCTCACTGATTCTAGCTTTTCTTCAGTTTACGTCTTTATTAACCTTTGACTTCTTTCTCTCCTTCAGGTTCTCTTGAATGTGAGAAAAAGAGATTTGCTATGCTTTTCTTCTTTCCTCTCTTTTAAATGTCCTCATAATTTTTTATTTTTGTTTTTTTAAATGTCATTCATCTGCTTTCCCAGTTCTTTGTAAAGTCCTACTTGTCCAGTCTATCTTTGCCATTCCTTCACTGATTTCCTTCATGGACATACTGGCTGCGAAATCAACCCCTTCCCTTCTCTACAGAAATATTGTATATAATCAAGATTTGGAAGTAACAGGGGCATACAACTTTGGTAGATCCTTCCTTTTCTTCTTTTCCAGGCTTGTATGTGATTTTCAGGTCTTCTGTTCTCTGCATTTGGAAAGCAAGGTCTTCAGAGAGATTATTATTTCCATCTGCTGTTTTAGTGTCTAAAAAACTTTTTGTAGCCCCCTACTTTTTGATGTGGTAATAATACTCCACTATATTTTTAAGAACCTTGACACATAATAGAAAACATATATCAAGGAACAGAAACAAAAGTTGTAATCCTACATAGCTAGATGAAATAATTTTGAGCTTCTGTGAAGGGTGAAATTTTCCACAGCTTTGGGAAGCATTATTTTTTCTACCACATGGACAAAGAAAATACAATATCATACAATCCTTGAAATGCCAGAAAAACAGCATGTTGCTAGCTAAGTCTTCAGAATTAATTTTAAGTGAAAGAACAAGAACAAGCAACTTCAAATTTATTAACAAATAATGTACACATAAATGCACTGTAAATTTTAAACGTAAGTGAAATCCAGTAATTCTTTTTTGTTTTTAACTTCAAGTCTACTGTCAACATTGTTCATTTAATATCTGTTGTCTACACTTTTTCTATAATGTGGCTCAGTTAAGACTTTATTATGGAAAAAATCTACATTTTGATCCCAAGCCTGTGTGAAGTCTTTCCATCAATAAATTAGTTACCCAGGGAATATTTCATTAATTAGCAAATTTAGGATGATGTGCTGCACAGGCCACACACCTTTACTGTTTGGGCTCCTAATATATTAGTTTATCAATAATTGCATTCATGTTTTCTGATTGTGTTTCTTGCATATTCTCATTTTCACTGAAGCCTTGACCATAAATCCAGGAGTAAAGGAGTGTTTTTATTTTCTCTTTCTTGTCTCCTCAGTAAATATACAATAGTGATACTACTTTATTTCACACAAACAGAGGCTGTGCAGTGAATCGCAGCATCTCAAAATTGTGTTTCCTTTCTTGGAAACAATCAACTGTTGTACAGCACTTTGCAGTAATGCTTAGAATACCTTTGCTGAGACCTCATGACAGATATAAAATTAATCTCAAGTCACCAGTGTGTGTTGCATTAGCTTCTCTAATGGCCTGCAGTCGGACTATCTTGGGTTCTGATCTTGTTAAATCTGAGCAGCTAAACAGCTTCAGAGTGATTACTTGATTCGGTGACCTCCAAGGAACATAAAGTGCCACACAGAATATTATTAGTAGTTTAGCAGGAACCACTCTTCCCTCTGAGTCAGTATGGAACTATAGGCTCGGCATGGGGCTGGAAGAGTTATATGCAACTGGAGTTCTATTAGAAATTACATTTTCAAATTCAAATTTTCATGTCCCTATTCAGGATCCTACTTAGTGTCCTTTCAGAAGTAAAATACAGATACTAGCAATGTATTTTCAGTCTACTTCTTTTCTGTGTGCATTCAATATCTAGAAAATAATTTAAAAATTGGTAATATATGCAAGTCTACTTTTATAACTACAACATTTCTCTTCTCTGTTTCACAGTTAGGTGGCATTGTACAGTGCTACTTTTAATCCTTTAAACCAAAGAGGTTCCAGAGTGGAAGTAATTTTTTTAATTCTGTCTGTGTTTTAGAATAACCCAAGTTCTTATATGAAGAATGTACACACAAAAAGGTCTTTTGCATTCTCCGCTCACATTCAGAGAGTCTTTAGCATTATGCGTTGTGACACAGAATTTCCCAGACTTTGGATTGTGAGCTCAAATTTACAGTCTGGGCTCACCCCTACTTTGTTATGTAGTATATATCACCTGGTGAAACACTCTCTGATCCTCCAAAATATTAAATGGGATATACTTTTTAACCTGAAACTTCTTGAACATCTAGTTCCATGTGATTCCACTGGAACACAAGCAGAATATTTAGAGGATCTCTAACTCTTGTGATTACAGTGCATTCCTTATGGAATTTTTTTGCTTGCTTTTATGAGTGCTAGACAAAGAATGGAGATTTGTTGAAGTTCCAAAGCCCCATTCAAGAAAGAGCGAGCTACATCTTCCATGACCTGGTAGGACTTATCAATGAAGAAACAACTGAACATAACATCTATTGCCCCTTCAGGCCCCGTAATTTTCCTAACTCATATGTTTGAGGTGGGAGAACCAAAGACATTACCATTATTGATTTTTATATGCCTTCGTATAGAAGAGCTAGACAGGGACCCTCTAATCTTGCATTCCACAGATCCTTTCTCCTCACTGTCTTTTCATCACCCATATATCTATCAGCCTCTACCCTACTCAGAGGAAAACTGTAATGTAAAGGTAGCTCATTTCAGTTAAACAACCTTTCCACCAATTGAAATAGGGGAAATAATGAAGAGCACACATATATAAACCAAGAACTACATAGGAATTCGAGTAGACTAAAATGAAGAAAATTTTCAATGTCCTGGAAAAATTGCCACTGTAAAGGAAAGACTTACATTAATTGCATACTGGCTATGAGAGAAAAAGAAGAATGAAAAAAAAATGTGAATCTGCTTTATAAAAAGTAATGGTTTTGGTGTGTTTGAGTGCTGCAGATACACAGACGTTCCTACCTCATCTTTTCCTGTTTGTTTGGGTTTTTTTTTTTCTTTCTCTCTTTTCTCTTTAGTGACTTATTATCTTCTGTTTTTCTGTAATCTTTTCAGTTTGTGTGGACTTATTTAATTTTTTTTTTGTTGTGACATTTTCACAATCCATCCTTATAATACATTTATACATCATTGCAATAATCCTGAAAAACTCCTCATAAAGTTAAATAAAAAGACCTAAAATTAAATATGGTGTGAATAACAGAAGAATGTCAGAAAGTACTCAGACAATACTAACCTCCTCTGAAATAACTGTGATAGCTATGTTTTTAAAATTCCAAAATAACATACATCTAAATTCAGGAAACAGAATTACCAGATTTTAATATTGACTTAATCAAGTTATGATGGCCCAGTCAACAATACAAAAAGAACTAGTTTAGGAGCTGGAATTAAAAATCCTGCCTGCCAGTCCTATGATGAGTTCATTAAACATTATCAGTTCTTCCTTTTCTCACATTTGTCAATTATTCATAAAACTACGCTTCCTGGAGAAAGTTTTTCATCTCAAAAACTTTTTTTAGCTTTAAAAGCTGATAATATCTGGTAAATGTGTACCAATGTGGAAAAAAGAGTGAAGAAACTCCTCAAATAGCTGGCTATGTGTGACACTATTTTTCAGCAAATTTTGTCAGTAAGTGATTATATACTGATGATGTAGTTTGATAACACCATCAGTGTATTTACACATCATATTTCTTACCAAACTTTCCTCTATTAAATAGGCATCGTTACAATAGTTTCCTTATCTTTTAGCAGCGAGGGTCTGAGAACAGTTGGATGATTCTTTCAGTAACTGTTAATCTGAAAACAGGACAGCTAAAAAATTCAAATTCCTTTTGATTGAATTTCTAGCTTTGTGCCTTGTTTAGAAGTATCTGGAACAGGTATTTCTGAAGAAATTGTTTTCTCAAAGAGTTAGTTGCATAAGTATCATTAATTAAAAAGTAATAACAAACTGGTATAAAGTTACATGACGGCAACATAGCTAAGTGCTGTCTAAAACAAAAATGTGTTTGTATCCCTAGTCAGGGTGTCACTCTATAACAGAATAATTCGAAGGTCACTGAAGTCAACTAGTGCCTGCCTGTCCATACACTTAGTACGGTTTTACCTCAACCCTACTTCTTACACTCTTCTGTAACCTGTTTAGTAAAATGTTGAATGTTTATTTTTCCCTCTGTATTGGGTTCTTTTTTTCCCCTTTACAGGTTGTTCATTTCCTTACTACATTACTTTGTCTTCATTGTAATAGCTAACTTCCTTATCAATTTCAATTTAATCCATCGGGTAGTAGCTCTTTCTCTGCATTTCCTGTGGCAAAAATGCTCATTAACAGCCCTTCCTGGCTTAGATAGGACTAAATTTTCAATTCTGCAGTACAATTTATTAGATTTCATACTGACACTTTGTATTGCTAAGAACTTTTAGCACTTTCTTAGGGTAACCAATTTACACACAGTCAAAACAATTTAAACATGTTTCTTTCAAAATGATAAAGAGCTTCCAATATTGTTAGTAATATTTCCTTCTTCATTTTTCAATTAACACAAATAGCTTGCCCAAAATCACTATTTATATCTGTCCAGAAATTAAGATGTACTAAACCTACATTTTACATGAGATAGGTTATTTCATGAAGAAAAACAAAAATTAACATGCTGCCTGCTATACAAAGAGAGTTCTCTTACATTTACTTATATGTTTCATACATGTGTTAAATTTGCTTGCTCGTTTTTCTTACCTTTGCATAGATGAGATCTCACAATGTTTTTTTTTAATTAGAATTATAATACTTCATTACAATTATATCTAGGGAATCTAAGCCATCTATGTTAATGTCCTTTGTGAGTGATCAGCTGACAGTTTGTCCTAGACTGTAGATTTTGCACAAGAGCATGAAGTCTGAGAACACAGTTCTTACTGGCTGTATAACATGACCCTCCTGGCATGCTATATACATTAGGTAGGACTTCACTTTTAAGTGCAGAATAAGTTGTGGAAGGCGAATAGAACACATAGTCTAGAGGTATTTAGCAAAGCAGAATATTATGTTCCAGATGTTCCATGCGACATTGAGTGTACCCTCAGCAAGTTTGCAGATGACACCAAGCTGAGTGGTAAGGTTAATACACGAGAAGGACAGCATGCCATCCAGAGGGACCTGGACAAGCTGGAGAGGTGGGCTTGTGTGAACCTTATGAGGTTCAACAAGGCCAAGTGCAAGGTCCTACACCTGGGTCGGGGTAATCCCCGGTATCAATACAGGCTGGGGGACGAAAGGATCGAGAGCAGCTCTGCTGAGAAGGACTTGGGGGTACTGATAGATGAAAGGCTGGATATGAGCTGGCAATGTGCGCTTGCAGCCCAGAGGGCCAACCGTGTCCTGGGCTGCATCAAGAGAAGCGTGGCCAGCAGGTCGAGAGAGGTGATTCTCCCCCTCTACTCTGCTCTGGTGACACCTCACTTGGAGAACTGTGTTCAGCTCTGGAGCCCTCAGCACAAGAAGGACATGGAACTGTTGGAGCGGGTCCAAAGGAGGGCTACAAAAATGATCCGAGGGAGCCTATAGGAAAGATGGGGACAATCTTTTTAGCAGAGATAGCAGTGAGAGGATGAGGGGTAATGGTTTTAAACTAAAACAGGGTAGGTTTAGGCTGGATATAAGGAAGAATTCTTTACAATGAGGGTGGTAAAACACAGGAACGGGTTGCCCAGAGAGGTAGTGGAGGCCCCATCCCTGGAAACATACAAGACCAGGTTGGACAGGGCTCTGAGCAACCTGATCTAGTTAGTGGTGTCCCTGCTCACTGCTGGGGGGGTTGGACTAGGTGATCTCTAGGGGTCCCTTCCAACTCAAAACTTTCTATGATTCTATGATTCTATGTTTAGATTTTTTATGCCTTTATGAGCGTTTAATGGTCTCCTGTAGGCATAATAAGAACAGTTTTTAACACTAGCTAAAAAAAAAAACCTGAAATTTATCTTTCTTTTTTTGTTAGAGTCTTAAACAACCAGAGTTGATGAGAAATGTCTTTCCAATTTTGTGAAATTTTGAGGAATTTCATGATAACTTCTGTTCCAGTGTGGGCAGAAAACATGCCTTATTCAGAGTGGTTTGGGTTTTTTGGTTTTGCTAATAAAAATGGGACTCTCTTCATTTAGCCAGAGACTTTGGCTGTTGGAACACATCTTTGGAAGAGAGCACCCTGAATCAAATGTCTGATACCTCCTATGTGAGTTTACTCACAGCTAGTTTTGCTCTGTCCAGCTGAGAGGAAGGAAGAAAGACCTACCTTTTAAATTTTTTTCTTCCGCATTCTCTCAGAAAGTTTAGGTCTTGTGTCTGACTTTTATTTATTCATTTCTTCGTAATCAATCTCTAAATTTTAAGCATCTGAGACTCTAAACCTTTAATTGCTTCTTTTTCTTTCCTTCAAAGGAAAATTAATTCATACTGTGAACTTCCATCCTTGAGGTCTTTTCCACCCATTATTGTAAACTGAACACAAACTAGTAAGACAATGTAGGAAAAAATTCTTACGAACTGCCAGCAGAAATAAATCTAGATTTAAATCCAGTTGGTGACCGGTCATGAGTGGTGTTGCCCATGGCTCAGTTTTGTGGCCAGTCTTGTTTAACATCTTTATCAATGATCTGGATGAGGGGATGGAGTGGTCTCTCAGTAAGTTTGCAGATGACATCAAGTTGGGTGGGAGTCTCAGTCTGCTTGAGGGTACGAAAGCAGGGTCTTGCACCTCAGTCACAACAACCCCATGCAAAGCTACAGGCTTGGGAAGGAGTAGCTAGAGAGCTGCCTGTCAGGGTGTTGGTCGACAGACAGCTGTATATGAGCCAGAAGTGTGCCCAGGTGGCCCAGAAGGCCAACTGCATCCTGTCTTGTATCAGGAATAGTGTGGCCAGCAGGAGCAGGGAAGTGATTTTGCCACTGTACTTGGCACTGGTGAGGCTGAGGGGAGACCTGATCGCTTTCTACAACTAACTGAAGGCAGGCTGTAGTGAGAAGGGTCTTGGTCTCTTCTCCCGAGTATCTAGCGATAGGATGAGAAGCAATGGCCTCATGTTGCGTCAGGGGAGGTTTAGAGTGGATATTAGGAGAAATTTATTTACTGAGAGAGTGGTCAGGCATTGGAACTGGCTGCCCAGGCAAGTGGTAGAGTCAGCATCCCTGGAGGTGTTCAAAAACGTGTAGATATGACACTTCAGGACATGGTTTAGCAGGCATGGTGGTGTTTGGCTGACAGTTGGACTTGATGTTCTTAGAGCTCTTTTCCGACCTTGTTTCTACAATTCTATCCCAGACTGAGAAATATGTAGTTCAACCTATAAGTTTGGTATAAGATACATTTAGTAGGCTGTTAGAATCATTCTTTCTAAATAGAATTATGCTTATTACAACACAAAAATTTTAGACTTGAGGCTTCTATTCACAACAGATGATTCTTGAACTAGTTGACAATGGGATGTAAATATACAGTCCCAGTGGCAGCTGCTCATCTACGCAACTCTTAGGCCAAGAAAAAACATGTGGAAACTAATTTATTGTTAGCTTTTTGCTTCAGCACTGGCTTCTCCACAGAACATGAGCCTTGCAATTTCTTTTAGTTTTTACTTTACCCAGTTGCTTACCTGTTTCTAGTTATTGAAGGCAATTGTCATGTAAGGATCAGTTCTTCTGAGGACTGGATTAGAATGGCAAGATTCATGCAATCTGTTAAGGCATGAACCATTTAAAGACCCACTTTTCCTTACATACAAATAAAAGTTTGTAGCAATTTTTGCCCTAGCACTTTGACATATCCTAAAACTATCACTTGACACTGAAACCACTTGACATATCCTAAAACCATCACTTGACACTGAAACTGTTGGTGAACATTAAATATTAAACAAGTCATTAAGTACTTGTCTTGAATGCATCTGTTGTAACTCAAATAGCAATATAATCCCACTTGGTAATAAAATTGCTTCAATTTCATTGAGCTGTGCTTATCTGGGTCTAAATACATGTATACAATACTTTATAAATACAATATAAGCTGCTGCAATTTAGTTCTAAGGGGAAAAATCTGCTATATTACTCTATAATATGTACCTGCAGGTTTCAATGTATAAAAATTAACATTGTGAGGAAGAATATTAAAACTAGACTAAACTGTACAGTTCCTAGTTAAAAGTCTCAAATGTTAAAGCAGCACTAAACCTCGGAAAGGTTTGTTTGATTAAAATTTGATAGTAAATAATTTTCTGACATAAAGACGTTCAGAAATTATTGTTTAATTTCAGTGTGTGTTATCAGAGACTCATAGAATTATGTATTTTGGGAAGAATCTTTGAAGGTCATCTGATTAGTCCCCTATGTAAAGCTGGTGTGGATATATCAGATACGTTCAGGCCCAGCTCAGGATCAGCTGGTATAGTATCTCCAAGAATGGAGACTCAATAACCTCTCTGTGCGGCTTTTTCCAATATTCAACTACTCCGGTGTTAGAAAGTTTTTCTTAACATCATACCAAAACATCCCATGTTGCAGCTTCTGCTCATTAGTTCTTTCTTTGTGTATCCTGGAGAAGAGACTGATTCTGTCTTCTCTACACCTCCCCAGCAGTTACTTGTGGGTAGCAATAAGATCTCCCCCAAAAGTCTTCTCTTCTGCAGGCTGAATAAACCCAGCCTTCCTAACCTATTCTTGTTTGTATGCTAACTGTTCCAGCTCACTCAGGGTATTAAACTCTACCATTTCTTGATCTTTCTAGCCACATTCACTTTGTTCAGGAAAGACAGGAGCCATCATCCACCAGTACACTGTAAGAGCAGGGCTGCCCTCAGCGGAGGCTGAGCCAGAAGTTGGAGGTGGCCTCAAGCCAACCAGGGCCCTCCCTTTGAGCCGGAGCCCCACATCATCCCCAGCAGGGTGAGCTGAGCAGGGTGGTGATTGCAATGGGTCCCTTGAAAGCCTCAGGCAAGGGATGAACCAGGCCTAGGACACATTCAGCGAGACCAGGAAGAAGAAAGGGACAGCGACAGGACTGGAAACACCCCTAAAGCATGGGTTCAAGGCCCGTCCAGGACACAGAGATGGAGAAAGAGATGAGAGTGATATACCTACAGCATTAGCTCAGGCAGGAACTGAAGGCCCAATGTTGATCTTAATAAGGGCTCTTGGACCAGTGGGATAGTAGACAGCAGGTCCAGAAGAATGACTTTTCTAGTCAGCTCAGAATCATCTGTATTTCTTGTGCCTGCCACACTGCTCTCCTCACAGATGTTGGGATAGTTAAAGTCTTGCATGATAAAAAAGCCTGTGGCTTTACACAGCTTCCTTCAGTTTTCTGAAGAGGTTTCATCTATGTCCTCTTCTTGATCTGGTGACCTGTGGCAGATCCCCATTATGGTGTCTGTCATGGTCATCTGTCCTCTGATCTTTACCCATAAGTGTTCAATGAGTTCTTCACTCTTCCTGTGTTTGCAGCAATTAGCTCTCTCCCTAGGCTAGTGCACCACTTGTACTCTTCATCTTTCCTGCCTGTCCATCTTAGAAAGTCCTTTTCCATTCATCTTCACACTCCAGCCATGTAAGCTGTGTTTACTATAGTCTAAGGGAAATCACAGGTCTACAGCTCTGCACAGGCTTCTAATTCCTCCTGTCTCCTAAGTCACATCCATTCGCAGAAGTGCACTTGAGATGGATCCTCTTCACTGAAAAAATCAAGGCAATATAATCTGTGCATGAGTATAATATGCCTTTAGGTCACCCTCAGAGCTCTGCAGTCACTCCTACCATGCTAAGGGTCAGCCCAAGAGTATTTCTGGTGCCCACATGGATGATCAGAAAGGGCTAAAAGCACAAGGGCTTGCTGATCCTCAACACCTCCACACCATCCAAGACAAAAGCCTTCAAATGAAAAGCAAGACAGCAACGGGGTCCCCACAGCCCATAGAGGTGTGGTGTCCTCTGTACTTCCATTGTGCCATCTATGCTTCCATTTCTCGTCATGCTTTGATCATTACTCCCTGACAAACCTAATATAAAGTCTTTTTCACTGGCTTCGCAAGTATGAAGTCATCAAAATATGAAGTCATGGACTCACTTTTTCACTTTCAAATTGTAAGCAACAGATACTAATAAGCTGTAAACGGTGCATTCTGTCTTACTGAGACAGACAGACTTACGTACCAAACTTGCAAGTATCTTCTTTACAACTTGAACAGAACCTGTTTCAGGCAACTGAGATGTCCAAAGCTGTATATGAGTGATTACTTCTGTTTAACACCACAATATCTTGATGTCTGTTGTTATGCCTGTATTACTGTACGGTGTTTCTGCTCAGCTAGTTTCCAGACTTTAAGCTTCAGACAGATTTTTTTCTCTTTTGTGTGTGTCTGCCTCAGGCCATATACATGTGCTTTCCTTTTTGGGATATTTTTGTTGCTGGTGGCTGGAGGTTCACACAGGAGGCAGATGCAGACATTTTTGATGTTAAGGCTTGAGCAAAATGTGCTGGTTTGTTTCTTTTATAAAAAATAGAAAAACTCTCTTGGGAAGCCCTAACATCTCCATGCTAGAGGTTGCCATGACATAACAGGGCTCATTATATCATGGTTAAACAGTTAACCTGACAGGAATTACATGGAAATCTTGATTGATGTTGTTTGTGGTTCAAGACCATGTATAGAACGGACTCCTGATCTCATTCAAAAAAAAGGCAGCCTAACAATAGTTTGCTAGACAAGCAGTGAGGAAGAAAAGTGCAGGAATTTCCTTCTTAGAGTCCTATGAACAAGAAAAAGATTGAAAAGAAAAAGACATCTTTATTAGTCAAATATCACAACATTACTGTTGCAGCTAAAGAACAGGCAAACATAAATTACACTGGAAGGAATAGGGGACTATTGCAGTTCTGTTGGTGCTGGTAGGAAGTTCAGCTAGAACTCTGGGCAGAGTCTTAGAAAAAGACCTGTTGAGAGATTAGTTTAAAAAGTGCAGGAAAATTTCATTGAAAGAAGAGACTCAAAGAGCTTATCTCTTGTATCTTGGAGGAAAAAAAAGTCTCAATGGTTTCTGTAGAAATACTGAGTTTAAAGGAAAAGCAAAAGTTGTTAGTGCAGAAGTACAAAGACGTGATTGTCCCATGAAGAACGTATAAGCTGGAAAATGTGAAGGTTTCTAACCATCAGTGGTTTAAGAAATTGTTATAGTTTGGCCCCGGCTGGCAACAAAGGACCACGCGGTTGCTCTGTCGCCCCTCTCCCCACGGGGGTGGGGAGAAGAACAGTAAGAAAAAGGCAAAAAACTAGTGGGTCAGGATAAGGGCAGTTTAACAGAACAGCAAACAAAGCGAACAGTAACAACAACAATACAGATAAGGAGAACACACAAAACAAACAGCAAAATGCATAGAGCAACTCTCACCACCTGGTGCCCCGCACACTCCCGAGTCACTACTGACTTTCCTCCACCCAGCTTCCCCACCAGGAACCCAGCATGACGTCCCATGGTATCAAATACCCTGTTCTGTCTGGCCAGTTTCGGTCAGTCCGCCTGGCTGTGTCGCCTACTGGCTTCTGGTGAAAATTAACGCTGTCATGGCTGAATCCAGGACAGAACAACAATCTTTAGAAATAATAATCTAATGGATTGTAAAACAGACAGTGATATTTTTATGAGAGGTTTTATACAGCACAGCTCATTGTCGTACCAGAATCCTGTTATTCATCAACCTGAGGTGTTCCTCTTGGCAATTTATTCAGGCAGAGAAGGAGAAGAGAAAAACAGCATGGGTGAGAGTGCAAGTGGTGTAGGGACAAAAGCTGAAAACTGACAACGATGTCAGTTTTCTCATCAGAAATAAAAGGGGTAAGAGCAGAAGACAGAAGAAAAGAACAAAGGGAAACAAACAACGTAAAGTGCCTGGTCAGATTGAAAATCTAACAGATTATTCTGGAGGATGTCTTCATCTTCTCAGGTTTTGCATTAGAAGTACATGTTCTTCTGTCATATTGATTAACTATTGAGAACTTCAAGTCAAATCTGTCTGATTTTAATTCACCCCACTTTTGTGTGAGCATTATAGTAAGTTTTCTGATCACTAATCTTCCTTCCTTCCTTTCCTGACTTTCTGGCTTCCTCCCTTTCCTCCTGCCTTCATTTCTTCTTTCTCTTCCTCCTCTTTCTGTTCTTATCAGAATATGAGCAAATAGCACCTGGACTTCCTCGGCACAAAGATGTACTACTTTGTTAGTGAAAGCTTCTACCGCTTCTGTAATAAAAAAATTAGTTCACTTGAATTGATCAGTCATGGCTGCACAATTTTCTCTAAGGCTTGTTTTTTTCTGAAAAGGGAAATAAACTTTTAACCAATAATCTCTAAAACTAAGGCACACTATTTTCCAAAATAATTCAGCACCATGGTTAGATACATTTGTAAGCCTTCTACACGGTGAAACTCATGCCAAATATGTACCAAAACATGATCATAAATTTCCTACTGGTAAGAGTCATTTGCCTTAATTAAGAACTCTATGGGGATGAGTATTAGAGAGGTTCTTTATTGTCCTGAAGGCATAATTCAGAGAGTCAGGCAGTCTTATCCCATGGTTAAGTATAGGTGTAGCTTTTGCTGTTCATAAAAAAATTGCCTGGAATACTCAGATTTGTGTCATTCCCTTGCCTGTTGCTTCTTGGTGTTCAAGAAAATACACATCTGTAACAAGAAGTAGTGGTAGTTGCTGTGGTAAAGTAGCACTTAAGTATTTCGATTAAAATTTCTACAGACAATTTCTAAAAATCTTACATGGTTTTAATACTTTCAAAATGAAATCAATGTCATATATCTGTTCTTTTTACAAGAACAATGTATTTATGACTAAATTAGCAAAGAACTGGCAAATCATCTGGTTGACTGAGCATTCCCATTTTTAGTGCAACAGAAGAAGGCGTTCTATTGTCTGTGTAACAGTAACCTTTCATGAATCTAAACCTCAACAAAGACTATCGAATATAGTCGTATTATATTCTTAAAGAATATAACATTGGCCTTTGAATTGCAATCCTAGACTATCATCAGTGTTTCTTCACTTTTCTGCAAGGAAAAATTGCTGGGTGTTAATCTCCAGTTTGTTCAAATTTGGAGTAGCAACCAACTGCATAGTTATTCAGTTCTAAACTCCCAACAGACAGTGATCATTTGGCCAGTCGGTGTCAGTTCCATATATGAAATGCCACTCTTAAGGTTTAGAATAAATGACTGAAATAATGATGACACACAGTGTCCCCATTTACTTGTTTCTTTGTTTTGAAGAGGGGTTTTCTTAGTTTTTTTTAAGTACCGAGAACCCTAGATTGACATGGAACGAAGCGTTGGATCTGCAACAAAATTTACTACAAATTCAGGATTGAAGAGGAAATTTTTTAAAAACTTGTTAAAAATGACCAAAGGACAGTATATAAAGTGATAACTTGCCGTTCAGAGGTCATGAGTCCCGCTGAAGACAGTAGCTTAAAGAAAACATTTTTGCTTTATTTGCTTTCAAGCATCATTTTTAAAAAAGTTTGCAGAAATTTATCTTGTTCTCTGACGTACCACAGAGAATCACAGAATCACAGAATGGTAGGAGTTGGAAGGGACCTCTGTGGGTCATCTAGCAACCCTCCTGCCAAAGCAGGGTCGCCTACAGCAGGCTGCACAGCACAGCGTCCAGGCGGGTCTTGAATATCACCAGAGAAGGAGGCTCCACAAACTCCATGGGCGGCCTGTTCCAGGGCTCCGTCACCCTCAGAGGGAAGAAATTCTTCCTCATGTTCAGACAGAACTTCCTATGCTTCAGTTTGTGCCCATTGCCCCTTGTCCTGTCACTGGGCACCACTGAAAAGAGCTTGAC
>Ga0065711_1005319_pt1 | contig 27194 bp, 25 predicted proteins | sample Hoacrofraction12_FD_59098 | JGI IMG/M metagenome (GOLD analysis project Ga0065711, IMG submission 59098) | Hoatzin crop microbial communities from Cojedes, Venezuela - Epithelial fraction 12 v2 (version 2) | ecosystem: Host-associated > Birds > Digestive system > Esophagus > Crop | place... | reverse complement strand
ATCCCCACCTCCCTCCTCCTAAGTTCCTGCTCCCTTGTATTAGTAATCCACTGAATCTGGACAATCATTACTGGATATTTCATGATCTTAAGAGCTATGTACCAAACCATGTGGGGGCATATTTTTACCTGCCGAACGGGCTGTTGTTGTGGAGATGACATGCAGCAACTAAGTAGAGCTGTGTGCGTGGAAAGGATGGGGATCCAACTCTCCCTGTAGTTGTGTCAGCAGTAACTCAAGACCACTTGGTTAGTCAAACTGGCAGTTGCACTTCTTAAGAGTGCATGCAGTGTACCCTTTAATGAGGACAGATATTGATGACTGGGTTGGCTTTACTTTTCTGTATTTAGCTTGAAAAATTAGCTACTTCAAACACAGGATTTTGTTTCACAAGGCAGTGGGCTAACTTACTGTTATTCTACACTAGGCATAATGGTTGGTGTTATGTTTATCTGGAATAGAAAAGAATGACATGTTTAAACCTGCAAGACACATAAGAGTGCGTGAACGTGCACATGTGTGTGCATGTGTTCCTTAAAATTCTGGAGCTGGGCTGCCAGGTTACTGGACCTGCAGGGAACCAGCTGTAGGTATGAAAAAAATAAGGCAGCAGGTGTGTCTTTCTGAATTCCAGCCCGGGGAGGAGTGTCCGGGCTGGATACACACCCTTCCACACAGCTGGGAGCAAAGTGTACCTCTTTTGAGGGGGAGGGCCCGCCTTCCTTCCTGCTTGTTTTCCCAGTTTCTAAACAAACTTCATCAAGCAACTTGATCAAGCAACTCTTTGTTATTCCTTCCATGCCATCCCCACACAGAGCAGCGGGAGGGATCTTGCCATTACCAGAGGAGAATAAATAGGCTCATCTGAAGCATACTGGCTTCCACTGAACTAAGCACAGGAATGACACTCAAGAGTCTCAGACTTTTAAGTGTCATCTGCGGCAGTGAGATGCCTTAATACTATTTGTCATAAACTATCTCCTATGCATCAACACGTTGCAGCAGCTCTGGGTTGGTTAAAATACTGCTGCTTAAATATGAGAGCTTAGGGGAAGCGTAGGGGAAAGCTATACTGTTGCCTATCGTGCTCTGCATGCACGTAGAGATACACACCGAGTATTAAAAAGTTACCTACAAATTAAACTGGGCCTCAGAGCACAGCCTGGAAAACAACTGGCATCATCACCAACCCACCAACAAAGATTGTGGAGCAAGCTGCCCCCACAGAAGAGAAGAGACAAGACATTCTGACACCCCTTTGCCTCCACCGATAAACTCACCAATAAACAGAAGAACCACACAAAAGGACACAATCTCCACTGGTTCAGCCTTGGGCAGTTTCTGGAGCTTAACAAGAAACTTCTCACCAATGGTTTGCATTTCCTTCAGAAAGCCTTCAGAAGACATTCTGGCTCAACCTCTCCAGGCTTTATGCTGTAGAAGAACCAAACAGAGAATAAATCTTTTCACTGACTAATGCTAACAAGCTGCCAGGCTTCTTATAGAGCTGGTGATCACAAGGAAAACAAGTTTATCTGGTCTCAGTCCTCGTTCCCAGTAGCTAAGGTGGAGGACTATTAATTGTCTACGTGTTCTGGAACTGTTTTTAATTTCAAAATCTGGCTGTGAGGGTACTTCTGTCAGCTGCACTGTTGAGCAAAAGCAAAATGGTGTTTCTTCTACAAGGACACTTACTTCAGCAGGCATAGAGTTTGAACTGGACAGTGCCTGCCCTTGGCTTTCATCCAATGAAAGTAACTTTTTTTTCCAGTTGTGCTAACTTGTCCTTCCAGAAAGAAATGCAGTTCTAACTCGACTTGAATTCCAAATGCTGAACTCCAGTGGTACAGAGCTTTCAGTTGTTTTTTTACCGAGTGACACAAAGTAGACCCCCTTGAAGACTGCTTGCACTTTCAGCTACACAAAGACCCTTCAAAATCTAAGGCACTTACTTCAGCACCTCAGTACAACACCATGAATAATATTTTATCAACCAGTTTTACTTAACGGTGATATTAAGAGCTAAAGTCTGTGTTCAGTGGGGACACCTGGATGCTTTTCAAGTTCTTACAGACGACTGCAGGTTTTATACGGTAACTAAATGTAGCTTTTTTTCCTCCACAATCTGTTCTAATTGAGCAGTATATGAATTTAACAGTGGATGTCCACCCATCACTGCTGGTGATGAGCAAAGCAAAATGCTCTGGATCTGTCAGGGAGATACCTCCCTCGTGGAACGAATTTCTCCTGCCCCTGCTCAGTAATCTTACACCTTCTTTATTCTCAGAAAGAATGATCACCAGGAACTATTGTTACTGAAAATATTACTAGCCTAGACAAAGTTAGGTGCCCCAGTTTTGCCACCAATATCTGCTGCTGTTCTCATGAGCAAAATTTTGGAAGGCACTGCAACAAACAAGCTTGCATGAGAGCTATGGAAGTTCATGTTTTGCTTCAGTCAGTAACTGGAATAGGACATTGTTGAGCAATATCCATAGTTTTGCCTAAAACAAGTGTTTGGACAGACCATCACTTGGATGGATTATGACTTGTGTCATTATTGTATCAGAATGTACTAGCTCGTGTGTTGTAATAGTCAACCCTATTTTATGGGGCTTGAACATTGCAATTTAATATCCTAGTCTTGGTGCTGACACAAAGCCAAGTGACCAAGACAGTACTTCCAGAATAAGCCAGCTAGTTCATTACTGCACATCTGGTTTGGTTACTCAAACAAATGGATGCTTGGAGTTCAGTTTTTCTAAACACACTGAGGACAGAGAGACCTTGGCTGTTTCATTGCATGCTGGGCTTAAATACTACAGTGCCAAGTTAAATTACATTTTGTATGTTTATGCAATTCAAAAAGGGTTTTCTTTGTTCTTTTAAATCCAAGCTAAGGAATAAAAATCGGAACCAGCTGCTTTCCTAGGGATGGGGGTGGATGGAAAATCTACATCTACAGAAAGATCTCTGTGCAACTTAGCAGGGAGGCATAGCTGCAGCCTTCTGACCTGAAAAGGTCACTTTTGAGACTAGGGTTAAATAGTTCTTTCCGGATGACTGCCATACCCCAAGTGAGCTGCTCCAGAAATGGCTGCTTTATCCTTTGCACAGTGCTGCGGGATTCTGTGTCAGCAGGTTTCCAGTTTTGTTTCCATTCCAAGAGATGGCGGTGCAGGCAGAGGTGAAGACATTTGTGTTTTCTGCTCTTGGCTCTAGAAGAAAAACTTTTTCAAAAAACTAAGTATTTCTGGCTCTAACATTCTGAAAATGTTCATTCACTTTGGGTGTGTTTCTGCCTGCCCAGCAGCACTCCTAGTAAATCTGCTGTAACCTTTTGTACCATGCTTTGGGTTGCACCAGAAGCAGCAAGTGTAAGAGTTAGGCTTCCGAACTTCGGGTGTGCAGTGTAAAGTTACTGATCAGGATTGTAGAACTCCATGTGGATTAGCAAAGTGCCTGGCCTAAAATGATAAGAGCTTGTCGTCTCAGCAATGGACATTCCTCTGCCCCGTGGTACCTGATCTGGAGCTAAGTGAAGGAGTTTTTATTCTAAAACTTGCAAGGAATGTTGCTTGCTCACCTTGGTTTGAACTTCTTCAGGAACAAAGTTTGATTTTGGTGGTGCAGTCTCCAACCTACCCGTGAAGAAGCAAATGTTTTTCTGCTCGACTGCACTTCTGACTCCACACTGGTTCCAAGGGCCTTGCTGCTTTAGCATTTCTGCTTGTGGAGTGTAGCAAAAGGTAAAATTCCCCCACGAAAGCTAGTTATATTCATGGACTTTTGTATCTTCCATTCTATTTGTGATGTAAAGTGTTTGGTCAGGACTAGTTTTCATGGTGATTTTTTTCCACCTGATTTCAGCAGAACCAAGATCTACCCTAGAGATTAGCATGAGGGTAAGGCTAGTGCTGTGTGACTTAAGTCATCTTATGCATCTGCCTTATCTTCCTCATGTACCACACAACAGTGATGACATTATTTACAAATTTCAGAGTGGAGCTGTAAGAATTAATGCCTTCCTTTTTTTTTTTAATATTTATACTGCATTCAAGTAAGCTCCCAGTCACCAACAGTAGTAAAGGCCAGGTGATGCAGAATATTTGGTAGAAGCAGTAACTGTAATGATGATTATTAAAATGGGCAAGTCTTGAGAGATTTGAAACTTAAGGTTGTAGGTCTTAACTGACAGTTTACTTTCTAAGACTGGAGTGCTGTTCTGGAGCCTAGAACAGCTACCCATGTTGGTACCTATGTGGGGTTTGGAGCAAACATAATTGCCTGCTGGTGTTTTTCTCAACTGGGAATTTCTCCTTGCTCATTGTCCTTCCTCAAAACCACATCCACTGAGGACAGGAACCCTCCAGAGCAGAGGAGACATGACTGTTAGGGCAGCAAAGCTGACAGAACTTGTTATGGAAGAAATGCTGAATGACCACAGCGCAATGTAGTCTTCATAACACATTGTCAGACTAATGTCACAAACTTTTTCTCCACAGCTGTAGCTAGAGATCATATGAAGTGAAAATAGGGTGAAGAGAGGCAAGGTAAGAAACTCACATAGAAAAGAAAGTGAACATAATGCTGATGTCTTGTGACAGGCAGTTTGGAAGTTCCTGCTGGGGTGGGGTGGCAGCCCGAAATTCGTGGTTTCAGCTGTTTCCTCTTCTGGCTGTTCTTTAAAAAATAACTCATCTATCCAGTGTTACCAGTGGAACCAGATCATCAAATCTTTCTGCCCTCCTCTATGTTACAAGACCTGGCAGGGGAGGGAGTAAAACAAATCTTTTAATTTGCGTTTGTTTCTGAGAAAAAAAGGCTGAATCTGCCGTGTGCCATGAGTTGTTAGCCTTGGTTGAAAAGAGAGAGGACAGTTACAATGCAGGGCGATGCCGACCATCTGGAGGTGTGCTGCTCAGCTGCAGGGGTTAGATGCTCCTCTAAGAACAAAGAAGCATGTCCTAGGTTTAGGGCTTCTGTAGAGTTAAGATTCCCAGAAAGTGCTAATACTTGTTTTTAATGCAGATTCATCTTGCTGTGCCCACAGATTGAAGCTGTGAAAATTGCCATAATAGCGCTGAGATTATCTTTCTGAACTGTTTTAATGGACTTAGGCCATACTGAAGCACTCAAAGCAGTTGGCTGCTCAGCCCTTTTGAGAATAAAGCCACTAAAACACCTCAACCTAGACATTCAAGAGAAAAGCCTTGGTCAGGGTTTCTTTGTGCTGTGAACTGGCTGTGTGTGGTAACTTCCAGGCTTCAAGCAAGAAAAAGAGATTTGGGATGACCATGTGAGGTGGGGTCCCGCATCCCTCTGTGTGCCTTAAGCTAGTCAAGTTGCTGTAAGTATTTTGGAATTAATGTAAATTGTTCTGGGTTTTTTGGTCTGTCTTTGGTTTGGCAAGCTGTATCCTATCTGTGTGTCTACACAGGTGCGTCAGAAGTTGAACTGCAGGGAGTGGGTGAGCTTGAATTTACTGCTGAGGAATGAGACACTTGTTTAGTCATAACCCTGGTGGAATGTGAGCAGCCTATTTCAGTGCAAAGAACATGAATTTGAGTTTGTGGCTTAGCCCCAGGACTGCAAGTTGGTAAATGCAGGCAGTCTTCCTGGCCTGCCAGTGATGCTTACTGGTTGTCTGACTTTGGATAAGTCATCCTATCCCTCCGTTGGGTGACTTCATCTCTGCAAAGCGGCAGAACCACCATCAGAGGTTTGTTTGCTAATTGTTGCGTGTCCAAGTCTCTAACGTGCTCTGAAATCTTTAGATATGAAGACAGTACATCCCTGGTTTTGTCGCAGTTACAAAATGAAATGACCTTTGCTCACTAACTGCTTGTTACACTTCAGTCACTGAGCCCATTTAGGACGAACGTAGATGGAAGCATGCCTTCCACTCTTGGTTGCTTCTTATCCAGCCATGCTCCGCAGGGTTTTATTTCTCTTTGACTCCGATCCATTGGTTTTACTGTGCTCCCTCTGAGAATCTTTTCTTGCATGGGTTTGTTGCTATAGTAATCTGAAAATGGACATGAAGCTTTGGAGGGGTGAATCTATTGATGGTATTCTGAAGCTGCCGAGGCCTCTAGTCCTAATGCAGCAAGTCCCAGTGCAGCTGAGATCGACCCCCGCCACTGTGCCCACTGCCCACATTGGCAGTGCTCCAGAGGCCTTACAAAGCAGGACCTCCCCGGTGGGCCCAAGCAAGCAGGATGGCAGGGCAACATTCTCATTGCAATGTTGTCTTTTTCCCAAGGCTGTGGAGAAGAAAATACTTTGTGTTGTTCTTACTCAGGCAAGTCAAACAAGTTGGTTGAAATTGGACCAATACAGGGGTGGGAAGCCTGTACAGATCATGGTAGCTTATTTAGTAGGAAATCTTAGCAGGCAATCCCAGCCTCATGGAAGTAGAGTGCTGAGCAGCTGAAGGGGAGGGAATGCTTTTTATTCTTGTCTAAAACTTTAAAATAAACTGACTGTATTTGGCCACTTTCTTAAGAACATGGAGGCTTGGCTGGTTCCTAAGCCTACCAGCTTTGTTCTCGGTTCCTGAAACGTGCTTCTGATTTTGTGTGGATAAGGTCTGCAGTGCTTCCTGTCCTAAACCAGTGCTGGGCTGCTAGGTGCTGTTACAGCTTGGATGCATTCTGGCAGAGCATGTAATAATTCCTGTATGATTGTTTATTGTTTGTAGTGTACTTCTGAGATGAAAAGGGCTATAGAAATGTAGTTGTATTATCAGCACATGGTTTTCCCTCGGCATTGTTAATGCAGTGTTTGCTGCCATGACTGTAGTTGACCAGCCATGTGAATCTTAACTATAGTTCACAGACAAGCCCTTTTTTCCTAAAACAGGAGTGAACAGAGCCAGACAGACCTATAATTCATTCCCAAGCAGATGAAAATAGTTTCCAGTATCAAGAGAATTCAGTTTTTTAACAGCACACACCCAAACTGGTAAATTGCAGCTCAATGTCATGGGAGAAAAGCTTTGACTTTGTCAGCTGGTCTGGAAAAGAAGGCCACACATTCTCCCAGATTATAAAGCTGCCCTGACTGGGTAGCCATTTGGCTGGAGTACCCTGTCATCTCCACCACTCACTATTTGGAGATTGGTTTTGAGGCAGCACCGTAAATGTTCCTTCCCTCCCCTACAACCTAATATTAGATTAATATAAAAAGGCACTGAGTTCCCTGCAATAGCAGTTTGAGAAGCTGAGGTACCCACTGGGGCACTGAGCTGAGAGTCTCTACACCTCCACAGAACACACTGCTTTTCTCCAGTCCATCCCACAAACAAGTCCACAAAACCCCATCAGATAATTCCTCACTACTAGCCCCATTTTTAAGAAGTGGGGAAACCAAAGCACAGAGCCATCCAGTGAAAGGAAAAGGTCAATTTTAAAAATAAACCTGTAGCTCTTCTACAAGGGAATTTTTTTTAGGGTTGCTGATGCTTGAATCTAGCCTGAAAGTCTATTCTAATATTAGCAAAATGACCATTTCCCAGGAAGCTGGCAGAGAGGTAGCTATGGGCCTGTGAAAGCCCTGTAAATAGTTACTTCACAAACATACTGGGATCTATCAGTAGTTTGGTTTTTGAGGTAAGGCAGCTGGAGCCCCCTGAGAGTGCTGGAAACACCACCTCTGTCTTCTTTCAGCCACCTCTGTGCCTTGTCCTTGACTGCTCTCAGACCTACAGGTCTCAGAAATTACATGCATTTTCGATTTTTTTTTTTTTAAATATGCTGGTCTAATCCTGGTAAAGATGCCACTTGGGTGTAGGAGCTGCAAACTGAAGGCTACAACAGCTGCTTCCTCAGCAGAAGCTGTTCTGACCTGTATCAGCTGTGGTCGTGCAGGGCGGTGGTCAGAGCCCGTGTGGAGGCGAGGGGTGGGTGCTGCTCTCCTCACCCAGCTCTCCCAGTCTCTCCCAGTCCGTGCCGTCCCGCGTGCAGCTCTGCTCGCTGCCCCGCCGCAGGCTGTGGGTCAGGGGCTTGTGTTACAGAAAGGATCTGCTCTAATAAGCTTGGTTTATTTTGTACCTCCATTCCCATGACTGCTTTTGCATTGCACGCAGGCGAAGAGGCCCGTGCACTGTGACAGCTGTAACACAAGCCATGTCCTGCTTCTTTATCCAGACATGTGTTTCATATTGCTTATTCCCCCCCCCCGTATATGTACAACATGGCTGCGGCTGGACAAGCCCCCAGCCAAACCCATTAAGATTTTCTTCTGGCAAGGAAAACTTGGCGTGTTTCCCTCCCTCCCTCTGCTGCCCTTCTCCCCTCGCTCCTCCCTCCCTCCTTTTTTTCTTTCCCCCTGAAACTTTGTTTTTCCTGTTCTTTATTTGAGAAACCATCTTAACTGCAACAAACAACCTACAGAGACCCTTCATTAGCAGGGTGGAAACTTCCCTCCATCCCTTTTGAACCTAGGGCTAGACTGGAGGCGTGTGGGTCTTAACAACTAGATCTTCTCTCATGGGCAGTTCCAGCTCGGTGTTGTAGGTCGGCAAGGCCTGCCCTCCCCTTAATGGGAATGGAGAGAAGTGGACGTACCTGATCCTTAGCATTCCTCCCTACAGGCATGTGTAGGATTGGGAAGACATCTTTCTGTGAGAATTGGCTGTCTGCCTCGCTCCCTACCTGTTTGTGAGCAGCTGACTGCCCACGTGCCTCCTGGAAGAGGCAAGGGGTCCCAGCTCAGTGCTAGGAGCTGCAAGAGCTTGCGAAGTGATTGGCTTCAGACAGCAGAAAACACGGGCTTACATGGTCAGTGTCCTTGCCAGCCCCCTTCCCACACCCAGCAGCCAGCGGAGGTGGGAGCACAGGTTGTGGGACACCTCTCTATCTAAACCCAAGGCTTACAGTGGGTAATTTCATGTATTTGGGGGATCCTTTTCCTCTTCCTTCCCATCTCACTGTGTTCAGACCTGACAGTCTTGTACTGTAAACCATAAACCACGTCTGTGTGTGTATGTGCTCTCTCAGAGCAGTGTTTTCTCGTGCTGTTTGGAATGATAAACCAGTGTCCGTGCCTGATACACTAGCTGGTGGGGTTTTTTTTAAATGCTCCTTAGAAGCCGTGTAAAATCTTTCAGTTTATTTCTGTTGGGCACAGATGCTTAACTTCCACAGTATTCCAGTTCCCCGACTGGGGTCTGTTTTCTAAGCTCTCTGCTTCAGGAGTTGAGGGATAAAACATCGCTCCAGCTGGGGCAGGAGGGGGGGGCTCTGCAGAAGGGCTGTGGCTGGCACCCACTTGGTTTCACGCGCGCTTCCCTGTGCTGGCGGCCACTCGCTGGTGGCAGGGACGCTGCTTGCAGGGGAGCAGCTCTCTCGTCCATGCCCTGTGCTAGACCTGCTTATCAGCTGAGGTCACATTCCGACACAGCAAGGCGAGCAGCAGCCTCGCTAATCAGCGCAGGGGCTGCGTTCTCCCGCTCCGGCCGTCGAAGCGGCGCCAGGCTGCGGGGCTGGCAGCGCGGCTGCGGGGCTGGCAGCGCGGCTGCGGCGCAGCGCTCGGCACCCCGCTAAAAGCCTTTCTCTGGCCACCTTCGCTCCTCAGGGTCCCTTGCACGCAAACTCGGGCCAGCCAGCTCTTCTCGGTGGCTGATCGTGCGGTTCCCCCCGCGGAGAGCCACCGAAGCTCCAGCTCCGCTGCCCGGTAAGGTGTTACGGGTGACCGACACCCCCCACCCCCCCGACCGCCCAGCCTTACCCCAGCCGCCAGCGCCGCTCCGCTCCCTTCCCCTGCTGCCGCCTGCACCTTCTCAACGCCGCCGCTCGGCTCGTCCCGGCGGGGCTGCGGGGCGGTGCGGGGCGGCACGGCCGGTTGTCCCGGCGCGGCGGTGTCGAGTTACGCGGTGGCCGGGCGGGAGCCCCGCGGGCCGGGCCGGCTCCCATCGCCCCCCCGGCACGGGCTTGGCTTTGTGGGGTTGGTTTGTTTTTATTTTTCCCCTTGTAATTGCAGCTTTTTCTGGAGTGGGACTCGCAGCGACCCTCGCCTTGCGGTAGTTGGGGGCGTGTTGGAGCAATTACCTTGGCTGGGTGCCGCCCGGCTTCCCTCCGGCTCCCGGGGGAAGCAGCTCTGCTCCCCCTTCGTGGAAGGGACGCGGCGTGGAATAGCCAGGACGGGGCAGCGCAGCCTGGCACTGGCAGGGGGGCAGCGATGGCGCTGGGGCGGTGAATGTGCTCTGTGCCCTTGGCCGAGGCATTTGCTCTCTGAGAATCACAGAATCGTTAAGGTTGGAACAGAACTCTAACATCGTAAAGTCCAGCCGTCACCCCAACACCACCGTGCCTGCTAAAGCATCTGCCACATCTAGACGTTTTTTGAACCTCTCCAGGGGAGGTGACTCCTCCACTGCCCTGGGCAGCCTGTGCCAATGCCTGACCACTCTCTCAGTAAAGAAATTTTTCCTAATATCCAATCTAAACCTCCCCTGATGCAACTTAGGGCCATTGCCTCTCGTCCTATCGCTACTTACTTGGGAGAAGAGACCAACACCCACCTCACTACAACCTCCCGTCAGGTAGTTGTAGAGAGCAATAAGGTCCCCCCTCAGCCTCCTCTTCTCCAAACTAAACAGCCCCAGTTTCCTCAGCCGCTTTTTCTGAGGACAGCTGACCCCCCATCGTCTTGCCTCAGAGGGTCATTGAAGTTCAAGTGATGTTACAAAGGATACGGTCCCTCAGACAAGTGCAAAATTATAATTTCTCATCAGCCTGATAATTTGCTCTTCATCAGCCTCATGATTTGCTCTTCTACTTGATAAAAGTCATTAAATGGCTTTTGTTCAGCAGCTTGTATCTACGTAGCTAATTTTTCTTCATATGATTTTTGTCTTTTTTAACGCTTTCATCTCTGGCTTTATTTGAAGACTTACTGGGTTGTTTGTGTTTTGTTTTGGGTTTGTTTTTTTTTCAGGGAGCTCTTCTGATGAGGTTGTGTACCCTTCTTTGGTTCATACGAAGGAATGCTTTTTTTCTGGTATATTCTGGGAGAGGAAAATGTGACTTTTCTTCTTCTCTGACTGTCCATCTGCTGCTGCTGATTGCAGGAATAGGGCTTCTGTTTTGCCTGGTGTACAAAAGCAAGGAGTACCAAACGGAGGCGTGGAGCAGGCAGGCGTGTGATCAGTTTAGCACTGTCCTGAAGTGTATTGCCACGGAAAAAAACATGTTAATAAACTTGGTTGTTATTTGCTCTTCATCCTATCCCATGGTGTCAAATCAGAGTAGGATACCTCAAATGCAATAATGATTTTGTTTAGACATTGTAATGACCAGTGGTCAGCTCATACGTACTCCTGTTGAAGGGTGGAGGAGGCAAATAATACAGCTGCGTATTTAAAAGATGAAATAATTTTAGGACATGTATAATAATGCAAACTACCATTAATTTATGTAAATTGGCTCTGCATCTCGTGGACATTGGTCAGGTGCTCGTGTGACTCGGGAAGTGTTCCCCCCATATGTTAATGCACAACCAGCTATGTTTCAGGCTTCTGAAACACAGCTGGTTAAGCATTAATCCAGTGGTTACCCCCAGCATCCTTATTGGTAACTCAGGTTTTGGCCATTTGACTTTAATTATAGGAGTGCAGTCTTGTTGTCCAAAAGCGGATCCGTTACCCGCTGTGCAATGAGCCAAAATACACACAAGGGCAGAGATACTGATTTTATTACAAATTTGTGCAAGTTTGGGAGCTAGGTGGCTTCTCCACAAAGCTAGCACACCCAAGCTTCCAAATTAACAGTTATTTATACATAAAGCATTAATATATTCAAGTTCCCAATATATATGCATTGTTATTCCATTAAATAATTGGTTAAAGCCTCTTTGCCCAGCATGTAAATTAGTATGCGTGCTTAGTTGTTCTTCTTCAACTTTATCATTTGAGTTGGTGGTATAAATGGGGTAGGTGGTCCATGAGCTGGTGGTCGCCATCTCCCCCTCCCAGAATTACCTTTCCCCTCGTTACCGGTTTCTTTTGGCAAGTCTAAGCATTTCTTCATGGTTTACTAGCTGGGCTAGTAATACATCAGTTAAAGTTCTGCTCTCGACAGCCATCTCCTGCTCATTGGACAAAGGCACGTTGTTTAGATAAGATTAATTTCTTGTCGGGCTTTAAACGAGGAAGGGTAGGGTGATACAGTGGACATTGCTAGCAGCAGTGTCTCAGGACAACTTGGTCTGGGTAACAATCTTAGTTCTGCAACTGAGTTTCCGTTAATGACCCAACTCGTGAGCACCTTTGGCTAAAGTGGGGCTGTGGCCCCGATCTGGGTAATTCTGCAGGAAGATACAGGCAGCTGCAGGAGGCTGGATGGAGAGGGCTTGGCGTTACAAGCCAGATAGGTTGGAAAGTAGAACTCTGAATTCCGGTGCCTTCAGAGCTGATCTCTGCTTCCACCAAAGCCCTCCCGTGGGGCATCTCTCTTGTTTGCACTAGGAGACAGAGGTGTGTGTGGATGTCCCTCCCCAGCATAAGCCTGGTGAGTAGGCTGTGGGAGTGAGGAGAGGGCTTGACCATTACTGTATGCCTCAGTTAACTCTAACACAGCTCAGTGCGTGCGAGAGAAAGAGACGGGGACTAATGAGAATGCCTGCCTGTTTTCTTTTGGGGAAACAAAAAGCTGACTTGCAGCTCGCTGACATTTCTGTAGTCACGTTGCACTGGCAGGACAGGCAGCACCAGTAGTTCTTTTGGAGAGGCAGGACAAGGGGATCGAATGTGTTGTCCCCATCCCGGTCCCCCCCCATCCCCCCCCAACCATGTGAAAGGAGCTCTTTGAGTGCAAGAGGAGCGTGAGGCAGTGCGGCTCTGCAGGGGGACATAAAGCCAGCTTTGTCGCAGCCCTCTCGCGGCTCTCAGTGCCCTGGGCTGTGCGGTGCCACGTCCCCCGGCTGCAGCCCTCCTTACCTGAGCAGCGCCAGGCCCTCCGCGCCTCAACACACGCGTTTCATGGCTCCGGCGACAGCAGTCTGCAACCTGCTGCTTTGCTGCTTCACTTCTTCTTCTGCTTGGCAAATTAACCTCCCAGGCCGTGGGAATGAGTGAGCCAGCTGCTGCCGTACACCCTTGCAGGGTTGGTTTGTGGTGCTTTGGTAGACATACAGTTTTGTTCCCCCGAGACACACGCACGCACACAAGTTAAGCAAATTGCATTTGTTAGATCTCTGACAAGTTCAAACACGCCTTAAAGGGTTTATCATAAGAATAAGTGAAGTGCTGACTGTCTTACTTTTCCCCTGTGTGACCCACTTTTTGCAGATGCAGGTGGTAAGCCAGCTAGGGCACTCCTTGGTAAAGAAGAAAAATCTCTGCTTTGTTCTTCCTTGCAGTAAAATAGTTCTCTTCTGAAATGACATTGCTGCTTGGCTGCAGGATTTGATCTCGAAATGCCTGGTGAAGTAAGTGTTTCTGTGTATCTAGTATCAGCATTTTGATGAAGAGACAACTGGCCACCTCTGCTGTGAAACCCAAGTTTTAAAAAGTTCCTCTAAATTCTGCCTACTTTCTTAAAAGAAAAAAGAAAAAAAAGTAACCATCTGGTTCTTCTTTCTCCAGTGAAATGAGTGTCTTCAATGGTTTGAGTTAGGGAGTGTTCTAGAAGAGAAATTGCTTCCTGCCTGTATTGCTAACGAACATATCTCTGTCACCAAACTTTTTTTTTTTTGCATATCCAAAAGCACTGATGTCTGCCAGAAATCTTTTGGAGATTCCTGGAAGGATCTAATCATCTTCACATGGCTAGTTCGCTAAGGCTGGCAGAACTGGTTGTGCAATGCTGTATGAGCAAATGGACTGGTTTTCATGGATGTGGGACTCTACCTGAACTTTGGCTGCTGAGCTGAAGCATGTGTTAGGGGATCGAGTCCCAGGCTGTACTATTGGAATAGTGCTCCCTCGTGACCTCAGTCTGGATGCTATTTCTGTGATTTAATTTACATTTCTGTTTCTTCAGATGTAGATTTCTTCACCTTCAAACCACAAACAATAAACATAGAAACTCCTCAATGTGAAATACACAGACATGCTCTGAACTCTGAGGTGTCGGGATCACCAGGACCTCTTTACATGTTTATCCTAGAGCCATTCTGGTTGGACATGGAATATATTTGACCAATGATGCAGAATTAATGGCTGCATATTTCATCCACTGTGCCTTTTGCAGATCTCAAAGATCTGAAAGCATTTAGCAGAAGAGATTGATGCCACTGTTTGTTTTACATGTGGGGAAGTGCAGGCAGAGAGACCTTAATCAAGGTGGCAGGAACAGAACCCCAGTTCTGCTCCAGGGCTTAATCCCTGTGATCGCTGCTGGAACAGGCATTCTTGGTGAAAAAACACTCAAGTCTTTATCAAAAGACACCTTGCATTTGGGGGGTGGAGTTCTTGTCAAAGAAAATAGTTACCAGGTCATTTTCACTTTTGTTTCCTAGCTGTCGCCATGCTGCCATAGCGAAGTACTTCGGCGATGCCACCCCACCTTGTAACAAGTGCTGTGACTTCTGCAAGAACCCAGCGGCAGTGAAAAGGCAACTGGAGTCACTGGAGTGCTGCAGCAACAGCTGGAGCAAAACCTGCATCGGGCCCACGGGCTCCTCCTGGGATAGCTACGACCCAGAGCTGTATGAAGGCGGGAGGAGAGGTTGCAGAGGTTTTAGCAGGTCTGTACTTGGTAGCTCAAACTCAGCTCATAGGAACTGTCAGAGAGAAGAGAGCAGCTCCCAGCTGCAGGCCCAGCCGCTCCTATTTTCAGTACATGTTTCTGTGTGGTAGTATTTTCCTGTAACTTCCTGGCAGCAGGAGCTGGAATTTCATTTTCCACACACTTTGGCAGCCTTGATCACATTCATGTCCCAGAGAGCCGAAAGCTGTGTTGACTGATCTAAGAATTGCCCTGCAGAATGTAATTGGTTCAAGAAACTAGCCGGAAAGTTTTTGAAAGCAGTAAGTAGGCTCAGCCCGTTCACAGTCACAAGGATAACAATGTTTAAGTTGAGACCAGTGTGACAGCAGAGGATGACATGATCCGGAGTTCATTCCTGAGTTTGCACGGCTGTCTGCGGGCCAGCAAGCTGGGGGACCGCTGGCAGGCTGGAGTCATCGCAGAGAATGCAGTGGAGTGCCGGTGTCAGCCGCTTCTGCAGATTGCTAAATTGTAGTGTTTCCCTATCAGGCTGACAGCAAAAGGAGGATGTGCAGTGGAAAACATAATTAATTCTGTAAAATGCTTGGCAGTGTGGAGGTGACAACTTCTCTTCCTCCTTATTTTCTGGCGGAGTTGCAGCCATTGTGCAGCTCTGCCAGGGTGCGAGTTTCCCTGCCTGCACTGCCTGCGAAGCTCTGCCAGGATGCGCAGCGCTGTCAGCTGGCCTAGCCCTCTGCTTTAGCTTAAACAGCCTGAGACTGGTGGCTTTGTTCTTCAGATAAGTCCAGCTGACTCGGAGGAAACTGGTGTACTTGTGGCCTAAGCCTGTGTTTGATCTCAGGACCTGAGAAGACACAACCAATGCTGTTGTACAACATGCTGTTTGCCACTTGATTTATTGAGCCTCTCCATGACTTGGCTGTAGCTTTGCTTTGGAGGTTGTAATAGTCAACAGCCTTAAAGCTCTGATTTGTGATACCGGGAAGTTTTGGCTGTGACAGCTGTGGAAGGCAGTAAACTCTTGGGCTTCATCTGGCGAGAATCAGCTGCTGCATTTCAGTGTAGTAGTGATGGGGATTTCGTTTAACACAACAGCCAACGTACAGCATGCAGTTGAGGCTGAGGAATGGATGCTTTGCCTTTTCTGCTGTCTCTGCTCCAAGGGCAGTCGTGACTGACGGATGGGGTACATGACACCTGTCAGCGACTCCTCAACTCCATGGGAGAAGCAGGCAGAGCTGAAAAGGAGCCCTGCCTTCTCAGAGCACTAGTTACATGCTACTGGTTCACGCTACTGCCTACTAGTTCACGAGTTTAGCAAATTCCGTGAATTTTTGAAGGAAACTCACTCCTGTCCAGGTTGAGGGATGGTAGTGAAACTAAGAGCTAAGACTTGTTCAGGAAGGATGTGAAATATATGTTCTTTTGTAAATACTGGAACAACCTAGGCGTTCCAAAGCCTGTCACCAAGTTAATGCTGCAGCTACAGATATGTTTATTCCTCTTGTGTTCCTGCCTTATCCAGGTATGACGAAGAAAGCAGTGGGAATGGGGATGAAGCCAATGAAGAGAGTCGGAAACGGGAGTGGAACAACTTCTACAAGAAGCAGATGAGTCTGCGCAAAGTGAGTTGGTATCCCTCGGTAAGAAATTCACAGATTATTTGCTGTGAGCTTGTCTTACAGCCACAGCGAAAGTAAATTACTGCATCTTGCTGTTGCGTGTTCTGTTTTGCACTTTTTGTACCTCTGCTTTTGCTGTGTCTTCCGTATTCTGGGTCAGTCCCATAATGTGAAGGAACCCAGCTTATCCGTGTACTGATTTTTCTGCAGTGCTAATCAAGAGAGTCCTGTTGTCTTTAACGCCTTTGATATCAGTAAAAGCAAATTTCTCCATTCATCTTCTCTTGCATATTCCTATAGCAAAGGTGAACTTTTAGCTTTGATTCTCGTCCTTTGTCTCCTTTACCCCATTTTGGTGCCTTTTCAGTACTTTTGTAACTTCAGCATTAATTTTCCCTAAGGCAGGGGTATAAAATGTGTCTTTTGTGCTTCTAGACCTCCATGTGTGATGCAGGCATGGAAATGTTTGACTGATCTTTTTTTTCTTCCAGGGCAAAGAACCAGAAAAAGAAGATTTTGTTCCTCCAAGTAAATATCTTCTTTGATTTATAGTGGGTTTTCTTTGGGAGAAGGAAGTCTTGTATTTTGCAGCTGCGTGCAATTTATGTAGCATCAACACTGGAGGTATCAGTCCCAGGGCACAGAGGTTAGGCTTTTGGCCGTGAAAGCTTGGCTGGAGGAGATGGACCGAGCTTAGCTTTGGTTGGGGTGAAGATATGGAATGCATCATTCTGAACGACTTTCCAAATAAGCAAGAAAGAAGGAAAACTCTGTCTAACCTGACTTTGTAGGCTGCTTCTGCAGTGGTTATGCAACAGTATTCTACTGGGCTAGAAGGAAACTACTGAAAAACTTTGCCATTTGTAACTGTGCTACTTTGGCCTCTGTCTGGCAACACAGTTCTTACACTGTTGTGCAAGAATACCTGGTAGTTCATGTTACTCTATTCAGCCTCTTTATTTTTGGTTGGTATTGCAGAGAGTGGAAAAGAGTTGAGTTTCCTAAGAGCTGGGATTCCTTGAAAAAGGGTTTTCTGAGATGGGGAGGTTTTGGAAAGCTGTTAGTCATAAACTAGTGAAGTAGACATTCTCATCCAGAGAGAAAAATCTCACTTTGGCTTCCGCCTACTCTTTTGGAGTTTGTAGCTTCTCCAAGTTAGAAAGGGTGACTGTAGTGGTGCTTAGGGTGACTTTGCAGGGAGAAGCATGCCAAACTACTGGACTGGTACCCTACTAGTGACAGCTGATATGTTTTCCATCAGCCCCAGCCCTGCTATGATGGCTTTTCCAAATGTCTCTTCTGTGGCAGGTGCAGACTGCCCCTTGAAGGATGCCTTCAGCAGGAGAATCTCTAAGCTCACGGTGAAGGTAAGGAAGGTTGGTTAACATTGGGTCTTGTTGACTTGCAAAGACCAACAAAGATTCTGCCTGCTGTGTTCAAACTGCTTCAGGGATGGAAGTCCAAGTGGCGCTATGACTTCTGTAGAGCATGTCTGAGTATCCTCTGTTTCCTAGGGACGAGAACACTGCTTAAAGATGCTGGAAGAAGCTTTGAGCACCAATCAAAATGTTCCAGCAGCAGGAGGAAAAGGGTATGAGATTAGATGAGAGAAAAGGGGTAGCATATGGAATCCCTTAACACAGGGCCTGCTCTTCCTTGAGCAACATTACCACCCTCAGGGAATGCCTTTTTAAGGTATTTGCCCCAAGGATGTAGTTTCACTTAACAGCATCCTTCCTGTCGTGATGTTCAGGATCGGGTGTGAAGACACCTGTGTCTGATTCTGCTAAATCAGCTTGATCCTAAGAGTCGTAGTTCTTCCCTGTCCCACGAGATGGGGATACTGTACTTCTCAAACTGAGAGACTGGACAAGAGGACTTGGATTTAAAACTGCTTTCACCACCCTTTCCATTCTCCAGCAATTCACCACTGCATCCCTTAGGACTTAATTGGAAGTTATTCCTTATTCTTGCACCAGAAGGAGTGAATTTTGTTTCTTCTGGGATGTGCTTAAGCATTAGTGTTCCCTTTGCAGACGTAGAAGTGTGTCTTGCCAGAAATCACCCCAGCCTGTGTTACAGGTTAGACCCTCATACCTGTGCTGTGGACCTGGAGTACGAAGCCTTCCGAACCAGTAAAATGGCAAACTCGTACAAGGCAACTGTGCTAAAGAAGGTAGGGCCGTATGTCTGCTGGTGTTCCCCTGAACGTGATGTGGCCTCAGCTTGAGAGGAAATAGGGCAGAGTTTGTGTGGCGAAGATGAAGGAGATGCTCTGCTTTGCCTTTGGCGTCTTCCAAATCTTTCTTCTTGACTTTGTTTCCGGGAGGGCCCGGAATCACATTGGTTTTACATCTTTGTTGGTTTAAAAGGCTTTGGAAACCTACATACCAATGCAAGCTTATCCACATATCCCCTAGGTCTAGCAATAAAGGGAGTGGGGAGTTCCTCAGACTGTCACTGATGGAAAAGCCTTGGTTTAGGTTAGCTGGTTGCCGTAAGTCTCTTTGAAGATGTTTCTGTTCTTGAGATAAGTGTCTCTCCAGGGGAGACATTTGTTTTGCCACTATGTCTTTTAGTATGTACAGAGGCAGGAACGCATAGGTTGCCGGCCACTAGAGAATATTTCTGTTTTCTTTTCAGGTAGCAGAAATCAGCAAAGCCTCAAAACAAGGAGAGTTGTTCTCAGTCTTTGGGTCCAGAACTGGTGGCAACAGCAGCTTGGAAACAAAATCTGGGTCTCCAGCAGAAGAGGACTTCCTCCCTGCATCCCAGGTTTACTCGGTGAGTGAGTACAGATGGGATAGACAAGGAGGAAATGGTGTGCTGTGTCTATCTGCTTTTTCATTATTGTATTTTAAGCCCTTTGTGTGCCCATAGCTGTATATTTCAATTGCAGTTGCTTTCCCTGTCTGTCCTTTGTTTTTGGAGTGAGATTAACTAGTCATGCTAGTTCCTATTAGTGAATATAATCTATGTGCAGGCCATACCTCAGATAAGTTTTGCTTGTCTTGCTCTAACCAAGGATGCTGCCTGTTTCCTTACTGCAGGCCTGTGACTTTAACCTCGTCCATTTCCCTGATGTCTCAGTTGATGGTTGTGATGATGAGTCAGTTTTAGAGCCTTCCCCACCTTATGGCTGTACACACTGGTGTGCTGTGTACAGAAAGTTAGCTGCTGTTCTGCACACAGGGCTTCCTTAATGCTCTCATAATCAAAATTTCTTCTTCTGCCTTTCTACCTAGTTCAAACCCAAGCGTGTGGGAGCAGGATTTCCAAAGAAACCTGGCTTGTTCCAGACAGCTTCAGAACTGCTGAAGATCCAGGAGGAGAGTGATACAAAGCCTGTCAAAAAAGAAGTAGATTGTCCAAGTGGGCAAGGCAACAACAATTGCAGTCTGGAACTGGACACCAGAAGCCCTGTTCTCCAGAACAAAGAAATAACAACCAAAGCAATATGTGAGAGTGCTGGGGTAGAAGTACTCCTTCCTGAAAAGAAGAGACAGCAACCCAGTCCAGACACAAAAGCTGTCCTTGGGGATAGTCCTACTAAGAAGACCAAACCTAGCAAGAAGCAGCAAATGCTCGCAGAAGCGGCTAAAAAAGAATCGCAGGATATTTCCAAATTCTTATCCCTCCCCAAAGGTGGGTCTAAAGCCAAAAGTCGCAGCTCAGCAAAGAATGATGGCTGTTCTGCAAGCACACTACCTCAGGTTTCTTCTCAAAGCATATGTGAAGAGAAACCAACACCTCAGGAAAACAAAGGTGTCTCTGGAGAAGATGTGACTGGACAGTCCCAGGCGGAGAGTGAAGAGCTGGGAGAGACAGAAGTAACATTGACTGAGAGAGGGGAGGATTTTAAGATGCAGCAGGCTGCTGAACCTGAACTCCTTCAGGAAGAAATTGGAGTAAAATCCAGGTAAAAACTCTACGTCTCTTGCTCCCTATGTTGCCCTGTTAATGAGCTATAAAGCCCCACCAGCCTTGTCCTGGAAACTGGGAATCTGTGTTAGATCTCTAAGCTGGTGAGGGAACTTGCTTTACCATGGAGAGTCTTGTGGCCACTGATGGTGAATATAGTAATATCTTCACAGTGGAATGATTAAAATTGGCTTTCTCTCCATTCTTCCCAGTAGTGTTGCTGAACACGTCACAGAAACTGAGCTAACTGTTGTTGGGGAAGGTGAGTGCGGGAAGCGACCAGGATCAGACGAGGTAAGACTTTAACAGGTGCTAATTTCCTCTATTTCTTCTGCTCATCTTGCGCCAAGTTTCTCTTGGAATGACACTCGTGGTCTGAACTTCACCTGACGGTGTTATTTGTCTGGGGAAGGCCCAGCTGCAATCGCAGCAGAGAGGAGAACCATGGCTGCGTTGCACTCCTGGTGTCCCCCTGCCACACACCCCCTGGGTCAGTGCCAGCAGCTCAGACTGCAGTGGAAAGCTTCCCCTCTGCTCTGCTTTGTTTGCTCTTCTCTGCATCACATGTGACTGTACCGTTGCTGATGACTTGCCTGGAATGAGCTTTTCCACCCCCTCTAGATCTGTACCTAACTATAATTAGCAAGTGGCTTTCCCAAGTTGAAGGAACAACCGCAGGCCAGTGATGCACAGGACCACTGGGAAGCGAATCACGCTCACAGCCTTCCTTGCCATTCAGCCTCTGGCTCTGCATTTGGCATCGGTAGCTGTCTTTACTGAACAGTGCAGTTTTTGCCTTGCTCTTTCAAATTGAGCAGGAGTGTGGCACTCCTGAAGTGGCTGATTCTTCCTGGGAGGTGTATTCTCAGCAGACATGCTGGGAAATCTTTTTCTGTCACTTTTTCCTGTATAGAACGGGGTCTAGAATTAGCTGCCCTAATAAGAGCATAGAATATTTCTAAATGTGGTAGTCTTAAAGGGTTTTTTCTCATAGTCCTTTTGTGTGGGAAACAGTGTATTATGTCTGCACAGCAAAATGCGTTACATGGATTCCTGCGTGGTACTCGCTATAGGGAGAGCCTGCAGGGTGCTGCAAAGATTCATGTTCTCAGAAGGTGTTGGCTGCTCGGAAGTGTAATGGTGCCACAGGAATTGGTGGTTTTGGTTTTCTTCTCTCCTGTCTCTCCAGGATGTGCAAAGTCCTGCAACCAAGCGGCTACGGACAGTGTCAAAATCTTCTATTCTGTCCCAGCCAGAAGGCAGAAGTGTTGGTCTGACAAAGAAGAAGGTGACTTTTGATCCAAACTTATCACAGTGTGATAAAGAAGGAACCACCAAGACGGTACAGCCAGTGACCAAAGGCGCATCCCTCAAAGAGACAGCAGACATCGTTGTCAAATGTTTGACCCCGTTCTACAAGGGTGGCAAATTTGCTTCCAAGGTAGGGCAGAGCTCAAGATCCTCTCTAGACTGCATCTCCCTAGTGATCTGGGGCTATAGGAGGGGGAAGATGATCTGGATAGCACAGTTCATTTCCCAGTCACATCTTGGAATGTGCTGTTTTAGTGACTCTTAAGTGCAGCAACTCACCTCTCCCAAGAAAGGGTTTGTGCATAGTTTAGAGTAGTATTGTGTTGGTTCCACACTTGTTTGTGATTGTTCATGTTTGCACACTAAACTCCAGGAAGTTTTTAAGAACTCCCACCTGTGGAGCAGCAAGGGATCGGGTTCAGTTCTGCTGTAGTTTGCTTGGCGTGTTCTGCAAGGCAGCGTGTGTGTGTGTGTGTACTTCTCCAACACTGCAGGGTCAGGTGTATTTGCACATATGCAACACTCCTGTAGTCTAAATCTACGAGTGGTTTGTGTTACAGCCAGCCTGTGCTACGGGCAAGATGAACGTGGAAACAGTCTGGTGAGGTAACAGATGTCTGCTTTCTGCTCTCTATCTTCTCCAATTCTGTAGGATCTGTTTAAGGGCTTTGCTCGGCACCTGTCCCACTTACTGACTGAGGAGCAGACCCCTGCCTGCAAGACTGGTGAGTTGGCAGCTGGGGAAGGCACCAAGAATTTTGGGTTCTTTTGATGCTAAATGGATTGATGTGTTTAGAGGGGGTAGATGTCTTAAGTATTGTCTCAAAGGTGGTGCTTCCTCTCTTGCAGTGAAGGAAGAAGCACAGAGACTCATCAAGGAGTTTTTCAAAACAAGGCTCAGGTGTGAGAGCGAGACAGACTGGCAGGACCTGCAGAGCTCAGAGAGCTGATCCTCACGTCATGCTGGCTGTCTTCCTTCCTCCAGCAGTGGGACCAGGGGATCTGGAAGAACTCAGCCGTGGAGGGTTTCATGAAACTGCAGAAGTGAGCTTAATCTTTTTCCACTGCATTTTTGCTCACTTCTGTCCTTAGTGACGCGTGCTTCCAGGGACCAATTTCTGCGAACTTGTGGAGAGTTTCTGCAATAACCAGGGTGCTGGAGCCCTCTAGTATCTCTTGCCAAGAGGTGTGAAGTCTGCATCTGCTATGTAGGTTGGGGACTGCTGCCTCAGATGTTCTGCAGCATCTCCAACCTCTGCTCCCTGCAGCAGACTGGGAAGGGCTTAGACTTTCCAGCTGGGACCCTGCTTTGGGATGGCATCTTGCTTCCTAGGTGGCTCCTCCCCTCGCTCCCCCATCTCTTAGTTCTTATTTCAGTGTTACCAATAGAAGCCTTCACGTGCTTTGCTCAGGGCTGCCAGTGATGAAAATGATGCTTGAGTTCCTGGATGGAATGTTTTCCCCTGAAGGGCAGGAGGGGAGCATTTTGGTTTTACCATGCAGGCAATGCCTACTTTCTGAAGGTGGAGAAGCTCAGATTCTTTTTCTTTTAATCTGAACTTTTTTTTAAAACTTTGTCTAGTTCTGCCTGCCCTTTAACTTAAGCGGTGATGCTCTTTCAGTATTAACCTCTCCAATAGTGGCACCAAGGTTGCCAACACTTTGCCAGCATTTGCTTGTAACCCCTAAAGCCATATTTTCTCCCTGTGCCTCACCCAGTCTGCAATACAGAGGGCAATGCTGCTGTTACAACTAGTTAAGGTACTGCTGTGGCCCTCAGATTGACACTGTGCTGCCTCTGCTGCTATATTTATATAAGGACCTAAACCTTTGGGTATCAGTGGGCTTGCAATAACCTGATTCCCTGGCACAAGTCCTTTCTGTTGGGTTTTTTGTTGTGTTCTGCCTTTATTCCATGCCTGTAGAGGCTGGTGGCCTCAGGCCCTAGCGCTGCTAGAGGCATCTGCAGCCTGAGGGGCCATTAAACAGGCTTTTGGATCACTGTACTGAGCAGATGTATTTTTCTAAAATGCACTGAAGGGTATGTGTGGAACTGACAATTAAACAATGTTATAGCAGCTGTGGACTCTTCCTGAAAGCTTTTTCTTTCCAATACAGACTGGTCTAAGGTACATTAAGACTCCATCACTCTGCACATAGACATGAAAGCTCATTTCTTATCTTAACAGACAGCTAATAAATGCAAGGCATTTATAAATGGGATGGATGGGCAGCATGTGCCAGCAGACTCGTCCTACTCCTTATAGCTGCAGGACTTCTCCAGGTAGAACCAGAAGGAGAACCTGGAAACGTTAGCTCAAAAGTCACTTTCATCTTCAGCTTGCTCTGCTCACTGGAGGACAAAGAGCTTTACCAGAAGCTTTTTACACAATAGAAGTATTTTTCAGCTGTTGCCTGCTGGCTTCTGTTTTACCTTCGCATTAAAATCCTGTTTCATCAGCTGCTTAAGTAGGGGTTATCTCTCCAGAGTTCAGTGCTTATAGAATTCAGCTGCTGTCTCAGTGAACTTCTCAGAAATGCTGTGTTTGTCTTTTAAATCAGAGGGCTCCAGAAAGGGGTGGTTAAGGCATGGGGTTGTGTGATAAAGTGCTTTATCACAATGTGGACATTTCTAACCAGAGGAGTTGTGCTTCTACGTAAGGCAGCAAAAGCTCAGAGAAAGGGAATAAGGATAAGTTAATCTTCAGAGATCTTCTTTATGCCTTTCTTCCATGTCGCTGCAGTGCTTCACCTAGCCTTGCAGTAGCACTGTCACTGAAAATCTGGGAATAAAACCTCTTAAGACCAATGTAGTGTTAGAAGGCAGGCGTTCTTTATTGCAGCACTGGATGCATGGGGGATAATTCCACCAAACGTGCATAGCTCATACCTTTTCCATGTGGTTTATATAGATAAAAATATACATATTTATTTTATTTATGCATATTCATTATTATTATTATTCTCTTTGGTGATTGGTGCAAATTTTCTCGCTTCACATGTATATTAGTGCACAGACTCAGTCATCCTCTGCTATTGCTCCTTTCTGAGCAGGGGGTCAGTGGTCGTGCTCTCCCCCTGCCGCACTGCCCTTTTACCTGCTCAGCTCACACTCGTGGCAGTCCCGGGCAGTTTTCTCAGTTCGCTACACAAAGTCACGCTCCATCATTCTCTTTTGACAGAAACACCTTGTCTGTTGTTTTGTTCACATTAATTATTGCCTACATCTATCCCAAATGACTTCGTATACTCAATATTCCCAGACCTAATGTCCAGCTGGATAGGGCTGTACAAGGAATATAGCAGCATTGGTCAGTGCTGTGGTTAGCTGATTCCATCACCCTCGGTACAGCACTGCTGAAGGAGGAGGGTGGAACATGCCTCAGCTAAGACCTCACAGGCCCCAGCGCGTAGCACTTGAAGGGAATTTCTGACAGGGAAGGTGCTGCAGTTACTGCTGGCATCAGCTCACCAGCGAGAAGCTAGCGACGCATCATGGCTTGCACTGAGCACCCTCAGACCTATCCCATTCCCAGCCGACAGGGACCACCTTTTCCTCAAGCTTTGCTGGTCTTCCCGTGTTAGATGTAAACCAGTATCTGTCATCATAGCTTCAAAATATCTCTATGTGATTATTTTATTGCAATCTCCTAAAGTGCAGGTACTTTTTTATTGCTGTAGCAATAAAAAATAAGTTAAGCATTTTTGTACAACCCGGGACACTGTCCTCTATTGTAATACAAGTTCCATTTGAATGTGCTTTCTCCATGGGCATGGAGCCAGCATTTAAGTGTGACAGCTGCATGGACATGACTGACTTCTTTATAGCAGAGGGAAACATATGCATATAATTATGGCAGTGAGAAATTATTTAACAATAAACTTTCTTACCATTGCAGTTCAGTCTGTGCCCCAGCATATGTGTTAATTGTATATTAACACTGATCTGCTTTGCAATTAAGATGCTTTCTACAAGCTCCTGCTTCACAAATCCTGCTACAGGGCCTCTTGCATATCAATACAGAGAAAAAAAACAGCCTATGGAAAACACCAGCAGCCAGTGCAGTCATTTCATAGCCTCAGCTTTGCCTTTCAATACACAAATCTCTAGCAAGCATCAGTCTTTGCTCATGTTAATTAATTCAAAAAATTAAAAGAACAGTCCCACACTGCATAGCTTGAAGGCAATTCCTTGCATCTGTTCAGCTGCCCTGTGTTGGAACAGGCTATGAGAACGCAATGGTTTGGAAAGGGTGGCTTGTGGTTTGTTTAGCTGGGGCACCCATCCCTTTAAGGAAGAGTACTTGGGGGTTGAATGGCAGGTCACAAAGGGTGAGATTATGGTCCAGTCCATCAATAAAAACTCTGGTGGCAGTCTTAGAAAGCAGCTGTCTGAGGTCATGGATGTCTTTCAGAAGAGTCCTCTCCAGAAGACAGGGCACTGAACGAGCTCAATGAAGGGAACACAGTGCTGTTTTGCTTTGTCATTCTCCTCCTCTTGGGCTTTAGTGGTGCAACTCTGTTTTATCCAGGATGACCACAATGGTGTGATACATTTCTTTAGCCTGTCAAAACACAAATCAGTATCGGTCGCATTCTCTGCCCCCAAAATGGCTGCTTCTCATAATAAAATATTCCCATAAATCACTTTCCATAATTAAATATCAGGTAGGTGCTGGGACAAAGCTGCACTTTGGGGCTGGGAGGCATAGTGCCCCCATCCCCCTCTGGGACAGAAGAGAGCGGTAGCACTGTCTCTCAGCAGCAACGGGCAATTTCTGAACTGCCAGGAGGAAGCTGTGGGTCCAGGCCGATCTCACCTGTGAGAGTTCCAGCCACATCGTCTTGGGGCTGGCAGCTGAGCCATAGTTCAGTTCGATGCCGGGAAGCCCACCATCAGAGACAGGCCGCAGGGTTCGCATCTTCTGCAGCTCTTTCAGTGGAATCACAGAGGAGATCGCCTGTGTAAGGAGAAAAGCCACAAAACTCTCTCTGGTGCAGTCTTTACAAATAAAGCATCTGAGTTTCACCAAGGAGGATTCACCTCAAGAGCTTATGGAAAGCTGGGGCATAAGGCAGTGTGTACAGAACACAGGGCAAGTGCCTGCTGCCAGTGTGGCACTAGAACTCCTGTAAGATTGGGTCAAACAGGAATGTGACCTTCATGTAGTTTTACTGTGGACTATGCTTGTTGGCATGATCACTGGACGTACAGAAGAACACAGTTCTACCACTCTTGTCACTTGCTTTGGGTTAGGGCTGTTATTAGAGTGGCTGTAACACGGGTTAATACAGTCTCTTCCTGCACAAGTTCTTCTACAAGTCAAAGTTAGCATCTGACAGACAGCAGGGCTCTGGACTGTAGAGAAGAATTATCTAGCATACCTGGGTAGTGCCATGCACTGCAATGATTTCTTCTTTATTCACGCCAAAGAAACAGGGCACAGAGATTGTGTTATCGCTGACTCTCTCTACAAAGTAGATGTTGTAGCCAAAGAAAGGAAATTTCATCACGTGCTCTGTAAGAAAGCAAAAGGTGGCTCTCAGGCAGCAGCTTCCAGCCAGCAATCTACTGCATGAACCTAAGGTGGTCAAAAGCTGCAAGTGTTCCCAAGCTTTTCTACATTAAAAAGTAAGATTGACAACGTCTCCCTCCCCCCCCCCC
>Ga0065711_1003611_pt1 | contig 27195 bp, 18 predicted proteins | sample Hoacrofraction12_FD_59098 | JGI IMG/M metagenome (GOLD analysis project Ga0065711, IMG submission 59098) | Hoatzin crop microbial communities from Cojedes, Venezuela - Epithelial fraction 12 v2 (version 2) | ecosystem: Host-associated > Birds > Digestive system > Esophagus > Crop | place... | reverse complement strand
AAGCCGTAAGATTTCATTTTTTTTTTTTTTTTGGAAGTATTTTCATGTTTTGTCTTGAGGGCATTGGTAGAAAAGTTCTGAAACAGATTTCAAAGTAACCTCTATAAAGGTCATTACTGCTTCCTACAGCGCTTGTATTTGTGTGAAGAGGTGTATGCTTTGCTGAAATGTCCTGTTCTGCTGAAATGTTTTGCTCTTTTATACTGGAATACTTGCTTGACTCATGATGTTGAAAGGCTGCCCTCGTTTGGCTATCCACCAAGTTCCATTAAGCCAGATGAGAGAAGTTGACCAAATAATAGCTGAACTTGCTGAGATGCATTATCTATAGGCTTTCAGTGTTAACAAGTCACTTCCAATAATGCTTTCAATCTTTTTGTTATGTGTGATTTTGTTTTTGATCTTGGTTTAATTTCATATGCAAATAGTGTTCAGGACTGGGAAATAATAGTAAGAAAAGAAAAAGGCTTTGATTCCATGTCTTTCTTTCCTAAGTCAGTTGTAGACTGTGGTTTCTTTGAATAGGCATTTCAGACCTTAAGCTGCATCTGTATGTGTTCAATATATACATGTAGTTATAATGTAGAATACAGCAGGTAGCCTGTAAGCATTGAAAGAAGCAGGAGTTGCAATTATGTTTATTTTCTGGGGGAGATGGGAGCCTAAGTTCAGGGTATTACTTGTAGAAAGGCCCAGACCCTTGTAACTGCTGGGAGACGTGACAATTCACTGAGACTTGACTACAAGAGGTAATTCCAGGGGAATGAGTGAGACCTGTATCCATTAATTTCCTCTTTGTTAGTAAGAGGTTGGGTAGAATCTCCACCTGTCAACAGTGGCTTATCAGAGCATGTGTAGTTTTCTTGATATTGTCAGTCTGTTTATATATTTGTTTTTAAAGAGCTATGACTGCAGTTTCGGTGCTGATTTATTGTAGTGCAACTTCTGACTTCCACATAATCGGTCTCAACTTACAGCAGAGAGCATTCTCCTCAGAAGCTGTTAAAAATATGGTAGTGTGCCTGTGTTCAGTAGCTGGGAGTGTGCTGTTCAATGTGTCCACCTTCCAGAGGGATTTCCCTGGGCCTTTCTGAAACTCAGAAATACTTTTTAAAAATGAAACTGTTGCAAAGTGCATGCCTTTTGTGGCTCTCTAAAGATTATTCAAATGTGATGTCACTGTCAATGCCAAGTGAGTTATGGATGGTTTCATATTGTGGAAAACAGCCCTCCAACACAGTATTTAAGAATTGTGTTGCAGAAATGCAGCAAAATGGTTTCCTTCAGGTTACCTGTTCTGCTACTAAGAACCTGAAAAGGAAAAGCATCGTTAGTATTCATAATGAACTGCTTGAGGGAGAAACCTTTCACATTCCTTCAGTTGGAGGCCACTAGGGATTATTTATCTCTCATCAGCGTCTCTGATGTGCAACTATTCAAACCATTTTTTTGAAACATACTTTTGACTTGAATTTCAAAGCTAATTCAGCATGTATGGGCCCAAACAAATCAGAGGTGCTGTTCTATTATTTCTGTAATAAAGAGAGGATGTTCCTGCTAACAGCGTTAATTTTTGCTGTCTGTGTGTGTGTCCCTGAAGTAGTGAGTTTGCAAATAGTATTCATTTGTATGTATGAACAGTGGCATGAGTATGGCCAGGTTTTTGCCTTTTGCCTGGTAGCTTATTACAAGTTTGAAGCCATGGAATATAGAAAATACTGTACGGCTATATACAGGTATATTATTATTATTTTTCATGTGGTACCTTCTGCCCTGTTCTTCCTCATGGCTACTCAGTGCAGAAACATCAGATACCCTAGAGTCTCCAGACTGAATCCTTTAGCTGCCCTCAATCTAGTTTCATCTGTACCGGGTGTTGGTCGGCGTGTAAGAGTGAGCAATACTGCATGCTTGTCCTTGGCTGGGCAGATGGTTTTATACTCAGTGTTGTTGATCTAGACTTCAGTGTTCATGCCACTGGGAAAGGTTATTTTGTGAGACATGTGCCTAATCATGCTCAGAACAAACTAGGTTAAAGACCGTTATTTTAGCTTTACAACACAGCAAGCTGGCATTTGATGAGAGTCACCCTTATGTGAGTGATATTTGAAAAGGAGAAAATAATAGTTAATTACAAAAAGTATTTGGAAGACCTGAAGAATCCAGTAGACCAATTAATCAAGACAAATGTGTTTTTGTAGTAGCATATGTGTAAGATAATGTCTTTTGGGGGCCGTTGGTGTGTTGACTAGTAGATAACTTAAACTGGGTCTGATGAAAGTCTTGGAAACAGCCTACAGTTTGAGGCGATGAAGCTTAGCCTTGGAAAACATAGAGGCAGGCATGTGCTTTGCAGTGGTGACAAGCATCATCATGTTGCTTTGAGTGGCTGCTACAGCCTGAGTCACTAAGTCAACTAAAGAGTGAAATAGAGTGGGCGTGGTTTAACTTTAGAATGGAATGAAAGCAGCAGCTGCCTTTAAATTTTACCAGTTCATTCAGTTTCCATTTGTCAAAGGTAGAGGTAAATGACTGCATAAAATCAGGGGAGCATTTCATCTTTGATACTATGCTCTTTGGGAAAGTATTTTTACTGTATTTCAGTTAGTGGTGGAGTTTTCTTCTACCCCTTTTCTCCCTATCTGCTTTCTAAGATAGGAACATAATATTCTCACTTCTCCCCATGCAATGTCTGCTGTCATACTGCATAGAGGAAGCTAAGCTGCTCTTGTCATTAAAGACCTGTCCTCACTTCAGTTGTCCAGCTTGAGTTGGAGGTGCTTATCTGTTCACAGGAATCAAGCTAGACTAGCTAAAGTGAAAGCATTCATAGAATAATTTACGTTGGACAAGAGCCTTATGATCATTGAAGCCAACCATAAACTGAACACTGTCAAGTCCACCACTAAACCATGTCCCTAAGTGCCATATCTACACATCTCTTAAATACCTCCAGAGACAGTGACTCAACCACTTCCCTGGGTAGCCTGTTCCAGTGCTTGATAACCTTTTGGTGATGAAAGTTTTGCTAATATACAATCTAAACCACCTCTGGTGCAACGTGAGGCCGTTTCCTCTTGTTCTGTCACTTCGTACTTGGGAGAAGAGACCAACCCCCGCCTCACTACAACCTCCTTTTGGGTAATTGTAGAGATCAATAAGGTCTCCCCTCAGCCTCCTTTCTCCCAGACCGAACAACCCCAGTCCCCTCTGCTGCTCCTCTGAAGACTTGTGCTCTAGACCAGCTTCATACCATGAAATGGCTGTATGAAGTAACTGTGGTAGCTGACGTCATGTAGCTGTGTAAGCTGCTACTTCTCTACTATGAGTATGGCAACAGCACTGCAGCTTCTCACCGTAACTGCTGATAACCAAGCAAGCTGAAGCCAAAGACTTCAAACTTCCCTTCATCAGTGCAAATTGGAGAAGAGGTAGAAACCTGATTTCCAGTTTGAATTTACAGTGGAAATAATTACCTAGAGCAACAGCTTGCTTTTAATGGAGCAGACCAGATGTAATGGCACACACCAAGTTACCTTCAATAATTGTTGTTGAGAAGTTGTTGTCTTCAAACCTATTATGAATCCTGGGTTGGCCACATAGGGTGAGTTTAGCTTCTGTGCTGACCTGCTTCATTATGTATTACCATTGGGGAGAACTTTCTACTCACATTTTTGCAAAAAAAATGGTTTCTGATAAACTGCCAATTTTTCTGCTGTGGCTTTTTATGAAATTTGAATTGGATAAATGTTCTTTAATTGCAGATGGGAAGCCTTGTTCAGCTTGAGTCTCCTGCTCTCCAAAGGGTGTGTTAGCCATTTGCCAGGTTGCAGTTTGGGTTGCTTTTATATCTCCAAGATACTTTTCATGTTTTACTATGACTAAACTCTTCCTGTTTGATCCTATTATCCCATTTGAGAAATATCTACAAGGTAATGGTTAGTTCTAGTCTTCCTTCCTCTGTATGTCTCAACCTTCACTGAAGAATGTTAGTTCCAGAGAGTGGACATTAAACTTGAGAAGAACAGGCTTTTGTCTGTGTTGATCTTGAAATGAGCTGAAAGACTAGTAAGGGTTACGCATCCTCTGTTGTGTTTTAAGTTTATAAAAACAAAACAGAAAAACCCAAAGCCTTTGGGCTTCTAACTTTCAGAAGATATTTTCTGACTCCAGATATACGTTCACTGACTGATTCAACTGCCTGTTAATCCCTGTTTTGTAAAATTACAACCCTGATAAACTCTCCCTAATACTGAACAGCATAGAGTGCACCTTTAGCAAGGAAACTGAACACTGCAAACCTTGACAAGGTGGTAACAATAAAAATTTTTAAAATAAGTGTGCTTGGAACGTAGCATTAAAACAGAGATTGGGCAAGAAATCAGTCTTAGTTTTTATTTTTAAATAACTTAGGGACATCTTGTCCTCAGTCTCTTTTTCTAAAAGACTGAGAGCCAGGATGTATGCCAAAGAAGGAAGCACTTAGTGTGGAATACATCACAGTTCTCATGGATGTCGTTTTTGTGCCTGAATTGGAAGAAGTGGGAACACATCTTCCCCCTCCCCCTCATGTGAGGACATCAAACCACCACAAAGGGTATGCACGGCTTTTCTGCACTAGCTTGTAAAGTTGGCCAAACACATAGGGGGAACAGGTTGTCGTGGGTGTTAGTGCCATGTGTGCACATGGCTCCGTAGCTTGCTGGGCAGTGGGAAAGCAGTTTGCACTTCCAGAACTGGTTTGTGTTTGGTAGGCTGCTGCAGTGCTACCCCAGGATGAGCAGGGTGTGCTGGGCTCCTGCGGGCTGTTTGGGACTCTGACACATGCTGAGTCTATGGGAATGGGACATACGCATACAGGACAAATGGCTTCTTTAGTGGTGCTGGGTGTATTTACTCAAGAAGCTATTTCCCTGTGCGTGGAGCAGTGGTTGATAACTTGTCCTCTTGCTGCCACTAAGTTGGGGGGAAATTCGCTTCTTGTGCTGAGATCCACCTTGTGCTCTCAGGGTGAGTGGCAAACTGGCCTCCGGCTGACTTGCTGCACCAGGTGAACTTTGCATAAACAAAAGATCTGTCAACAATGGCACAGTGTGTGGACAGATGCCCAAGGGCTTTAAAAGCAGTTGACTTGGCTTCTAATCTGCCTTCATAAATAAATTATAGCAGTACTAATACCTATTCTTGTACTATGAAAGGGGCATTATTACGCCTCTGGGTAGAGTTACATTATGTGGGCTGCAGTTTGTAAATCCCTCTGAGGCGAAGGCCCTTCTTTGCATGGAAAGAAGCACCCTGATGCCTGCTCATTGACTGCAGCAAAACCAAGATGGAAACCTATTCTTGTTATGACGGAGCCTTCTAGAAACAAAACCAGAGGAAACTGAAAACTGCTTGAAGTTCGCTATCATGGCTGGCTCTTACAAGACAGTAAAGCTAATTGCTTCCATGTGCAACTATAGGCTTTGCAATGTGAGAACTGGGCTTCCAAATACGGCTCTATGGTAGTAGGTGCCATGTTAATCCTCAGGATTATTTTGTTTCCCTGCATGTAACCCGCTGCTCACTTGGAGTTCAGAGGAGCCCTTGGCTATTTTGCTTGCTGCTCATACCAAGGTGTTGTTGGGGGAAAGAGAATTCTCTTCTCTGGTGCAGTCGAGTAAGTGAGAAGCAAGAGGGCCACAGAGAGTCAGGGCTTTCTTCTTCCTGCACTTCCCTCTGCTGCTGTCTTACACAGCAGAGGAAACAGTCTGCTGTTGTTCAAAGTATGCCACAGTGTCCTTAATATAGTCCTGTAGTGTTTTACTTATAAAGCAAACAGAGTTAAGCTCATCAACGTAGATCTAGAAAGGAGCTTTCATAGCACTTAGGACTGCTTTCTTAGCTTGTTTGCAGAGTTGTTTTGAGTAATGTGTTCAAAATGATCTATCTGGACTTCTGTAAAGCCTTTGACATGGTCCCCCACAACATCCTTCTCTCTAAATTGGAAAGATATGGATTTGATGGGTGAACTGTTTGGTGGATAAGGAATTGGTTGGAATGTCGCAGCCATAGGGTAGTGGTCAACGACTTGATGTCCAAATGGACGCCAGTGACAAGTGGTGTCCCTCAGGGGTCCGCACTGGGACAAAGACTTAGCGAGATGGAGTGCACCCTCAGCAAGTCTGCAGATGACACCAAGCTGAATGGTGCAGTTGACATGCCAGAAGGACGGGATGCCATCCAGAGGGACCTGGACAAGCTTGAGAAGTGGGTCTGTGTGAACCTCGTGAGGTTCAACAAGGCCAAGTGCAAGGTCCTGCGTCTGGGATGGGGCAACCCCCGCTATCAATACAGGCTGGGGGATGAAGGGATTGAGAGCAGCCCTGCCGAGAAGGACTTGGGGGTACTGGTGGGTGAAAAGCTGGACACGAGCCAGCAATGTGCGCTGGCAGCCCAGGCGGCCAACTGTATCCTGGGCTGCATCAAGAGAAGCGTGGCCAGCGGGTCGAGGGAGGTGATTCTGCCCCACTGCTTTATTGTGGCCTTCTTGTACTTAAAGGGGTCTTATAGGAAAGGTGGGGAAAATCTTTTTAGCAGGGCCTGTTGTGACAGGACAAGGAGTAATGGTTTTAAACTAAGGGAGGGTAGATTTAGACTAGATATGAGGAAGAATTTTTTTACAGTGTGGGTGGTGAAACACTGGCACAGGTTGCCCAGAGAGGTAGTGGAGGCCCCATCGCTAGAAACATTCAAGGCCAGGTTGAATGGGGCTCTGAGCAACCTGATCCAGTTGAAGATGTCCCTGCTCACTGCAGAGGGGTTGGACTAGATGACCTTTAAAGGTCCCTTCCAACCCAAAACATTCCATGATTCTGTGAAAATTACATTTTCTCAAGTGCTGCTTGTCCATATGAGCCTTTGTTATCTTGATTCACATCCGTACGAAGCTACTGGTAAAGACTATGGAAAGTTTGCAAAAAATAATGAGGCAAAATTGGATGCCAGATTTGATAGTCATGCAACCTTTGGAGAGCTAAACCATCACCTTAGCCTTCTTGTTTTCCCTCAAGCCACGCCATGAGGATGACTGTAGAAATAGTGTACTACGGAAATGCCCATGGTAGTTTTCATCTAGATATACTCTGTTACTGGGGGCAGGATAGTTACCGTATCATGGAGATCTGAGTAGGCAGGTGCCCAAGTTCCTACCCGGGCAGTGGGGTGTTTGTTGCAGCCTGCATTGAGTTCCGTGCTGCTGTGGCTATTTTAATCTCAGCACTTGGGCTACCTTGGGTATCTCTAGACAAACTGTTGCCATACCTCTTTTCTGTGTTAGGTTTCTTCCCACGTTCCCTGCAAATCTGAAGTAGGGGTTTACATGTCAGACTGGGGGGCTGACATCCTTGTAAGTTCTAATTGTTGGCGTTGATCATTGAGCTGTGTACAGTAAGGTAGATAATTAACTTTCTCTAAAATCTACTTTTGTTAGATTGAGGAATATCACTGAATCTTTGGTTTCTTTTGCTTTCAAAAATTAAATTCATAGGGGTGTATTGTGTGTGACAGATTCATAATATAAATATAAAAGATGCTTGGAGCAGAGAAGTGTGTGTATATATATGTCATCATACGATAATGTTTAATTTCCTAGCTTGCTTTGTCTTCCCTTCCTTGTAAGTAATGTAGTAACATACTTAGCATTGCATCCTAAAAAAAGATCTAGTGAAACATGAGCATAGTGGCAGGAGTGATCTCACCGTTTGTTGCTAGCAAGGACAATAGTATCTGAGAAAGTAGTATCTGATTTACTGAAGCCATCAAAGTAAGGGCAGCAGGAGATATTCCCCTGATATAAAAATAGTATATGACAAATTATGAACTCTGTAGCTGTATATTGTTAGCTTCTAAAGCTAGACTGGCTTTTATTGTTTAAAAAAGAATCCATTAATATGAGGCGAAACTATGCTCAAATTTTAAACAGTCTGTGTATCCAAATTTTATGACTTCAAGGTTTTGTCTTTGTTTGCCCAAAACCTAATAGTAGTCAGCAGTCTTGCAAAGAACTCTCTGGATTGTGCCTTTCCTGAAAACATGTCTGTTGGTAAACAGAGTGTATCATTATTAGTTCACAAAATAATGCTGAGAGATCAGTAGATTAAATGTTTCAAGCTATGAAGTACACTGCAGCCTGTATTGCTGTGTTTTTCCAGCTCTTGCTTGCTTCATTCTGGGGTCTGAGTCTTCTTCTAGGTGCAGGGGGACAGAAAGTAGTAGACTTAGGGGTGTACGTCATAATACTGAAATATGAACCTCTTGACTCTTCAAGTGGTAGGCTGTAGAATGCCATTCATAAAATCAGTCAGGGTCCATTTTAGGGGTAGTGGGGAGATAACACCATTTTTGTTTGTGGATGTAATTTTGAAATGTTTTGTTGCTGAGTATTCTCTTGTCATATGATGGAATGTGCCCCAGTATCCTACTGCTGAGTTGTCTGAATTACTGTCCCCCAAGCCTGTGTGTGCATGACCACATATAAGCATACACAGTTTCCTTTTGTCAGGTTGTATTTGCTCTTACGGTTGATTTCGTCTTTGAAGCCTTCCAAAGGGTCCAGGTAGATCTCTACATCGCTGAAACGAGTTTTGCCCTCAACATACTAGTTTCCTTTGATTTGACAATGTAGATGTTTTGTTAGAGTAGCAGTCATCTACTCTGAAATGTCATCTACTCTAATTCTTTAACGCCTGCCTCCATCCTGCTTCCTAATACTCTCCTATACCTGTTCTGTACTTGTGGCAATGCTGCTGGTTATCTGTACAGCTCCCCACTGAGACCAAACCTTGAACTTCTCTACTTCAATTTGGAAAGACTGAAGGAGCCAATCCCTGCAGCAGATTCTCCTTTATTTTGCTGGTACAGTAAGATTACGTGTTTGTGCTCTGCATCCATCACAGCTTGAACTCCCCTTTTTCCAGATTGTGTTGGCAGAATTATATTCATCATTATGAATAAGTCCTCTGAAGTGTGTAGCAAATGCCTCCATATTTTCCCTATTACCATTAACTTGCTGTATCAACTAATAATGTTTCATTCCCTCTCATTTTATGCCACTTGCATGCATTGTTACCCAGTTTCTGTAGTGGTTCACATACTGACAGTGCGCTTTAGTGGATCAGCCAAGATTATATGCTGCTTGCAGGCATGCTGTGTGAGCATAGTGCTGTTCTTTTCATGAAGGTGTGGTTGAATGGCATCTGTGCATGACCTTTAGCAGAGTTCCTAATTCAATCTAGAAGGAATATGGTCTGTTATGACCAGCTCTTAGTTTAAGAGTAAGGGACTGCTTTCTGGGAAAATGGAAGTGAAAAAAACTTTTGATGCTGATGCTTTCTAGCCAAGACTGGTGAAGAGCTAGGGAGGCATTTAGTCTGGTCTTTAGTGAAAAGAACATCTTCATCCTGTTCACTGATATTATTTTGCTGGTGCTGGAGCCTTTGTGGAGGCTGCTTGTCTTCATTTTCCTTTTTTTTTTGGTCTCAGATTCTTGATCTGAAGAAGGATGATGGTAGTAGTCTGTAGACTGGTGAGGGGGATGGCAGGGAAGCAATAGAAGGTGAACCACATCATTCTGTTTGGCGTCTGGCATCTTACATCACAAAGTTTCTAGCACCTCTTGTTAAACATTAGATCTGTCCAGCAAGCTTTCTAGATTCCTGAACTGGGGTAAATCTGGAGTTGTTGGTATGAAAGTACTTCCATTTGACATGACGTAACACAGGAACATGATATCTAATGATCCAAGTCATAGCACAAAAAGTGAAAACGTTCATGTTTGTACAAATTTGGTACTACAGTTGTTTATTCATCAAGGGTGAATATCACAATCATAGGATGAAATTCTTCTTAAGAGACATTGCATATTTGTAGAAACTCAATTTTAGCTATAGGGCTGATTTTAATTGCTAAAATGGTACTAAATCTGAAGGATAGCCTCTAGAGCTTATGTAGCCTTCCTGCAAAGGTATAGAGAGTAGCTCATTGATCACCATCACTAGTTACAAGCAAATAGAAACTAGCAGTAATCCAGCCGTGCCTGGGGAAGAACACAACCTCCACAGGCAGGACTACTTGGGGAATTTTGAATTTTCCTGTGTTTGATCAGTGAATAGATCTACTGGTGTAACATTGAAGTGAGGTACAGTGTGTCTTGTCTCATTTGCTATTGGTTGGCTATATCTTCTACCCCCCTTCTCCCTTTTGAGCCAAGTGCACCACTGAAAGTGTATGCCTGGGTGATTCTCCCTCTTCTAAATGGCATGAAAGTCATGTAGCAGCAGGTTGTTGTGGGGCAGGTTTTTGGGCTCGTCCTTGCAATGAGGATTGTAGAATCATAGGTTTGGGTTGGAAGGGACCTTAAAGCTCATCTAGTTCCAACCCCCCCTGCCATTGACAGAGACACCTTCCACTGGACCAGATTGCTCAAAGCCCCATCCAGCCTGGCCTTCAACACTGCCAGGGAGGGGGCAGCCACAGCTTCTCTGAGCAACCTGTACCAGTGCCTCACCACCCTCGTAGTGAAGAATTTCTTTCTTCTGTCTAATCTAAATCTCCCCTTTTTCAGTTTAAAGCCATTACCCATTGTCCTATCACTACACTTCCTTGTAAAAATTCCCTCTCCAGCTTTCTTGTAGGCTCCCTTCAAGTACTGGAAAACTGCTATAAGGTCTCCCCACAGCCTTCTCTTCTCCAGGCTGAACAGCCCCAGCTCTCAGCCGTTCCCCACAGGGGAGGTGCTCCAGCCCTCTGATCATTTTTGTGGCCTCCTCCGGACCGACTCCAACAGGTCGATGTCTTTCCTGTGCTGAGGGCTCCAGAGCTGGATGCAGGACTCTGGGTGAGCTCTCACAAGAGCTGAGTAGAGGGGCAGAATCACCTCCCTTGACCTGTTGGACGTGCTTCTCTTGATGCAGCCCAGGATACGGTTGGCCTTCTGGGCTGCAAGCACACACTTCCAGGTCATGTTGAACTTCTCGTCAACCATTACCCCCAAGTCCTTCTCAGGGCTGCCCTCAATCCATTGTCCTCCCAGCATATATTTGTGCTTGGGATTGCTCTGACCCATGTACAGGACCTTGCAAGTGTCCTTGTTGAACTTCATGAGGTTCAGGCCCACCTCTCAAGCCTGTCAAGGTCCCTCTGGATGACATCCCTTCCCTCTAGTGTGTTGACCGCACTGCACAGCTTGGTGTTGTCGGCAAACTTGCTGAGGGTGATTCAAAGATCTGGTAGGAAAAACCTAACAGTACAATGTATACTGTTAAGCAGGTATTCTTTATTGAGGCGCCGGGCACACGGGGGATTTCTCCTCCAAACGTGCTCGCGAGACGCCCTGTTGCTTCAGGTTAAATACAATCACACATGTGAATATTCATTATATTTCTAATAACTAATTAGCATATGTAAATATCTTTCATGCATGTCTGTTAGCATCTTTGGGTGGTCTTCGGAGGTCCCAAGATGAAGGCCCATCCTCTTCATCACGCTGTTCACTGATTGACATTTGTTTCTGCACAAACTCAGTTCTAGGATCACGTATATCACGTCCTTCAGGTTGTTTGGCTCTAGGCTTGTTGGTCTCTTGGTGCCTCCTTATCTCTGTAGCTTGGCGCATTTGCCCTCCCAAGGGTGAGGTGTCTGGAGTAGAATTATTTAGGAGTCTCTTTTATCCCACAATTATCCCAATTATTTCCTGAGAACCAAGACCACTTTTGTTTCACTTAATTGTTTTGTCTAATGACTAAGTGGTAGCTTGTGCCCATGTCCTTCCACTACATTCATTAATGAGAAAACAGGGATTAGTGTAACAGTTACATCGTTAGATCACTGTGCATGCAGAAATAGAAGTTACAGTACTAAAGACTACTAAAAACTAGAAAATATTAAGGCTTTTTTATAGTTTCACATTTCTTACAATCCCCTCTATCAAGGGTGCACTCGATGCCACTGACCATGTTGCCGACAAAGATGTTAAACAGCACCGGTCCCAGTACTGGTCCCCGAGAAATGCCACTTGTCACTGGTCTCTACTTGGACATTGAGCCATTGACCACGAGTCTTTGAGTGGATTTCAGCACCTGGTCCAGTGAAAGTATCCAGTGTCTAACTAGCTTTTTGCAGGAGTATTTCCAAACTGGTAGGAAGCAGTATTTCCTTTCAGCAGGTACTTGAGGTCTTGCAATGTGACACATGAGATGAAAGAGTTTTTGAGGGCACGTACTTGGTACTCCTCTATGGCTAGGTGGTTATTTCCTGTGACTTGTTTGCAACATTCAGGTTAAGGCTTCTTGCTTGAGGGTTATGTTGTTTTCTCGCATTTGGAGACTGTTGCAAGGTAGCAGGGTCTCGTTGATCGATCTAAATGTACGTTGCTGAATTTCTTACATCCATCTTGGCATAGTCTGTGTTTAAACATATTTCTTCCAACACTGTGTTCAGAAGTAGGAATCCTTTAACTCTGGATAAGAAACTAGATGGAAATGTGTGCAAAAAACCAATTTTTTCATCTGCTTGGTTTTGGGGAGGCAGTTACCCTTCTGCCAGAGCCATTCTGGTCCTTGCTGAAATAATGTTCAAAACAAAAGAAGGAACCACAAAGGCACAGAGTTAAAAGAGATTGTAGTGCAGTTGTTTGTGGGTAGATTGTTTTGCTGTTCTATTAGCCCACTTTTAGTAGTATTTTACATCTGTGTGCTTTTTCTGTACTCAAGCAAATTGCATTGGAGTGTCAATAACTAACATTTCCTTTCTCTCATGGTGTTAAAGAAATGGGAAGTACACTTCAGTCTGATTATTCTTCCATTCACTTAACTGTGTTTCTAAGTTGAATCTCCAGTATATTGCATCTCTGGCTGTGGGGTTTTCTTTGAAAGTTAAAAAACAAGTGAGCTTACCTGTGAGGGTTTTTCCATTTAACATAAATTTCTTACTGCTCATTGGTACTCACATGGCTCTGTTAAAAAAATCCAGGAATCAGTATGTACTGCTAATGAAAGATTTGGATGAATGAATGTATCTGCTGCTTGTGTTATGAGGAAATATAGAGAGTGATTGTACAAACTTAATTTCTCGCCATCACTTCTAAAGAAGCTTACCCTTGGTTTCTGGGAAAGTGTGGGAGATCTGCAGCTGTGAGGCTTTTGACAGAGGCTCTCATTAATATAGCTTTGCTGCTGTAAAGGAGCTCCTTTCCTGTACCACCCTTGAATGCTGTGGAGAGTCTTTCATTGGATTTAAAATTTTTTTTCTTTAAGCAAACAAACTCGTACCGTTCTCTGACATTTTACAGCCTTTTTCCCTAGCTCACATGGTGTCTCATCTAAAGATGTGCAATGTGCTAATACTCTGTAGTTTGCTGAGGACTCTATATTGGCAAACTAGCTATAGAGAACTAAAGATCTGTTACTTCCTTCAAACTCAAACCATTTATCTGTAAGGCCTATGTGATAAGAGTTTTGTAATGCTATTCTTTGTACAAAGGCAAAAGTTGGGAGGGGAATGTTAACCTTGCAGTATTCAGAGAAGTGCTTTCATTGGCTGGATTGGGTTGTATTTTCAGAAATTGAATGCAAACCTATCTCAGCTGAATTTTTATCAATGAGTTGTCCTACCCACAAAAATGTATCAATTAAAGTTTTATTGTTTGAACATGTGTTGCTTATTGTGCTCATAACAAAGGAGGAAGATGCACAGGGAAAATAGCTGATGTACCTCTTTAGTTTCCAGACATTCTTAGTCTATCTAGAGTTTAAAATTGAGACCACAGTACATTTTCCTTTGAGTGTGACACTGTATTTTCAGTATTTTTTTATATGCTGAGAGTACAGAAAATTTCAGGTTGGACTGAAGCTTACCATGTAATTTGTCTTCCTTGTGTCTTTATAGGCTCTGACTCGGTGCTAGAAATATGCATTAATTCGTGCCTAAAATTCAAGGTTTCCTGAAAGGTGATTTAAATTTCCTTAGTTGTGTGGCGATAGCTTGTAGCTTCCTGTAGGTGCATGCAGTCTTCAAGTGAGAATTAGAAAGGCTGGAATGGCAGATCCATGAGACTTTGAGATACAGACTTTATTCTGATAAGAAGTGATAGATTTCTTCATGTGGAAAGCAAATAGTGGTTGATAAATAGACCTTTAAGTGCAGGTGAGCAGAGGAGCAGACGATGTCCCAGGAGCATCCCAAGCTGTGTGGGTTACACTGTTGACTTAGTGACTTAACAGGGAAGACAGGACCTGATAATGTGCTGCTGCTGAGCGTATGAGCCATGTAAGTCAGTCTTTGGAAAGTTCTTTTTCTATGTCAGAAAGATGGGAATTGGACCTCTGTTAAGAGCTGTGGTATGCTAGGTTCTTCGTGTGTTATGTAGGATATTGGAGTGCCGTAGTAATTTTCAGGACTGTTTTTTGAAGGTGGTTCCTGTGAACAATATGAGAAGGTTGCAAATACTGTTGAGTACTTTGTCCCAAATGGGATGAGAATGATAATGCTGTCTTCTGGCCTTCATACAAAGAATAAGAGTCAGGATGCTGGAGTGTCTATTTCCAGCTTGTGTCATTGGTTTGTTGCTGTAGAAAAGTCCTGGAATCATGATCGCATATTTAAACAGGGAAGACCAAAGAAGGGATAGGAAGGTTGTCTGCTCGTGTATATGAGCAGTGCCTGCTGCAGGTGGGTACTTTTGTAGGATGTCTTTCTTGAGATATGAAAAAGAAATGTTAGTAGAAAAAACTTGTGAGACTAACTTGTCTGTCCGCAAGGGCACTTTTACTGAACTCTGGTGTTACTTCTGGAAGGTCATTCCGGCTTCTCCCTGCGGTGCCTCATTAGGTCTTCAGCAAGGAGTCGGGTGCTGGCCTTTGGGAGCAGGAGGAAATGCCTGCTTGATTGTTATCTGCACTGACTGGTCCTGTTGCCACCAGGAACTGCGGGTTTGTTTAAATGTAGGAGTAAGTTCCTTGGGGAAGAAGGATGAGAGGAGACTTCAAATGTGAGACAAATATCTCTGACACGTGGCTGTTAAATAATTAATTTCCCCAAAGGGTTTGAAAAGAGCATTTCAAACCACTGGCTGCTGCAGATCTGTATGTGTGTTAAATCCGTTGTACTTGCGAGGCTGGCTTTGTTCCACATGCTGTGTAACTTGGAGAGAAGCAGCTGTTTTGTAGGCAGATTGTGCAGGGATGAAAGTCAGAAGAAAGCTGAGAAGTGAAATGGTTGAAGTGTGCAGCTGTTTTTTCTGAAGGGAGGGTTGCTTTTAACTTCGGCATGGAGATAGTTTAAAAGGAGCAGTGGCTAAGGAAATGAACAAAACTTGTTTCCGTGTTCCTCCGCCCCTCTGGCTCAGGACTGCACTAGAGAAGGCAGCATCAATGAAACCTCTTGTTCCAAGTATACATATGCCGACTTAAAATTTTGTCTTCACCTGGATAAAAACTGTTTTCAATTTTGTGGGCGTTACGTTAGAAGGAGAGAATCTGTTTGGTCAAACTTGAATACTCAGTGTGCATTTTGAGAGGGAAGGCAATATGGGAATAGGAGCTGGGGGGAAACTGCGAAACGAGGTGGTGTGCCAGTACACATGCAGTAACTGGAAGGGTCCTGTGTAAGGCTTGTGCCCAGATCAGAGCTGCTGGCTCAAATACTAGAGGCATGCCTGAATGCACAGGTTGTAACCGCAAGTTCTCTGTTCCTGTTGTAGCCCCTGTGAGGATCTGAAATACTCTTAACTTTCAGGATATGTTGAAGGCTTGTGCATTTAAGATCTTGCATTAAATCTGATTCTGATCTTGGTTCCCAAAGCAATTACAGCTTGGCTGCATTAGAGGAACGTAAGCTTGGCCATATTAAACTGTCTGTAGTTCTCGTTTGGTTTGTTTCATCTAAGAAAATAGTAATGACAGTCCATCAAAAAAGGTGAAACAGTTTTTATCAACAGTGTTTATTGTCTTCATTCTGTAAGAAAATGAAATGGGTCATATTCATGGAGCTGAGGCACAGCAAGCATCAGAACTATCGTTGTGTAGTGTTGGCCTTCAAAATTACAGCCATAATCTTTCAATAAAGCAACCTATTTTTCACTTGTTGTACTAGCCAGTTCATGCATGTGTACGTGCAGGTCGTGATTCTATGGCTAAGCAAGCATTGAGGTTAAATTGCCAAGATCAAACCACAGATAAAGTTTTAGCTTTGTAATGAGTGTGATGAGTCTAATCCTTATTTTGTGTAATTTAGCATGGTGTAACAGTGACTACGCTGGAGTTGAGGATTATTTTTATGCCAATTGAGGATCTAGCGAACTTAAGTAAATAGTGTATAATGGGGGGCTACAGGGGGAAGTGGGGGAATAAAAAAATCTGTGTACCATCAGTCTTCTGGAACTAATTTTTAACTATGACTAATGCAAAAATCACATTTCAGCTTAAAGTTGCATTCGATTCTTATAGTTTACAGAATCAGCTGGGGGGGTAGGATTGGCTTTTTTTGTTTGTTTGGCTTGGATCTTAACTACCTAATATATCGTGCTCTCTCCTAATCTATGATTTTTATCTTGAAGTGATGTTGACAAATTACCAAGTGTTGGGAGGAGGTGGTTGTTGTCACTTTAGAGCGGTAGCTTTGTTTGTAGTTTAATATTCCAAATGGCACATTTATGAAGTGTTCCTTTTAGCATGTTATTCTTTGCCAGTCACAAGCTACCTCTATGCAGAGCATGCCTTTGAGCAGTTATCAGTGAGCTCCACTTTCAGCAGCTTGTGCATGCACTGTGCTCTATAAAGGAACACCACCTTGCATGCTTGCCTGGGGACTGTTACTGCAAGCGGCATGTCCTGTCTTTGCTCTCTTCGTCTAAAAGGTGTGCAGTGGCACATGGGCTCGGTAGCCAGCCTAGGGCTGTGCCCCCCACCTGGGGATGTTAGAGGAAACTCTGCTTCCTGTCCACTTTCCTTGTTGAGTTGTGTGGGCTTTTTTTTTTTATAAATGACCAGCTCTGGTTTGAAAATTGAAGTGTGTGTTAGAACAGAGTTTTGAATCTTGTTTCAGATTTATATTTCCTTTGCTGTTTGGCTGTTTTTTCTTAGCTGAGAGCAGAGAGGGACTCATGCAAAGTTCATAAATCAGTCTTCTTCGCTGAACTTCAAGATCTGCTTGCTTGGCCCACTGCTGTACTGTGTCAAGGAGTGATCTGATGTGGTGCAACATCTGGATTTGGAGAATTCTTGGTTGAGTTCTTCCTCGTGGAAGCCTCCATGCAAGCTTCATCCCACAGAGCCAGGCTGTTGGAGGAGCCCTTGTATGCCCTCTGGCTGGAGTATTGTCCTCTGCTCTCGTGCTGTTTTTTCGCAAGCTTCTCAGTCACACCCTTGGCAGTAAGAAAAAAATTGGAAGGAATGATGCTCACAGCAACCTAGGTCACGAGTGGTTTCTGTCCTTCAGCTGAACTTGCTGACATTGCTTCTTCCACTGCTATCAGGCTACATGGCAATCCCAGTTGGAGAAAGATCTGAACTGGTGAAAATTACACCGTTTTCAATAACAGGCCTATAATGAGAGACGACTGGAGTACCTCTAGGCTCTTCCTGTCCCCCTTCTTGGTTCTGTTGTGGTGCAAGCTGTTGTAAAGACATTGAAACAGCAGTGTTGATGGCACAAGAGGTTATTGTCTAAGCCTTCAAATAAGGTTGGTAAATTCAAACGCTAAATAGTGTTTATTTGCACTGGCTTTCCGCTTTCCGGCTTCTTAGGCAAGACTTCTAGAGAAGATCCACAGAACCTCAAAGACCTCAGGCACTGTGCCAACTGGCAACTTAACGACTCAGGCACTGTGCCAACTGGCAACTTAACGACTCAGGCACTGTGCCAACTGGCAACTTAACGACTCTTGATGAGTCTGATCTAGTAACCAGAACTGGTGGTATTACTGTGCCTCTCTTAATTTTAAGTGGCTGAAGTCCTGTGAGAAGTCCAGATGACCATCAGGAAGGGTTGATCTTAAAAAGCTGTAATTCTTCCTAATGGAAAGAAGAAATGTCAGCCTGCATTAGTTACAGCAGAGTATTTCAATCAGTTGTAAATCAGTGGTGTGTATGGCCTGGAGGGCGGGAAGAGGGTAACTTTGTCTCCATCACCTTGCAAGCTGATAAACATTGCATCTAAGTCAGTGAGTCACCTGAGTCCTGTGTATCTTTAATTCTGAGAAAAGGAGGGCGGCAAAGGTGTTAAAGATAATTCATAAAGGAATTCTCTAGTTAAGTTTGAGGAAATCACTGACTCTTGCAATAGGCTGCCACCTTTGTTCTGGGATTTCTGTACAGTTTTGATCCGTTTGTTATGCGAGAAAATTCTGGTACCTGACATACTTTGTATACTATTGTATCTCCTGATTAAATCTTGAAGTTTTTCCTGGTTTTTTTTTTTCTGTGATTCTGTTGTGCTAGAAATACTTGTGATAAAGTTGATAGAAATATCAATAGTGATACTGCTCTACTCCCGACACAGGCCTTGTTTGCACAATGGGTCTTTATTTTGCTACTGCTGTGATGAGTCAGATTGTTCTTTTTAAAAGGAGCAATAGCTGTTCATCCTGTACCTACTTGAAACGGTATGTTTGGCTGCTAATCTTTGTAATCTGCAAAGCATTCAACAGGAAAATGTCTTGGTTACCAGAGAAGCACAGCCTGCCTTTTGCAGCTGGCAGAGGCTGTCTTTCAAAACTGAATAGAACAGTGTAAACTCTGAGCCTGTTGATTTTGCAAGGTTGCCATATACCACGTAAGCTAAACCTGTGTTACCTTAGAAAATTGTTCAACACAAATATTTCTGAAGAGTACAACACTGCAGCAGGCATACAAAAGCAAGAAGCTAGTTACCCCTGTGTGCAGTATTTCTGCAGTCTTGCATTGAGCTGCTGGGACTAGAGAGCAGGAAGCCAGTAATGTTTTGGTGGTTTTTGGTGGTGGTTGCTTTTTTTTCTTTTTTCTGGGCACCCTGTTAGTTTGAGCAGTGAGAGGTTAGGCAAGTTAGTTATATCTTCGCATCCGTGCCTGCTGGAGCGCACATGCTGCAGGCTGTCAGAGCAGGTTTGATGTTCTGGCTGTGAATTCATTTTCTAACTCTCTTGCTGCACTTCAGTTTTGAGGAAATAGTAATGCAAGCACAATCAAACTAAATGCGATTTGAGAGGCACTGGTGTCCTTATCTGTGGTGTAACATTGTTGTATGCTTTGGGTGTATGTGTTTCTTAACAGAATGTACTATTTCTGATGTGTATTGCATTCTTTGGTAACAAAATGTGAGGATTTTTGTATATCTGTGTATTTGGATAACTTCAGATTGAGGGGCTGCACAAAACACCCTGTACAAAGATCACAGCTTTGTGTGTACTTGATAGGTGTATTTGATCTGTAGTACCTTATTTTTAATTCATGAAAGCCATTTGTGTGATTTGTAGTTTCTGACCTTATTGTCCCTTTAAGGAACACTTTGTGAATGTCACTGTTAGGTATTAAGAAGCTAAAATAAGTACCGGGACATAGTTCCTGTCTCTGAAGACCTCACATGATGAGATGCTGTTCATGGAATGCAAGTTGAAAATGAGTCATGGTTTTGTTCTGAACAATGTTCTCAAAGTGATAGAGGTTCCATGGCTATTCACCGTTAGCTCTGAAGATACCATACAGGTACTCAGTCAGCTTTTTTGTTTCCAGTTCTGAAATTAAGATGGAATATGTTGTGCATAAGAAGACTAAGTAGAAGTTACCTGCCTTGACTTAGGTCTAAAAATAAATTGTTTGTAGCATATTATTTCTGGTAATATGTGGATATTTCTTACGAGTATGCTAGTTATCTGAAATCAAAAGCCGAATGCAGATATTATTGGAGAAGTACAGAAACCTTAGATGCCCTTACCCCTAGTTTTCTTGTTCCTCTGTTCTACAGAGGTGGTAATTCCTTCTTTTTATGTGTTTGCACCTCTATGAAATGTAACTCTTAGTAACTAGAGGCTTTATTTAAAAGAACTGCAGATTTTCTTAGGATTTAAATTACCTTTTGCTCAGTTTTCTAATCAAATTCACTTTTCCAATTTGTGCTAGAGATTACTTTCTACGGCAGCTGGTAGTCTCTTTTATCATCAGTCATTTTTCTCTGAGATAAATTCATATCCTTTCTTATCAGTAGCTGAAAATGCAGTTTAAACATGTTGAAGGCATGGATTTAGAGCAACAATAATGATGGGATTTTCTCTCTTGATGTGCTGTTTTATTCTGCAATACTTTCTTTCTAAAGTCCAAAGTTTTGTTTGCTTTAAAACTAGAGAGGATAGACTTGCTTTATGTAGAAATTCAGACTATTGTAAGAATGCATGCTGTAAGGAGAAGAGTTATATGAAAATAGGTTTCTGTCCTAAATATGTGGATTAAACATGAAAGATTATTTTAAGAGTCTAATAACTTCCCTAATCTTTAGATGATCTAATTAGTACATATAAACAATACATGGCAAAAATAAAAGTCAGATGAATGTGTGGGCTGTTGTTATCAGTCAAAGTATGAGTCCTAAGTCTGGACAGTGTTGATAGCCCTATGATTAAGGAGGTGCTAATGAAGAAGAAGAATTGTGAGAATGAAGAAGTCAATTGTGGTTGAATAAATACAAGTTAAGACTATGACATCTGCTAACTTGGTTTTGTGCATACTTGAATTTTCAGATCCTGGCCCCCTGAAAGGTGATTTTCCAGCTGAGAACTCTGTTGGGAAAGGTTGCTGGCTGGTCCTACCCTGCTTAAACGGAAGCCTTTACATATTGCTGCAAGATACTGGCTTCCTCCTCGTCCAGTGAATGCTTGTTGCAGCCTGTGGTAGCATAGCTCTGCAGCGTGTTTCTCAGGCTGTGATGGAAGAGAGGAGACGTTGGTCTATAAGAGGGTCTGTTTGGAAAGATCTCACTTTTTTTCTAATAACAGGAAAAAGTACTAGAAAGGAGTTCCTGTGTCATTGAAATAAATTCGTACCGTTTCTAGCAGCAGTATAATGTACTCTTTAAGATGAATCTTGTTCAATTTATGAAGCTGTTAGGTATTTTTAATCTGCCAAAGCAATTAGAAGCTTCAGAATATCAGATACCTGTATTTTCAGTCACTTTAGACTCAGTTGTTCTTGTGCTAGTGGTATTTAGCTTAATTTGTTCTTTTTCTGCACTGCTAACCTCCTGCATCCTGAAGCCATACTTGTGGGGAGCAATCCAATCCTCTTTCAGCATCTGTTTGATAGCTCGAGTGAGCCAAGCTTTTCTATTTTCCGGTCATCCTGATAGCGCTGGTCTCCATCTGCTGTGTTTCAGCTTTTCCTTCCTGAGCATGGATGTCTGGTACTGATGTGCTGGCCCAGAGATTATCTCAGTAGTGCAATGCGCTATTCCCTTGCTCTCCAGGAACAAACATCCTAATGCAGTCTCTTGCCTTCTTTGAGCTGCATAATATGAACAGAGCAGAAACTGTCAGTGGCAAGCTAATGTTCCTAGATATCTCTCTCCTCTGTCATTTCCAAATCATGAAGGCTCTATTTTATTAGTTCTGCAAGGCATCATGCAAATTCTATTTTTGTTACCTTACCTCTCAAGGTCATCTGAGGTCATTCTTAAAGTGTTTTCTGACTGTTTATCATCCACAAAATTTATTAATTTGGGTTCAATGTTTTAGTCCTCAGAAACACCATAAAGAGATCTTTCTTTATCCAGATTGACCAAAGGACAACAAAAACAGATAGCTGCACTTTTTATTTTAGTTCTCCTTTATAGCTGTTTGCTAATATTCAGTTTCTCTTTGGTTTAATAGCAATTTCTTTTATTGTACCATATAAATGGCTTAGTATAGCCTGGGTGCATTAGATTTGAAGTATTTCTTTTGTCTATAAAATCAGAGTTATCAGATAATGGCATGTAGACCTGCCTCTGAAAAATTATAGAGAGTTTGTTTTCCTAAATTCCAACTCTTGCAGACATCTCTTATGAATATCTCTTTTGTTTTCTTTTTGGGTTGTTTTTTTTTTTTTTTGTTCCCATGTGGTACCGAGGCCTGATTACTGTGTCTGTAGTTACCCTGATCATTTATCTACTCAAAGTCTAACTATTAGTAGTATGTTTCTACTCTTCTCTGTTTTCAGAAACATAGTGCCATGCTCAATCTGAAAAATTCAGTATTTTAAGAGCTCATCTGGGTCCCCCTCGAGTTGAAATCTGTTATATTGAGTTTTGTATTAACTTTATTTTCATACTGCTTCATTAAGAGTCTTGTTTGTTGCTTTCTCATTGGTGATACTAAGGCTGAAGTGTTTGTTTTGTTGTTGGGACACTCTTGCTTACCTAAAGAAATTTCTCTCATCCTGGCTAGGGATGACTGAATGACTGGCTTCGTCATTAGCTGTAGTCATTAGCGTGCTCACGATTCAAAGGCAGAATGTAATCATAAAGAGTGAATTCTTTATAGTTGTACTGGGTCTAGCTGGCATGGATTTCTTTTTTTTCTTAATAGCCTGTATGGTGCTATGTTTTGGATTTGTAACTAAAACAGCATTGATAGCACACCAGCGGTTTGGCTATTGCTGAACAGTGCTTGCACAGCATCAAGGCTTTCTCTTTTTCCCACTCTGCCCCTTCAGCAAGTAGGTTGGGGATGTGCAAGAAGTTGTGAGGGGATGCAACCAGGACAGCTGACCCAAACTGACCAAGGGCATATTCCATGCCACGTGATGTTACACTCAGCAATGAAAACTGAGGGAGGGCTGTTTTTTGGAAGGCAGCCATTACTTTGAGGCAGGCTGAGTGTCAGTCTGTTTGTGGGAGGTGCCTGCTTCTGCATCACTCATTTGGTGTGTGTCCCCCCCCTTATTCAGCCTCTTTGCTTATTAAACTGTCTTTATATCAAGTCATGAATCTTCTTGATTCTGCTCTTTGCATTCTCTCCCTTGTCCCACTGGGGATGGGGGAAATGAGCGAGTGGCTGTGTGGCACTTAGCTGCCAATCAGGGTTAGCCCACAACAGCATTTGTCAGTTTGGGGCAACACAGGTGAGGAAGGGTTTGAGAAAGGGAAAGAAAAATCCAGATTTTTCTGAAAGCTGATTTTTGCCATAAAAAAAAGCAGAGTCATAGGACCTTCATGAGAGATGCTGTTTTGAGGAATAACATATCAAGATGAGCATCATAACATCCCAATCTTCTGGGGGTATAGAGGAGGACCTGAGGTCTGCAGCACCCTGAGTGAAAAAGATATTAGCAATGTATGAGGGGTTTTAGAGCTGCTTCAGAAATAGTTGGTAGAGAAGCACAGCTCCTTCTAGCTGCTTGGCTTAGCCACTTATTGGGGTTAACCCATAGCACATGTTTTTCTCAAACAATATGAAAAAAAAATTCCTTCTAGAATCAAGTGAAGTATGGGGTTCATCCAACAATCTTCTGGGTCTGTTCCAGTGGAACAGATTATTCATCTGTTCCCATCCTCTCCCATTCACTTAAATCCAAACCGACCTGACTTAGTTTTATTGCCTTTTCACAGAAAGTAGTATCATGGCCTCAGTTATGGAGAAACAAGAAGCAAAAAATCTACTTTGTTTCAAACGTAGGTTGCAGTCCTGACTTGCACTTCCCCTCTGTCTCTCCTAGTCGGTTCTATAGTAGCAGGTGGGTTGTTTTTTTGGCTGTACCATGCAATAGGTTTAGGAATGTATTGGGTGTTTCTTTTTGATCTCTGAAATCCTGGTCAAAACTGGTAAAATTCTTTAACTGACTGTGCCCATTAGTGGCTCCTGTGTTTAAGAATATTTGTAATTTTTTCTTCTTGTTACCTAGTGAGTTTTTTATGTGTGTTTGCATCTTCAATTGTTTGGTTTTCTTTCTTCTGTTTGTACACACTACAAGTCCTGTAAATAGCTGATGTTTCTTCTGAAAGTTGATTAAGCTATGCCAGATTCTCAACTTTTATTCTGAGCAAGTTGCTTCTAGTCCTTCTGGTATCAGGAAAGAGCTTGAAAAGAAACCGTAGAGATTAAAATATCTGGTGGCAAGTACTTGCCCATGCGTTTGGTGTTTTATAAAAGTTTGGGAGCAGATTTGTAACCACTGCATGATTACTGGATTTGATTGAGTCCATCAATTTAAGATGGCACTTGATAATGCTTAATATAGGTCACCCTGCTCTCGTTTAAGCTTCTGTTTTGGGATTTTGACAGTAATATGCCACCCTAACCATCAAAGTGAGAATTGGAGTAACCTGTTATGTACAGTTCATCCAAGCTATCACGCTGCAACAACTTCATCAGCAGAACACAGAAGTTAGTCCTTGCACACTCCCCTGGGTAAGGCATGATGCAGGGTCATAGCTGACCAAGGCGTGCCAGGAGAGGGAAGTGTGGTGGATCAGGTGCTGTTTTGCTTTGTTCCAGGGTGACTCTCTGTGCCAGAGTATGAAAGTTGTTTGGTTGCCTCTTTAGAAAGCGGTAGCTGTGCAAGCCCAAGCTGAGCTAACTGATAAGGCCCATCAAATGCTGTATTACTGATCACTGCAGAACACGTAACACCTTCTTTAAGATGTTTCTCACCAGCTCTTTTCATGTTTGCTCTCTAAGCACTCATCTCTTATGTCTGTCAGTGCTTCTACAGATGAACGTGCTGGACTTCCTGGTTTGTGTACATCAAGTACTGAATAATTTAATAAAAAGAATGATCTAATGTTCAGGGAAACCTGACCTCAGCTACTGCTCGCTGGATAAGATGCTTCCTTCTAGTACGGACAGAGCAAAACTTTTCGTGGTACTCTTTATGTACATTTCTCATTGAAGAAAGCTGCTTCATAGTACAGACCTCACATGGCAGTCAGAGTGGAACCTCTCTGAGCGTGCTGCTCCAGAATGCCTTTTGCATCCCAACAGGCCACCTCAGCAGAATGGATTATTGAAGTACATGCCAGATCGCCATGTTAAACTTTAAGAAGGTGATGTATAGCATATAAATCCTTCATTTTTAAAATTAAAATTTACTTCAGTAATAGTTGCGTGCATGTAGCAGTCAAGATGGGATGATGCTGGTTGCTTAAGATAGACAAAGTTTGTGCAGTAGGTTAGTGCTGTTAAAATGGCACTGACAACTGGAGCCCAGCCTGCTTTTGTTGGAGGCAGCGGGATTACTTGTGTGATGTGCTGGTTGTTTAGATGACATGAAATACTGTGATAGACAGTGCCTGTCCTTGTGGATAACAGGAGGCTGTAGTGTATGTAGTCTTTACTGTTTGGGGTGACGTTGTCTGATTAGCTGAAGACAATTGGTATAGAATTAAAAAAAAATGGATAATACAAATGACTTGCACTCGAAAGTATTGTTCCTATTAGACCAGTTGACATACCTGAAAAACTGGAAAGGATTTGCATGCAGAAACTCTTCTTCAAGCTTAAAAGAGAAATTGCAATCTTCATGTTAAATTCAGATTGAGAGCAGCTGATCAAAGGTTATTTTATCTATTCATCCGTTAGCCTGTGAGAGAAAGGATTGGTACCTGTGGATTTGGGGAGAGTAGGGATACAAGATAAAGACAGGGAATTGTCTGTGGAACACAGGTGTTAGTTGGAGGTACGCAGGCATTCTGTCACACAGGTGACAGAAACCATAACTTCATAATCATCCTTTCCAGCTGGCTTCTTACTGGTTTTAGTACGTTACAGACTCGGCTTTCTTTGAGAGGAAGCAGAAGTTAACTCGTATGAATCCACCAACATGGAAAACATGCATGTGTGCTTTGGACAGATATATGTTGTTTCCTCTTCTCAATTAACCTTATTCTGTAACAGCATCAGTAACTTCTTCCCAATAACTTCCTGAGGATCACTTGCTAGCTGGAATTTGTAGCTTTTGGACTTTGTTTTGGGCTGTCATCTCCCTCCTGCTGCTAACTAATTCCCATGAAGCACTGAACATTGAGGTTTTTGTTATAAACCTAGTGGTCATAATGTACCATTCTGAAGAGTGAAAAGGTTTACTCAAAGCAGGTAAGTAGGGACAGTATTTCTTAAATTAAAGATATGCAGGCTTAGAAATAATAGAACCTACAAGTAGGCCAAGGATGCATGAAGAAAAAAAATTATTTTCGGTGTATGTGCATATCAGAAGTTGATTAAAAGAAGGTGTTGAAATGAGACTGATGTTCCTTTTGCACAGTGACCTGTGGTGAATGCGCTGTGTAACAGTTTTTTCTTTGTTGAGCAGTACCTCTGTGGTGGTGCTCCTCTGCACAGTAGGAAAAAGCCAGTGGTGTTCTGGGCAACAAGAAACCACGTGCAGAAGAGATGTGGCTGCCTGGTTTTGTGCCCATACAAAGCAAATGCTGGTGTGATGGGAACTTGCCAAGCAGCATGTTGTCTTTCACTGTTTGTTGATAATCCTTTGATCGCATGTGCTGTACTGACCTCAGTCATTTGTGGCAAAAGCAGCACGTTGTCTTTGTTGGAGTAGAAGACTGATGAAGAGAAATACATTAAAAGACTTTCCTGCAAGCAAATGCTGAAATAAATGGGTGTCAGAGCTTGAATGTATGAAAGGGCTGGGCTGTGTTTATCTTTTTGCTTGCAAGCGCAGCCAGTAACTTAACTGTGATGGGTGGGAAATTTAGAGTCATCATTCCTGCCTTCCTCTCTGTTGGTGATTTCTGTCCTTAAAAGCACAGCCATGTAATTCATTGAAGTGTAACTCAAGGAAGTTGCTTACAGGATCTTCCCTGGGGACTGGAACAAAACTATCCAAAAGCAGACCTGCAGTCAATAAAGGTTTGTTTTGTTTTTTGTTTTTAAAATTGTGTGCATGGTTTTCCCCCCATCAGCCCCCCACGTTTTGCTGCAAAACAGCTTTAAAGGAGAGGAGAAGTCCAAAGATAACAGTGATTATCTCACCAGCTAAGGTAAATGGGGGGGGGTAAGTAATGAGTGGTGGCACTGAAGCAAGAGGGGGCTGGATTTTGATTTTCTCTTTTGTTTAAAACAGTTGGCTTACGCAAGTTTGCTGATGACACCAAACTGGGAGGTGTGGTAGATACACCAGAAGGCTGTGCTGCCATTCAGCGTGACCTGGATAGGCTGGAAAGTTGGGCAGAGAGGAACCTGATGAGGTTCAACAAAGGCAA
>Ga0065711_1032512_pt1 | contig 27197 bp, 15 predicted proteins | sample Hoacrofraction12_FD_59098 | JGI IMG/M metagenome (GOLD analysis project Ga0065711, IMG submission 59098) | Hoatzin crop microbial communities from Cojedes, Venezuela - Epithelial fraction 12 v2 (version 2) | ecosystem: Host-associated > Birds > Digestive system > Esophagus > Crop | place... | reverse complement strand
CTGTTCCCTTTGTTTGCTGTTCTGTTAAACTGCCTTTATCCCAACCCACCAGTTTCTGCCTGTTTCTTTCCCTCCTCCTCCACACTCTGGCAAGAGCAGGGGCAGCCACGTGGTACTTTTGTTGCTGGCCACAGCCTAACTATAACAACTGTGCTAGTGAGGACACACCTGGAGTACTGTGTCCAGTTCTGGTCTCCCCAGTTCAAGAAAGATGAGGAACTACTGGAGAGAGTCCAGAAGAGGGCTACAAGGATGATCAGGGGACTGGAGCATCTCTCCTACGAGGAAAGGCTGAGAGAGCTGGGCTTGTTTGGCCAGAAGAGGAGAGGGGATCCTACAGATGCTGGAGGGTGGGTGTCAAGAGGATGGGGCCAGACTTTTTCGGTAGCACCCAGCAACAGGACAAGGGGCAATGGGCACAAGCTAAAGAATAGGAAGTTCCAACTGAACACGAGGAAGAACTTCTTTACTGTGAGGGTGACAGAGCACTGGAACAGGCTGCCTAGAGGGGTTGTGGAGTCTCCATGGCTGGAGATATTCAAAACCCACCTGGAGGCAGTTCTGTGCAGACTGCTCTAAGTGAACCTGCATTAACAAGCGAGTTGGACTAGATGATCCCCAGAGGTCCCTTCCAATCCCTGCCATTCCTGTGATTGTATCAGTGTCCCTTCACTGGACTCTCTTGAGTAGTTCCACATGGTTAATAACTGAACCACTGCCAGACCCCAGGTTAGAAAGAGCTAAATAAGGGCATTACTAAAGCGTGAAGCAGTAAACATGGACCTCAAACTGGACACACAGCACCAAGCCCCACAGTTGAAAGCTCCCTAAAAGATAGTACTGACTTGCAGAAAAGATGAGACTCCACAGTCCTCCAATTGTAAAGTAGGTATGTTTTATTCAGCGCTGGGCACATGGGGGTTAGCACCAAAGACATGAGTGCCAATATTGCCAAGCCATCTATAACTTAGAGTTCCATTTTGCATATTCATATACACCTACACATATGCATAACCTTTCCCTCTTCATATTAAAATTAGTTCCAAGAAGTCATTTCCATAAACTCTTCTCGACTGCACTTGCATGGTGCTTCCTTGTGGTGGTCATCATGGGTCATGGCGATGAAGATAGGCAACTCCTCTTCATCACCGCTAGTAACCTTTTAACTTCACACAGGCTCAGTTACTTCTTGGCCTTTACCCAAACTACAGAACTGGCTAAGGCTGGCTTTATGTGTAGACTTCTTGTTCTGTAACTCTTCTTTCCAGCCTTATCACTCAAACAGATACAAAATTCGGAGCTAAGGAATTTGCCAAGCTGAGCTAAACTAGCATTACCTAAGTCTTCATAAGCATTGTCTAAGCTTATTTATCTCTTTATTTCTCTTCATCAGTACAGCCCATGAGAGTAGCTCCATTGATTACCGAGCAAAGGCATAGCTACCACACAGAGTGATCACAGAAAACTTCTCAGAGGGCTGAAGCAAAGCCCTAGGACTGCATTCACCTATGTAATTATTACTTTGTCTCTGCAAAGTGGCAAGAATAAAATAGCTTCTATCTACACTGACAGAGAGATTATCTTTGCCATCATTTCAGAAGCAAATTTATGGCCTGATGAATCCTACTTCATTTTAAAATATAGGCTTTGCAGAGCCTGAATACTGCATCTGTATGTTTAGATTCTGGATGGCTTTGTGACAGCCTAGGTGAGACCCTAACAAGCCACATGATCCAACAGGAGTTTCCATGTCCCTGTGGAGGATGAGTTTGGGGAAGGGTGATTGTTCACAGCCCACTTTCCGCTGTGCTGCCATCCAAGATTTGCTAGGTTCAGAGCTGACTGAAGGAGAGACAGTCAAACAAGGCTCTCTACTGAACAAAAGGACACACAAACCACAAGCTACACCACTGCATGGTCCACAACACTCTCAGGGGGAAGCTCACAACATGGCTTAGCACACATCACGCATACAGCTGAAGTCTCAAGGGAGTCATTCATCACTCAAGTCATGCAGTCTGCAGTGCCTTTAACTCCCATTAAGACTCTAGATAAGTTATGAACTGAGAAGTGGGCTGTACTATATTTGTAAAATTCTTCAGTCACCGCACTCTGCAGCAGAGATGTGTCAGACTGCAGGGCTCTTGCTTCATGCACAGAAGCAAGGAGCAATAGTGCCTGCTCTTTGAAAAGCAAAAGACTCCTTGGTGTCCAGGTGAAGTAGTCAGGAATGCAGAGGGGAATGAGTACCATAAGTGCTGCACAGTTGATCAGTTTGAGAGTGACAAGCCAAAACATACTTATTCTAGTCTCTGTTTTGGTATTAGGTTTTTCAAGGCAACACTGAGAAATTCTGCATTTTCTCCATCTCCCAGGATCATCACGGCATTACGTTTAACTCCTCATTAATGCACAGGGGTGGAATATTGGTGAAGTCTGATTTCTCCTACTTTTTTCCTAGTTTGTCTTATAGTCATGATTCTTTCATGTAAGTTTGTTACAAGACATTGACTAACATTTCATAGCACTTGTAGGCAAGGCCTTTGTGGACTCCTTTCCAAGTCAGATACCTACTGCACAGTAGGATAGACCATACAACACAAACATGTTACAAACCTTTTGTCCAACCTTTCACAAGAAACAGTTTAAACCAGAACAGTGAGACTGGACTAAAACAACTCTAGACATAACAAGCATCAAGATTCCAGCACATACTCATATTTATGATGAAGCATTTACTCCTCTGTCACTGTCGAAATAAAGACTATTTCATGACACCTACCAAAAGAGAATCCTTAAACAGTTCTTAGAGTTTTCCATGACTTGTGAAGGCCAAGTTGTACAAGAAATTCTGAAATACTGAAATATCTACAAATTTTATTTTCAGTCAAGTCTGCACAGTTTGGCCCAGTAAGTTACGAAAAAGTGGGAGGAACTGCAGAACAGCTTGCTAGTTCTGTCCATTGATGCCAAAGTTGCCCTTTTTTCAACAGCAAAGAGCAAACATGCCTTGTGACTGGGGAGATGAGGATTGGAAGGTGGAACTCCTCAACTCTATTCCAGTCACCAACACAACTTGCAATGGCTTTAGCACATCATGTAACTTCTTGATGAATGCTTCCTCAGTGAGACATACATGTTCTAATTACTTTAAGGTCACGTTTATCAAGCAGTCAGAAGTCCACACCTACAGAAACACTCAGCTCTGGTTTTTCTTAAAGTTACCAACACAGTCCAGTTCAACTATTGCAGCTGCAGGTGTTTAATAGATTATGCTAAAGGGACTTGTGTCTGGTAATCCCCCTCCCCTTTCATTTCCCCATTTGCAGGATGCATGCTGACATAGGAACACTCACCCGGTTGTGCAAAGCCATGCCTCCCTCTCCACTCAGGGACTGCAGGTCATCCTGGAGCCCAAGTTCTGCCCTGCTTTTCCCATGAGGCAGTACACATCCTGACACTTCTCTCAGGAGGTCTGTCGCAAGACTGTGCATGGAGCTCTTTGCAGTTCCATAACACTTGTCGCTGGAACACTTTGAAGTGCTATTACAAAAAAGCATCTTTGATCAGCTACTTTGTCTTCATGTGCTGCATGTCTAACAAACCCACCACCTTTTATTTTTTTGCTTTTCAGAACATCTCTACTATGAGGGACCAGTCACACTGGGAATCAAAGAAATCCCACAGGTAAGTTGGTCACAGCTCAGCTCCCAAGCAGAAGGGCTTTCTGCATGAGTTATGGTCAGAGTACTACCAGCAATCACATCAGCATATTCCAAGCTCAGCCAGCTGATACACTGGATCCGATAGTATTTACATGACTAATCCTTTTCCATATGAAGTGAAGTGGCTTTGCTTAAAGCGTTAGAGACATATCATTATCCAGAGATGCATAGGTTTTCTTAAGATAGCGGATCCCCTCTACCAGCCCTAAATCATGGAGCCATACAGTTCTTCAGTAGGCTCTCCCTCTATTACTCTTAAAATAGCAGCAAAAGCAGCAGCTTCAAGGGACTCCTGAGAGACCAAGGCTGCAATTCAACTCACTTCTTAGTGGGCTGAACAATTTGTAGAAGCTCATTGATCCTCACTGGCTACAAAGGCAATGTAGATAACTATTGCAATTGTATGCATTCCACTATACACATATGGTGTTAAATACAGACAGAGAGGCCTTCTAGATTGCAACTGAAAGTACGAGTTTTGGGGCCAAGAACACCGTTTCTGGACTTACAGAGCCTTAAAATAAGAAAATAATTTCTTGGCAAGGTGAGAAAAAAGGTAGTATTCTACACACCTTTCTGAAATTCCTGGTCATCCATTACAGATGCTCTTACCAAGCAGCCTTTTCCACACTCGGCTAAGCGTCCTTCTAGGTCAACCAAATCATATTGCAAAGCAAGATAGGTCTCAAATGCTGAAAGCACCACAGTGTCTCTTAACTGGGCACAACATAAAGCTATATTTGACCAGTAAGTATTAAAGGATTTTTAGCCACGTACATGAAGAGACTGGATTGAAGGGGAAAAGGCAAGATCTGGATCATCAGGGCATCCAGTTGAGAATGTGGTAAAGAAAGTCAGTCATCACTGCAAAGCGCACAGTTCAGGTGTCAGTCAAACACTCCTTAGATTTACTCACACAGAGAAACACAGCATGAGCTCTCAGTTCTTCAGCAGACATAAAACCTATGTCAGACTCAACAATGAGGTCTGTGGACAGGATCAGAACAGAAATACAGAACAAGAAAGCGAGTCCCTGAGACCCAGGCTTGCCAAGACCCTCGGGGTGATAACAAGGTACAGCTGGCTTCTGGGAAGATCGAGCTTCCATGACAGCTACCATCTCATATGTCTCAGTCTTTCCTTGGTGACAGCAGCAACGCCAACCTTCATTTTCCAAGGCTTTCACACAGGGAGTTGGGCCCCCTTACCAGTCTGCTTCCCTAAAGGCTATGCCTAACAATGCTGTTGTGAACAATTCCTTTTGCTCTCTCACACTGGAGTGCCCAAGCTCCTATCAGTCAACATCCTGTTCCAGGAGCAGCTTTACTAACATACTGAGGACACTTCTGTAGTAAGGGCTCTAGACTGAGAAATAGGTCTTTAGACAAAGAGGAAGCTCTAGAAACATCCACACAGACCAATAAAACTCCAGCTCTAGGCAAATTAGCTGAATTTGGAGCCAGAAATTTTAAGACTGTTCACGATCCTCTTTTAATAAGAATTCTTACCCATGAGCAAAAAATTATTCTGGAGGAAGAAAAAACCTAATCACTAACAAACAATGGAAATGAGTTATAAACTCCCTTCCATGAATGAAACTATAAGCTTTTGGAAAATTAACATGCTTGTGAGAGGAATAGGAAGCGTTTTTTGTTAATTAATCAATCAGGCAAATAACACCATCCTTCCATACCAGCAATAAGAAGCTATTCCATGCAGCAATCATCCATCCTTCCATACCAGCAATAAGAAGCTATTCCATGCAGCAATCATCTTCTCATTACAAAGAACAGCCTCATCCCAGCAGCCCAAAGGACATTTGCGCAGTCTGCACAGCAATAACAACAAGGCTGTATTTTTATGAGCACGTTGCCTTTGGGCCTCTCTCTACATTTGGAAGCTACACTTAACTTGAACCCCTCTGTGAGGACACTGGCCAGTTATTGCTTCAGAAATCCCACGGTAAGAGGCAAATGCCAAGAAACCTGACTCATTCTAGCTGCCCCTCCTTCTGCTCCACAACCACAAGAGTTCTGAGCAGGACAAGAGCTTTCTATAGTTCAAACCCAGGAGGCCACCACTGCCAAGCTCTCCTACTCCAGGTTTTGCCCTACTCCAGGTTTTGTGCCCACACTCTAGAAAAAACAGAAAGAAATACTGCAGTGTCAGCAATCTAGAGTGAATGAAATCCAGTTCGCATCTTCCTCCAAATCTGTCAGATGAGCCTTGTCACCTTCCCTGCCCAGTGTCTCTCATTCTCCAAGTGTCTGAAGAGCAGTTTCGATCAATACAAAAAAGCTATGGCTTCCTTGAGGTTGAAATTTTTTGTACTGCAATGATACAAGTTCTCCCTGAAGCCTGAATTATTAGCAGTTTTAACGACACAATTTTAAATTTAACTAACTCTTGTTTTATTTTATAGGAATTCATCACAGATTGAGTCATCTGCACATAAGCATCCCCCAGGGTGCTCTGTTATAAAAATTTGTATCAATAACAAAGTACACACTGAACAACAAGATCCAAGCAAGAGAAGTGCCAGACAACTGAGCACCTCTTTGCCTTCCAGTTACTAAACAACACAGACCATATTGTGCTTGCTCATACAAAACATGAGAAGTTATACAGATTTGAAAGAAATTTTTATGCATCAACACATTTTGTTCCCCTTGCACTGTTTTTGTTTTGAACTTGTGCCATTGATATCCCTCATGAAAGTATTTTGGCAGAAGATATGGGCAAGTCCTTTACCAGTTCTGAAACATTTGGATAGGAAAGGTTTTGGAGGAACTTGATGGGAAAAGTCTTATGCTGTTTCTAGGAAGAGGACTCCCTCACAGAAACAGAAGCCATTATATACTACTGATGGGCTAATCTCTTGTTTTGTGTTTGTGTTGTACAGGGAGATTACACCGTTTCAGCAAAGCTGACTAATGAAGATCACGTCACTGTTGCTTGTGCTGATTTTACCATGAAAAATTATTTAGACTATTATTAGCAACAAACCAATTTCAGGAAAACTATGGACTACAAAAACTATTAAAGCTAAAGTGAGCTCCTTGCATGCTACAATGATTCTGAAGGAAATAATCCCCACATGGTGGCTCTGATGCTATTCCTCTTTATAATTCAATATTTTTGAGAAGTCACTAGACCCTCTAGTGGTAATTTTATCTCTAAATGCACACCATAGCCCACTTTTTGTTTCTAATATATACAGCTGTAAGTAGAAAGCATCCAGTGCCAACGTTCTCATCTTAGGATGAAAACAACATGAGGCAGAACAGCCAAGAGCCTAAACTTTTTTTTTTGGCAGTATGTTATGGAGGTATCCATTTCTCACACAGGCTAAAAGACAACTTTCATCCTTATCACATATTACGCAGTTACAGCACTCAATATTTTCAGTCTTCCCTGGGGCTTGTCTGGAGCCTCCACTAGTATAGATTGTTATAGCCACAGAACAAAGACCAAATAGGATGAACGTGCTTTTTTCCAGTGATCCATGTCCTGTCACTGGATTTGTATCACTTGAGTCTTCTGGAGTCTACCTGGAATTTTTTGTTCTTTAATGTCTTAAGTGATATGTGAATTATTCTGTACCTAAGCTATGTGCTCTTCTTGCTTCTCAATAAATTCATAATGAAAGAATAACTTTTTCTCATTTTTCCTCATGATTCTAGGATCCATCCAAAGTTTAAGTGGGGGAAAAGAGAGGGGGGGAAAAAGAGGGAAGCAAGTTAAATGAGCCCTTTATTCTTTAATATGAAATATCAGTCATGTTGACACACATTTTATGTTAGCAGAGGACAAACTGTTACTTGCTTTGAGCATGAAGCCCCAGGAGAAGTAAACACAAATTACACTCCCAGGTGCAGCACATCAAACCCTCCCATTCCAGGAGCCTTTGCAGCTGGCATAGCTGATGGGTAGCTTGATAACCAAGCATAGGCCAGCACATTGGATTAGGATCTTCGGCTGGAGAGTGTGGAGACTTGTTTGGGAGACTTGAGTGTAGGGAAAGGATCAGCAGTAGGGTTGCATTCTTATTTGGGCAAGTATGAGCAGGAATCAGTGCCACAGGAGGGTCCTGGAGCTGAGCACAGGCTTATGAGGGATGGTAGCAAGCATTGGGCTGCACACCTCATCTTGGAGAGGCAGCAGGCACAGTAAGGGCAGCTGTGGCTCATAGCTGGCCACACAGCAGCTCTGACACAGGGCCTCCATCCTCAACACCCACATGCTGTGGCTCAAACAAGTTCCCAAGCAGCAAGGGCATCCCTGCTGCACAGATTATCAATGCTGCAGAGCAGCCAACAGCTAGCAGCAAGGGATAGTCCCTTGCTTCCCTCCCATGCAGCAAAATTGTCACCTGCTATCCCAGCAAAGGCAACCAGGTCTGAAGCCTGACTTGCATTAGGGAGGCCTACCACTGTCAGACATGAACCAGCAAGCACCACAAAATAGGCTAGAGCACATTTAACACACTGCAGTTTCAGCCCATTTCTATTACACTCTAATTTGGGGAAAAAAGAAAAGAAAGCAAGCCAGGGGAGCTCATCACAGCTTTGGCCACCATGCCTCAGATCAGGGCTCAACTCCATAGTGCTGATGCTGTTTTGGAAGCAGTTCATCCAAGTCACCACTGCTGCCGTGGTTTAGGTCTTCATAACCAATGAGAGAGTATCACAATACAGATACAAGCTCAGTTTTCTCTCCTCACATCAGTAGCTCTTTAGATTCACCTCTCTCACCATGATTCCAGAAGGGTTAGGGTTATTACCATGATATCAGAAGAGCCATACCTTGAGAAGCTAGCAAAACTGCATTCAGCAGCAGCACTCGCACAAGAGTCTGCTTGGTCAGCTCCGTTCCACCACAACCACACGGCAAAAGCATGACTAAAACCCAAATTCCTGCCACCAAGCTTCTTGGTCTATTATCTGCTGAAAGATTCACCAGATGAAAAACAAACCCAGTGCTAGTTTAAGCACTTCTGTTTGAAATCAATCCCAACAACAGTCAAGATCTTCGCCAAAATCCCAGGCCCACCACAGCAAATAAGCCAGCCTTCGCCTCTGCATGGTGCAGGGCTCCTCTAGAACCTCTGTAGCAGAAGCTGCTGCAAGAAGCCTCCGCTGCCCAAAACCCAGGAATTTAATCTCTAAAGCATCAGACTTCTAGCCCTCGAAACCTTCCATCACTGATCCTTCACTGCCCAGCTCACACACAGACATTGCAGCACCTAGCTCCCAGCATCAGCTGTACAACATTTGGCTTCCTATCACATAAATTGCTTGCCCATGTTCTCTTGGAATTTAGTTGAAGAACCAAGACTAAGTCATAAACCCACACTCTAAGTCTTAAACTGGAGCTCTTTCCATAGCAGAAGTCTGAAAATACAGAGAAGATGAATACGTTTCAGCCAGGAGACTAATCCCCAAGAGGGATTCAAGCCTCTCTAGTTGGGGGAGAAGGGGGGAACCCCAAACAATGAGCTCAGACAGGGAAAAGGCTCCTGAGGGGCCCAGCCTGAGGCTCAAGATGATATCTGCCAGTGGGGTATTTTGTTGACAAGGGTTGCAGAGCTGCTCAGTCTGCCAGGCATGAGCCTGCAAGATGGTAAAGCATTCCCTGTTGGCCCTCTGATAATGCCTGTAGTATCTAGTAATTCAATAAGCCTTAGGTTGTTTTCCTACACATACTCTCCTTCTTCCTACTGACACTTCCTCCACTCAGATGCACAGAGGATGCTGATGCCATCAACGCAAGAGCAGGGCACTCCCCGACTGAGCAGGGAACAACTGAAGAGGGTCACACTCCAACTGCTTTGATCAGGAGAGTGGCTCCACCAGAGCCAAAATAAATGTTTGTCCATAGTCCTGTGCCCTCTGTTTGCCTGTGTGGCTCCTATTTTATTAGCTTTCCTATAGTAAGTTTTACAGCTGGGATTAGCAGAGTGATAAAATGCACAGATTATTCTTCTCTGCTGCTGATTTCCTTCTCCCCAGTTTAATGAAGCTTTACCTTAAAAGATCAGATACTTTGATCCAGGATGCTCTCTTGCCCCTTGGATAACTTCACCTCCTACTACTACCTGACAAACATTGGTCTGGAAAACAACAGGTTGCTCCAGGGCAGGAGGAGAGCTAGTCATTATCAGGTTTCCCAACTGAATGCTTGAGATGCTCTTTACTAAAGCACCCAAATTAAAGAGGCTCCTCAAATTTTGCACCACTGTTCTGATTTACCCACTCCTCCCTGTCTCCCTCCCAGCAGGGCTCTGCCTGGGCTCCCACCGGATCCCTCAGGTGCTGAAACACAAGTAACTACAGGATCAAGACCACAGAAAATTATTGGCATCGTGTGATTTGATTTCTCACCCCGTCACCACTGAAGCAGAAATTTCAGTGTCTGCACAATAGGTTTTAATTCAGCCCAAGACACAATGCCATAACTTTTATCTGCTCTTTCTCTTGATTTATTGGAGCTATGCCCCAGCTATTTCTCATTCTAAAAGTCAAAAGAGAAGCCAACAGAAAGAAGGGGTTTTGTCTCTATTTTTTCAAGTTCAAACTGCTCAGATTGGAAACTACACTAATCTGCATCACTTAGATGGAGACTTCTTTGTTGTGTTTAGATAAAACTCAGAGTCGAACCAATTTATTAACTGTGGTACAGCAAGAGCTGAAGAAGCTGTTGGGAGCTTTGTAGTCCCAATATGGAGTTCCTATTGCATTGCAGCAGGCTGAGAAGTTACTACTCAGTCTTTATGGTTGAATTTCATGAATGGAAAATAGCTTTGCCCCAGAGCTTGTATTTATTATTCATAGCTTCATTTGTTCCTTAAGAAACAGGAAAGTAGCATCAAATTCAAGGTCTCCCTGGATGTTAGGGAACTGCAGATCCAGACCAGGAATACACAATACTTTTCTATTCCTCATGCTTTCATCAACATCTCCAAGAGTAAACACACAACAGGAGACATGAGTGTTCAAAAATACATCAGTATCTTGTAGATGAGGAGTACAAATAAACAAATAGGCCTAAAAGCCACTATACTACAATGAGCTTTGGTACTGCAATGGCAGAAGGTGGCAACCAAACAACATTGCAGAATTTTTTCACCTCCAGGTCACTGCTGCTTGCTCACACAGTTCTCTCATGTAGTAGTGTCTACAAAAAGCAAACTGCTCCCGCTAGCCAGCAAAAAAAAGAAAAAAAACAAACACACACACACCCCCCAGCACAGACAAATCCCAAGTATAGTCAAGGTAAGAAATTTAGACTCAAGTAGACTCTCTGGTATCTCTGGGTTTAACTACACCAGAGTACGCTGTGACAAAAAAATAATCCTAGTCCACATGTGACAATCATTCAGGGAAATATCTGGGTTGACTTGACTGAAATAACAATCTCGCTGTACAGACCTTCACACAACTGATATCATCATCCGGATTAGAGAGGTATTTTCTCTGCAAATTTTCTGGTTTCTACCCTCCACTTAGGATGAGGTCCCAAACACAGCTAAGACAGAGCTAACAGACAAACAGCAAAGTTTGAAGATCTTCTGCTCTATGTCAGGGGATGCAGCCAGACCATAGCACAGCACTGTGTCCGGAAAGAGTGGCAGCTAAAGTATGGATTAAATGGAGGAGCCTTCCAGATGCAGACTGAAGTCACACAGCAGAAAGGAATGGTAGAAAGGAGATTCATCATAAGGCATTTGGAAAAAAGTCCAAAACTATTAAGTTGTAGCTTGATGACACAGGAGCTTCGGCAGCAAAGCTGGCTGAAGAAATTCCTGGTTATCTCACACTGAACTTGCACTGTAGCTATATTTACTTCTTTTAGGCTCAGCCAGTTCTCTGGCCTGGCTGACACCACCAATCCTTCAGCCCAGCTGAAGGGTCAGGGTCCCAGCATGCAGCACTCCTCACATCAAAAGTGTTGCTGAGGTTTCTGCTTTGCCCCACCACAGGCTGAAGTGCTGCTCAGGAGGCAGTACCACACTACCAAGTTTTTCCATCACAGCCCTTTCAAGACATTCCTGCCAGCGCTGCTTCCTCAGGAGTAACTACACCCACAGGAAACACCATGGGACAAGATGCAAGTGAGGAGGACGGTGAACACTGAAATACAGACATAAACCAAAGTAACTTGCCAAAGTGGTACAACAGAGGGAGGTTTAGAAAGCTGGTCTGCTTTATTGTGTAAGTTGTTATATTTTGTACCATCTAGAGCAAAAACACACCCATGCTGTCACTGCAACCTCTGCAAAGATGAATTGTTTCCTTAGATAAGAAAAACACTGTCTATAAGGTCCTGAGCATCTCTAAGCACTCTTGGGAGTACATTGAAGCAGCTGATGTGGCTCAGGAAGCACACACTGCTGCTGAAGGACTGCCCCAGCTGCACTGGGGGCCATCACAAACAGCATCCAGCACAGAGCAAAGCACTGAAGCCACTGGAGCTGTGCTCATGCCCTTGCCACCTCAGCTATGTGCTCCAGTCACCTCCCTAACACCCACACCAGGTTTACCCCTCTCTGTTGTGTGCCTGTTCATGGAACTGAATCAGCTGGAAGCTGCTCACCTCTGCCTTGTGCTTTCTGCTGGTTTAACTTCTCAAGCTGGCTCTGCAGGGACCATGGGAGTGCTGTAGCCAGGAGCAAGGAAACAAGGCAGGACGTTCAGAGCTGCCTACACAGCTGTGCAGCTGTCAGCCATGGGCAAGACGGTCCTGGATCTTGCTCAGCTTCATGCACACTCAAGGGCAGCTGTAAAAATAAGACTGCTAACCCAATGCTTTAGGGAAGCCAAGGTTTCCTCCAAAGCTGAGACCCTATTCTGCTGGCCTCACTAGGGATAGCCTTTTCCACAGCACCCTGAGCTCCAGCTCCTCAGTCCCAGGCAAGTCCTTGCTCCCCAGCTGACACCCTGACTCAAGGAGCCCAGCTGTGCCGCCCTCACATCATCCTGGCTCAGGAGGCATTTGGAGCAGCACCCAGTGCTGCCCTAGCAGGGCTACATCCGTGCTGCCTTGTGCAGCAGCCCATGTCCTGTGCTAATTGGTGTTAATAGATCAGGGGCCCATAGGATGGGGCAATGGATATCACAGAATCGTGGGGTTTGGAAGGGACCTCTGTGGGTCATGTAGTCCAACCCCCCTGCCGAAGCAGGGTCACTTACAGCAGGCTGCGCAGGACCTTGTCCAGGTGGGTCTTGAATATCTCTAGAGAAGGAGACTCCACAACCTCCCTGGGCATCCTGTTCCAGTGCTCCATCACCCTCAGAGGGAAGAAGTTCTTCCTCTTGTTCAGCTGGAACTTCCTATGCTTCAGTTTGTGCCCATTGACCCTTGTCCTGTCACTGGGCACCACTGAAAAGAGTCTGGCCCCATCCTCCTGACACTCACCCTTGAAATATTTGTAAGCATTTATGAGGTCCCCTCTCAGCCTTTTCTTCAGGCTGAACAAGCCCAGCTCCCTCAGCCTTTCCTCATAGGAGAAATGCTCCAGTCACCTCATCATCCTCATAGCCCTATCCTTTCACACCAAGAAATCCTAGGCTGTTTGTAAGGAGAAAGCTGTACACCGGTGCTACAGGAAGGGGCTTTTCATTCCAAAATACCATTTTAACTGTTACCTTTCATTAACATTTTACGAAATTCAAATATCAGCATTTGGACTATTGATCTGACCTTACCAAAGAGGATCTGTCCTGCCCCCCCCATGAATCAAAACATTCTACGTTCCAAGCCCCCCATCCCCAGGAGTAGAAGCAAGAACAGGACTCCTTTTCATCCCATCAAGACAAAAATAAAAATATCGAAGACTTGTGATCTTTACATGAAGTAGAAAATGTCGCCTGGGCCAGCCTCTGCCCGCCGAGGGCCGCTCCGGCTGCCGCGCTGAGCGGGGATGAGCTGTGTCCGGTTTCCCCCAGCTTTGCAGCCCCGCAACGCCGAGCGATCTGCGGTGAGCCCGTGCGCAGGGCTTGGCGGCTGCTGCTGGCGACTGGTGGGACTGGCACAGGTGGGTGGGCAGCGGGGACAGCCCTGCCCCGCACCGCCTGCCAGGAGGTGGCACTGTTAAACTGCAGAGCCTTGCCACCAGCCTTCCCCCCCCACCTCAGTAATCTATTTTCCTGCCTGGAGGATGGCGATACACCATTGCAGAAACCTGGCTAGGGCAAAAAATAAAATAAAAGCTCCCTAAACAGACGATGTCTTTACGATTGTACGAGTGTTTCTCTCTTGCGCCGAGATTTTAAAGGGCTGGGTAGCTAAGATGGAGATATTTACTCGGTGTAAGGTGATGTTATACAACTTTCTTCCTCCAGTAACTGCCAGAACTATTCTATTTTAACCCTCTGACACCTGGACCCAGCCCATTCAAAGTCCTTTTCTTTTTTTAATTTCTTTTAAACAGCCTACACCCTTAACGCACAGCATTGCGGAACACCTACCTGCTCTGACCCAGCAGGCAAACAACAAAAGCGCTTTATCACCAGGTACACGTTATCGCCCCGACTCCCACTCCCTGAGCAAACAGCAGCAGTGGCCAGGGATCGCAGCGCTCCTCTGCCCAGTGCCCAGGCTGCAGGACACTGAAATGGCACAGGCAGGTTTTGCACCAAGATTTGCCAAGCCAAGGGGACATACTCTTTGCTACTGGGACTCAATGGGTCCCTAAGCACCAGGGAGGAGGCAGTGATGCTGCAAGGTTTGCCAGAACTCATCTGTCGGCACTTTCATGTCGCAGCAAGGCCCCATGGGAGTACAGCTTGTTCACTGAAGGGAGGTGACCGAACAAGCTGCTGCAGTTCACTCTGAATCTGGAACAAAATTCAAAGTAGGAAAAACATTGCCAAAGCGTCCTGAAGTTATCTCCACTCACACTTTGATAATGCAGACACCAGCTTTCCTCACATGCAACCCACGTCCCCCATTTACAACACTCATTGCAGTGCAAGGCTCCATCATCCAGGAATTACTTATATTCCTGCAAATACTTCATTGTTTGTTTGCAGGAGAAAGATGACAATGAGAACATATTTGCCAGATTTTTACTTCTCAAACTTGTTTAGCAGCAGTGGAATCAACAGGTGGGAAGAAACTAGTCAGCCATGACCTGCTAGCTCTCCCTAAGCTGCATCTGGCCATGGTTGGAGGGAAATCAGTGGTCAGAGGCTCAGCATGGAACTACTCACCTACACCAATTCTGCTTTTAGAGCTTCACCAAGGTCACAAATAAGTGCTGCTCCCTTGAGCAAGGAGGTCCACAACTGCTCAGCCTGCCTTTTTCAAATAACAGCCCAGATGAATCATAGCAAAGACTGCAGTGTCTGTGTCTTTTTTTTAGTGATTTTAAAGTTCTCATGGGCACTTTTTTCCTCCCTGAAACTTGGCCTTCTCCACCACAATTGCAGAAACTACCAGCAAATGAGGCTTTGCAAGTTACATGCTCTGGAACAACAGTACCCAAATTTCTAGCTAGAGACAGGCCACAAGTTCTTCTCACTATATGAGCACTACACACCTGATCTTCCCTGAACATTGCATATCACACACAGGTGAAAGCTGACATGTGTACATGTAGTCAGTTCAATACCTCTCAGAAATGCTGTCTTTGCTGCAGGCATTCACACAAGCCTGTATCCACCTTGCTTCCCACCAAGGCCTTCAGCAGGATGGCCCTGGGCTGGTGGTACCAGAACAAACCATTTTCCAAGAGCTCCTGGGATTCATCAGAGGAGCTACCCACAAGCACTGATTTTTCTGGAAACCAACCCAATCACCAGCTTTCCTGAGGACCTGGCAGCCCCTCCTCTCCCACAGAGAGAGCTCACACCTGGCCTCCTGATAAAGGAAAGACCACAATGAAACACAGATGGGGCTGCCATGCCTCAGCTGCTACCTCTGCCACCAGCCATGTAAGAGTGGCCTACTGCCTGCTTTGAATGTCCCTTCAAACAAGCAAAGACCAGGCCACAAGCTTTATCAATTGTCCCACTGGGCCATCACTTGTTGGAGCATGTCTAGAGTCATACACTGACACAGTGCAAGTGCCTTGAAAATAGTTTCCAGTTAAGCAATCATCTTGATGTTTATCAAAGCCACTTTCCTAGGACTTCACCATGCAAGGAGGTATTTATCACTGAAGCATTAATGGCTTAAATAGCATCTGTGTCCATAGTAAGAGGTGATTTCAGCCTATGTTGACAAGGCAGAGCTCCCTCCTCAAAACTAGAGCTATGCTAACCCCAGCAGTGCTACTGTTATCCCTTCTGACCTCAGCAGCCAGCCAAAAATGTAGGGAGCGGTAAGTTTCCGTTATAAGCAGATTTGGTAGCTGAGGTGTTCCCTTGCAAAGAATGCACAGATTCCTTTTTCCCCTCCTCCTCACAGCAGAGATCAAACAATACAAAACAATGTATTTGCTCACATTACCTTTTGAAATTCATACTGTTTAAAAGCCTCTTCAAACCTTGACAGTGGCTCTGGCTACTCCTGATGCAGGACTCAAGGGCACTGCCAGCTGTGGGCTGCCAACCCCTTCTCTGCCAGAGATCACTGCCCTGCAGAGGGAACAGCCAAGCATTGCATGTACCTGCTTCGAAGCCACCTCCAGTAACAGGCTGGTGCCCTAACACATCTGTCAATACCAGGCATTAATACAGCTGCCCATCCCCTATAGCAGATCCACAGCCAGTTCATTAACATCTTCAGCTCCCAACACAAGACTCAGAAGATTCCCCCCAGTAATCACCCTCCAATCACTGCCTCTTACCTCCTCACAACCCCTGCCTGCAGCTGTGCATCTCCCTCAGGCCAACACAACCATATCCACCATCCCACAGCAAATTGATCCTACCAAAAAAAGATAAAAATCACTGTTGCGAGGGTGAAGGGCACTGGGTTTGTTTGCCTCTCCCCAAGTAGCTCACTTCAAAGGAACAGAGGAAAGGGGAGAGCTGGATGGTGCGTTCAGCAACAGTTCAGCATCAGGACAGCCTTCCACTATCAGTAAAAGGACACCATCATTTTCCCCTGCTCTTCTCAATCCTTTTGTATTTGACAACAGGCAGCTGAAGGCCCCAATGCCTGCTGTGACTGTGTTTAAGGCAAGGGCTCCGGTATTTCCACCTTTCAAGTACCATAAGCGACCTTATCCCTTTCCTACTCCTGCCATAAACAGGAGGGAGCACAGGCTCTCCCTCCACCACCAGTTTCAGTGAGGTTTAGTCTATTTGCAACTTCACCTCGGTCTATTAGTGTCTGCAGCAGCCTTCACTGAAATAGAAAAGAGCCCATTTCACTGATTAAGATGGGGATTAAATTCCTTCCCTTTCCAGGCAGCCTTGAAGTATTGCTTTCTGCTCTTCAACACTGCTTCATCCCGGAATGAGAGGCTGAAATGGCCCCTTGTACTTCCGCTCTCTTTCACAGAAGTGAAAATGAGGGAGGACGAGTGATCTGAAACTGTACTCCAACCTGTGCTGCTCCAAATCATGTCAAGGTGATGTTTTCAATAGGTTTAATTCTGTCTTCTGTCAAGATTTTAAGGCTGTTTGCAAAAACATCATTATTAGATTGGGTTTCTGCTCTTTCAGGGGGGTTTCTTGTGGCTTAAGAAATACTCGATCTTTTCTCATGATGGGAGGAAATTAAGCATCCTTCCTTCCAGGTTTTGGGGTGGGATTTCCCCCCCCCCAGCTTTAGGAATACCAAGAACACATGGCCTCCTCTGGTTTTGCAGAGATCAAGAAGTTTTTAGGGCCGAGGACCAAGTACTCTCATGAATTTTGTGAAAGAGTACTGAATACTCAGGAAAGCATCTCTCCTAAGCACTTGGGCACCAAAAGCGCTTACTGCATTAGTTTACTTATTGCCAGAATGTCTTTCAGGCAGGTCAAAACCTATGTGTTAAGATTTAATAATAATAAGGACCTGTTTAGTGCATCCTAACAAAAAAGGGAACACCTTTTTTTCCTGCAACTATAGTACAAAACTTTTAAAAAAAATCTTAGCCATGCTTATTCTCACACTGCACTAACAGCTAACACAGAAGATCCTGAACTACTTTGTCAATTGATTGAGCTCAGTAAAAAATAAGCAAGCTACATGATGAAAAGTCTGTTATATCCCAGATTATTTCCATTTTAATAAGTGCCAGTGTTGCTAATAAAAGCACAGAACAAGTGATAGTCCCATGAATACTGCCTTAAGCATTGTTCAATGCTCCAGAGCTTGAACTTTGTGATAGAGCTATTATTAACCCTATTTTGTTTCTAGGGAAAGCTAAGGCCAGTAGCACACCTGGGAATCTCCTACACTTCCAGATCCCCAGCTCAGCATCCCCACTAGAAACTAGCTGCCCCTTTCCAATGTACTTCTGGATCCTCAAGCAAGAAGCTGCCCCAAGAGCAAGTGAGGAGCCAGCCTGTGACTCGGCTGCCCCCAGCCTAGTTTCACCCATCTCCCTCCTGCAGCAGGGAAGGAGAGGGGCTGTGCCAGCTCCCCACCTGCAGAGGCTGGGGCAACACAAGACCTCGAAGCTGTGCAAGCTCACAGCTGAAGCCCAGGTAAGCTGCAGGCAGGCTGGCAGGAGGCTACGCCAGCAAACATCAATGTCTTTCCCAATCCCTGCCGGAGCAGACAGCACCAGGTGCACTGCTTAACCAGCCCAGGTGCAGCTCTTATCCATCACAGTCCATCCCCGAGACACTTCACCCTGAGTCAGCTGCTGGCAGGGCTCCCAGGGAGGCAGTCTGCTTTGTGTCTCCCATCACAGGGCAGCCCTGGCAGCAGGGAGAGGATGGGTACACAGTGGTATACCTCTGCTCTGGGACAGCATTCCACCTCCTTTTTGCTAAGGTACACTTGTATAGGAGAGAATAAACAGCTGAATCAAAACAGGGTTTGAATTCTTTGGCTAAGCACACACAAGCCCATATGAATGCACTAATACAAGCTGACAACCAGTTTTTATCTGGTTAGCAGTCATCAATTAATTACAGACCAGCATGTCCACACCATAGTTTGCCTGTGATTTACCCAAGTCGATTTTCCAACGCAGTTTTAACTAACCCAGTCACAACTGAATACAGAGAAACATATTTCTTGATCTGGGACAGCAGGACTCTCAGGCACACAGCAATGCAGCCCTTCCAGACCTGTTACAGAAACTCACTGGGGCTGCTTGCAACACCCATGCCCACCCCAATCCTCTTGCAGGGACTGCTGTGCTCCCCAGCAATGCTGGGGGAAAGGGGTACACAACTTGGCTTTAGTTGCTTCAGGTTAAAAGGCAGTACATTTTGCCTAAGCTGCTGAGGAAGGTTTGTGCTCAGACCCCGGCTTGCAAAGGGAAGGTAACAAACAGCCGAGGAGCAGTAGCATCTTAAACAGCTGCAGCTGTTTCCCCAGTGAACATGATTCAGAGCCTCAGTGTTCGAGAGCTGAAGCTCAGAACACAGCAACAATCCTTGCAAAATATTTTGCTTCGTCTTTTTTTTTTTTTCTTCTTCTCCCCCACACAACTTTTTAACCTCTTGGTGCCTATGCCGAGTTCCTCCCTAAAATAGGTTTCAGGGTGGAACATACTTGCCACTTGATCCGTGGCTTGCTAAATTTAGCCAAACACAGACTGCCTGTATAAGATGGTTGTCTTCAAATGTCAGTAGCCACATGTAAAGTTGCCAATGTCATCCAGGAAGTGGGACACCACGGCCGTCATATTTTTTACTTAAAATAATAATAAAAAGAAGCTTTCATACTCTGTGGAGAGACAACCATAAATTTGGTTCCAAAAAAGTAGAGAAAGAAAAGAAAGGACAGGCTTCAGCAAAGCAGCAGTTGAGCCAGAAGAGAATCTCTGTATTTAACATACATAGAAGAGATTAACTCTGAATTTGACTGGAGTCACTGAAAGCCAAAAAAAAGAGAACACCCTGTTTCAAATAGTTCTTAGCAGTACAGAGTTAAAGTAGAAAACACACTGGTAATGTAAACGAAGGGAAGACATGGAGGAAAAAGAAGAATACACCAGCATAACATACAACTCCACATTCTTATGTTACTAAGTGTCTGAAGTCAGCATCTGACTTTGTAAATACATAACTTCTGAAGAAGTCTCAGATGCCCAGCTGCTCCTCCATCCGACAAATCACTGCAATCCATGGAAACAGTTTTCCCAGAATCTTTGCAGGGGTAACACTAGTGGCTGCCAAAGAGCCTTTTACATTCTGCAGGCAGCTGTTGTTCCCTGTATTCCTTGCAGCAGGATAGAGAGCCAAGTTCTGATACTGAGCATCAGCCTAGATATAAATATTCCCATAGCAGCTTTTTTGAAAAAAAAACAGATAAGTTCATAGACAGTTATCACTTTTAAGCCCATATTTAGCAAATTAAAAATAGACAACACACTTCTTTAAAAAATTGTTTGGCAATAGTACCTTCAGAGTCAGAGAAGCTCCTGGAGATGGAAGGAATATCAGGTCAGCTTATCACTCCACGAGAAAGAGAGCAGAAACTAGCACCAGGAGCACTGTTTCCAACCACCTTATCTCCCACATCCATGCTTCCTAGAGAAAAATGAATAGTGGTGGGCCAAATATAAAGGCACTGAAAATGGTGGGTTGCACCAGCAGCTGCTTCATCACTTGACTAAAAGCAGGTGAGTGACTTGGGACAGCCCTAAAGGCAAGGGAGCGTTGAATTAACCCCATTAGCTCCAGTTTACAAATCCCCCTTTGCCTCCACAGGCAGACATCCTGCCTAGGCTCTGTTGGGCCTTCTAGCTTGGAAATGATCCCAGCTGTAAATCAGCTCCTCTCTGTCATCGTGTAAGACTAGTCAGCCGCTATACATTCAGGCACATGGTAAACCACATGCTCTGAGCCCAGCTAAGCTAGGCTAAGGGGAGGAGGCATCTAAAGGTGTGTGCAATTAAGGGCTCGTTAGCATGGAAAATCATCATGGTTCCCACCCAAAGCCTATAGCAAAGCTAAGCACAAGCAGAGCTAGGCTAATCCAGGGCTGCTGAGGTTCTTATCCCAGGAGGTACAAAAAAATGAGAGGCCAAAGAACTGGGGGAGATTAAGAAGCACCTCTGGATGTGGGGTTCTGAGAGGAAGCTGGGATATAGGTACATTGAGGCTGGAGAACTGTCTCGCTGTGTTGGCAGAGGCAGTGTCTCGTGTCTGACCAATACTGCAGTCAGTAAAATGTGATATTGCACCCTCCTGGTAAACACAGTCCCCAGCCTTAATGAAGCCTCTGTGGCATAACCTGTTGCATCTCAAATTTAGCTAATTGTCTGGGCAACACAGAGCTATTCACAAAGCTAAGATGCCTGGATTTTTCCTCTCAGAGACCAAGGCAAAGGAATGAGAGATTAACAGTGAAAAATGTATGCATATGTAGAGACAGAGCTGTGTTATTCAATAACACGCAACGTCTTCCCATCTGAAGAGCTGCCTGACTCTTCAGATAGATGAGATTTTGGCTGTGATGGGATGGCTGTGGGAAGGGATAATGCAGAGGTTTGGACAAGAGTGGGACAAAACAGTGTTTGCTATGCAACCAGTGGTACAGGTGCTGCAGTGTTTTGTCATCAGTATTTTGCAGAACTCTCCATAAACTGTTGACTTACTTGCCCAAAGTCATGGGTAATTATCTTCATATCCAATACCAATTAGCAAGAGTGGGTGTCACTGATACTGGGACAGCATAACTTGCATCATTTCTGGCATTCTGTGATCCGTAAAATAGTTCTAACTACGTGCAGAGAATGATTACAGGAGGAAAAGGGGGAAGATGCATGATTAAAACAGGTGGGTGGGGCCACCAGCACCAAAATTGTGCTGATTCATCTTCTCCATATTTTACATTTTAAACTTAAGCTCTTTTCCGCTCCCTGCTAGATATCCCTAGGGTCAACTGAAGATCCAGCAGGTATACAGTTTCATAGCCCCCAAGGCAGCAACGTAAAAACATTCATTTTTTTTTCAGCTTACTTAGAACTCTTGGAGTCCTGATGACCGTGGCACAAATCAGAAAACTCAACTGAGTCCCTTGGAGATGTTCACCAGAATAAAAGTTGCAAGCTTAAAGGGAGGCAGGGCCTTTATTCTTAATTAATTCTTATTTAACTCCAATATCTAGCAATCAGTTGGATGAAAATTTCTCTTTGTTTAACATTAAACAGCTGCTATTCCATTAGTGCCTGTGTAAGCTACTAATCTGGGCTCCCCAAGGCAGATCTCCAGCAAGAAAAATCCATAAGAAATATCAGATCTTAAAAACTGTGGCTTTTTTCTTTAAAAGGTGGGAGGAAGGGAGGGAGGAAGTAGGGGGTTCAGAAATGCTTTCCTTTCCAAAGCTTTCAGGGGCTTTGCACAGTCGCACACTCTTTAAATTCAGAGTGTCCAGCTGGGAACTTCAATTTCTTACAGCCAACTGCAGCAGCAAGCTGCATGGAGCATAAACCCCCCCATCAGCGCGAAGCAGGAAAGCCCGGCAGGGAAATGTAGGGCATAGTCTGAGCAGATACTGTCAGATTTGTAGACCTGCAAACTTCCAATCATAAGAAATGGACCCGAAGCATCATCCTGGACCAGAGCTCCCCCATGTGCTAATCGTTCAGAACCTGAGCCTTTGGCTGGAGGGCTCCTCCTGTTCGTGGTGTAAATCTCACTGTCTATTAAGAAGAGAGAGAACTGCCCAAGCCATGGCAGCATTTGTCGGGTTACACTACTGTCTTGGCCAGCAGTGGGGTAAAACAACCATCATTTAGTCCAGTGCAAATGTTATCCTCATTAAGCCTGTGCCAAGCGATTTGCTCATTCAGCTAATCTGAATTGGCTGTGGGTATCCGAATGCAAAATAAGCACTTTCCCCTCTTTAATTATAGTCTTTATGTTTCACGATTTAGGTTGCTCCTGTCATTGTTTGCAAGAGAGGATGGGGTTGCATAACAGCGTGTAACACGATACAGCTGCAGACAGGGCTGCTCAGCCAGCGCAAGCCAAAATAGAAAACAGCTTCTTCTGTTCACCAACAGCTGAACAACAGCAGGGAAATCTCTCCCATCCCTTTTCCACTGGTAGGGGCAAGGGGAGGCCTGTGGGCTGTGCCTTTCCCCTGTTTATACCCAGCTTATTACAGCCACCAGCATCTTGGCAAGATTCAACAACGTTCTATCTGGTGGGTCCTGCCTAGGAGAGGAAGCCAGATTGGTTCTGTTCAGAGCGTTGCTTTTGATGGGTGTGTTGGCATGTTTATTTGAAGGAAACAGTAAGGTCACCCCAACAATTTCACTTTTCGTTCATCAAGTGTCAAACCTAGTAGGTCTCCCTCGGGCAAAAAACCAGCTTTTCTCAGCAGGACTGTTGAGTTTGTCCTTTTTGTTTTCTTTCGGTTTGTTTTAAACAAGGCCTGCAGGATCCAGTCCAGCAACTCTTCAGCCATCATGTTCAGGTCCAGGATTATTCTGCACTTGACCGGATCCTCATTCTTCTGAGGCAAATTCTGTGGAAGGAAGGGACAGCGTTGCACCAAACAAGCATCGGTGTTTCCTTTACATGCTTCTGGGGCCTACGGGAGGTTCTGAGATCAGAGCCTGGGGCCAAATTTTCTTCTCGCGTTCTTCAATGTAGTTCCTCTGAAGTCACTGCTACCAGATAAGCTATGGAGCATAGCACAACCTTATGTGGACACTTGGTCTGAGTGACTTATTTTTAGCTCAAAGCTCTACCTTAGGAGTTGTCTGTTCTAACAATCCAGCACAGCCCTTGGTGGTACCCATGAAACTTTCCCTACACAAGGTGCTGTGCTTGGATGGTACAATATGAAACTAAATGAGTTTCAAATCATACAGTTGCTTTAAAGTGTTGCAGATGTGTTTGGATGTTCAGGTTAGTTTGTCTGGCACTTTGCATCCCAGTGTTTTAGTGGAAAAAGCTGCACAGATGTAGCCATTTTTAAAACTAGTGCAGCTTTGGGGGTAAAAACTACGCTGCAACTTACAGGTTCTACCCAAAATACACTGTTCTACCCAAAACAGAAATGTTAAGTGTGTTGATCGTTATTCTGAAACAAGAGGTGCAGGATTTGTCCAATGAAATGAACAGCTGCACATGCTCTTTGCTGCGCAGACACAGACTGGGGAATTTAGAAGCTGATGAGTGCTGCTAGATATAAAAAGACCACCTGAAAACCCCACAGGTGCAAATTCACAGTCACAGGGATGCAGCCTAGAAACCCTTTTCACACATGGCTCCTAGTTCAGTGAGTTGCACTGACCTATAATGGCAGCTTGGAAAAAGCAACCCATCTAACAGAGCAGTTTTTTCACCTGGTGCATGCCCAAACCTGATCCAAGCACATCCCATAGCACCTTGGCTACCAAATGTGGATTGCTGTTAAACCAACCGCTGCCTACATTAGTCAGGAACATTGCTTACTAAGTATGTTCAGACTTCTGGTTCTCTTGCACCCGTCTATTGTCTGATTTTAAACAGCTACCTGGCATTCCTCTGCCAGTGAAGGCATTGCAGATGGCTGCATGTCAGAACTGCAACTCTCTGCAAATCAGGCTGGTCTGTAGCACATCGTTCTTAGTTCAGGCAGCAAGGGAGGAGATGGAAAGCACAAAAAAGCAGCTAAAGAATGGCCAGCCAAACACATGACTTCTATGCCAGTTCAATTTCCTTGGGACTTTCCCAGCGTTTTCACCCCAACTGTTTGCAGCAGTGAAAAAAATGTTGAGATTCAAGATCTCTTTTTCTGGCCCAGGTTCTTCAGCCTTGCTGCAAAACTACATAAACAAAGATGAAAATCTGGCCCGTGTAAATCATGGCAACACTCCCACCGATTTGAATGAAGCCAGGCTTTCACCCCCCACCCAAAATGTACAAACTCAAATTTAAAATGCATTTTATAAATAGAGCACTAAACCTGTTCTTTCCACGCTGGATAGAAGAGGGAACATCAAAGATTGCAGCCTTGCTGTTTTCATTAAACTTTCACTGAGGCTGGCTAACTGTGATGAAACAACAGTTGTGAGCCTGTGTTCTCGCTGAGATTGTTATCAAAATTAGCAACAGTAGTTAAGTCAAAAGAGGGAGAAAGCTGTGAATGAAGTTAGGCTCCAGCCCCTGGAACTTTCCCCCAAGAGCTCTCGGAGTGCTTGTTTGTCTGCTTAACTGCGATTCATCTTTCATTTTCCCCTGTCGCTTACGGCCTCCAGTCCTCAGTAGGATGCTAGATTCCTTGGCAGCGAGATGCAGGCTGTGTCGGTACCATTCTTCATACTCCACTGATCACTAATTTATCTGCAAAACTCTTTCCAGATATCTTACTGCTTCCCTTCTGCTGCTCCGATACAGCAGTGTACCTCTGGCCAGTCTTAAAGATTTTGGTTTGGGGGAGAAAACTGGAAGGACTCTACAAGACTCGATGAGCACCAGGCTTTCCAGGGAGCCTGTCCTGGTTCAGGAATTGCTCCTGAGGGAGCAACACGCTGTACCTTGCCCGCAGATAAGCAGCAGCAAGCCATTCAGCAGGGAACTGCACGGTCCCCGCTCGGTAAGAAATGTAATCCCTCTAAGTCAACATGGCAGGCAGGGCACCAATAGCTTTCTCAGAAGACAGGAGACATTATTACACGTCTGGTAGTGAACTAGTAGAAGTTGACACTAGGTCTCTCCGTTACCACAGTAAAGCATTTCACAAATAGAGCTGTCTGAACCCTCTCCAAGTGTTTGGCATGTCTACAACAGTGTCTCTCCAACCATGTTCTGCAGGTCTCCTGTGGTCTGCAGAAAGCTGATGGAGCTCAGGGGCTGCGCTGTTGTTTTTCTTCTTTCTCCATCCTCTAAACTGCATCTAAAGCCAGTAGGAAAGGCAAGTACTTTCCCAACAGGAACCAAAGCAGGATGGGATGTGGCAGAATCAAGGAGCAAAAGACAGGGTTTGCTTTGAGCCGGGAAAAAGAAAAGGCACGTTATACCATGAAGAGTAGTGAACAGATCTCTCCACACTCTCTCTCCAGAGATTTGTCTCATGCTATGAAATTGCTGGAAAAAGCTCTGAGCTAAGCAGATTTCCTTCACTGAATGCACAAAACCTGTGCTGTCCCAAGGCTCTCAGGGACAGGGAGCCGTTAGAGGGCAGCAGGTATCTAACGCATGCATTGACGGGTCCCTTTCTGATACAAGATGTCCCAACCAGCAAAACTCTCTGGGAAAAGCAAGAGAAGAGGTATTTAAAAGCAAAAAGAGAAAATATCTCCCCTTAAAGCAGCACTGTCAGCCAAGCAGCCAAGCACCTACCCAGAGGCGGTACAGCCACATAGCATCCTATGCCAGGAACAAAAGTGTTGTAATGTCTCATGCTGAATGAGCCATCTGCCGTCCTGCCCAGCTATTATCCTGGAGATATAAGAAAGAATTACATTTCTGGCAAACTTCCTGACTTAACAGCTGAATGGAAGTCTGGAGTGAAATATTCATCCCATGGGCTGCCCTCAGCCTCACACAATGAAAATAGAAGAAGGGAGGAAACCCTGAAACACACGAGCTGATATACTTGTGACCGTGATGTTATTTGTTTTGCAAGGAGCAAGAAACCCCAACCCTGCCAGCTAGGTATGGTCTCCATCGCTTTATGTCACCTGGTCCTCAGATGGGTGACCTGGTTGCCAAAGGTGGGGTGTGCTCAGAGCACGGACCAGGCAGAGCATTCCAACAGCAAGTAGCAGCATCTTTCTAGGAGGAGAAAGCAGGGCTCCTGCCCTGACCGAGCATGCTTCAGCAGGAGGCACAGTTCCACTGGCAGCTTCTCTCCATCCCACTGATCTGAAGGTGAAGTTCCTTAGCGAGCACAGGGCAGGGGTGGAAATAAAACCGGACTGGCAAGCCAGCAGCCGCTCAGCTCCTGTCACCCAGAGCAACTCACTCGTCCACTCATGTTGCCAACATATTTAGGCAGAGAGATCTGAAGCCCACGTCGGAGATTGGAAGCACAACATCATGCAAGTAATTTCAAGTGACAGATAAGCCCAGAGAGAGCTTCTCGGCCATGGGCTAACTCCAGTGGCCGACGGTGTTCTGTGCTAGGAACAAAATGTCCGCAGCCTCCTGCAAACGCCCGACACTGCTGCAGCACCAGTGCCGGGGAGCCAGCTGCAGGGCAGGGCAGTGGGGAGCGGAGACCGGCCCTGCTGTGGCATCACTGGAGCAGGAGCTGATGGCCCCCGGGGGCTGGCATGGGGTTCTGGAGCATGGGGGAGTCCTGGGGGTCAGGCTGGGACACTGCCCTCAGGGTCCGGGCAGGGTGGGAGCTGCAGATCTGCTGGGTCACCTCCCCCAGCACAGGCCCAGGCAGATGCTACCTGCAAGCCCATGGCTGCTGTGCCCAGCCCGTGACATGGGTAGCCACAACAACGCAGCCCCCCCCCAGCCC
>Ga0065711_1003612_pt1 | contig 27198 bp, 18 predicted proteins | sample Hoacrofraction12_FD_59098 | JGI IMG/M metagenome (GOLD analysis project Ga0065711, IMG submission 59098) | Hoatzin crop microbial communities from Cojedes, Venezuela - Epithelial fraction 12 v2 (version 2) | ecosystem: Host-associated > Birds > Digestive system > Esophagus > Crop | place... | reverse complement strand
AGGGAAATGTACTGTTGGACCAAAAAAAAAAAAAAAAAAGAGAGATAAGGAGATGAGGTTAAATAGCCAGTCCTGGGCAATGAGAACTAAATGAAAAATAGTAGCCAATGCTTTCCAAAGGACTTCTGCAAAGATATATCAAAACAGTATTTGCATCCAAAAAACGCTGTATTTGCATATGAGATTGAAGATTTGTGTATGTTTTATGATTGTGAAGTACCGCACAAAAACCATTCTTGAAATACAAAGATTTTGCTGCGGATGTCCTCCAAAGATGTCACCTTACCTATACTTTGTGATATGGGATATTAACTTTTGGAACTGACAGAAGTACAGACATCTAGAAGGAGAGCAAATGTAATCCAAATGTTTTAATCAGGTCTTGGTCTCCTCTCTTCAAAAGGCTTCATAGGAAGCCCCTTCACAGGACTTGCAGTAAAAGCAGGGAGTAATGTTTTAGGCAGCTGAGATAGCCATATCTCTTTTGTTTATTTGAAGTGATACATCTCAGACTGATGATTCACAGCATCATGGTAACTGTTCTGCAGAACCAGGTTAAACAATACAATTTAGTGTTTTCAGCACCAATTCAATGGCAGGCTGTCAATAATCAGTCCACTCATCCCAATTATTTGGGAAGCAACTAATCTGTAAGACGTCTTTCTCTCTGTTTCCTGGAAGCTCCCGGAGATGCAATAAAGGCAGCTTTGCTTCCAGTAGCCCAGAGGAGCCTTGTACATTGCCAGCTGTCTCCACCTGCGAGGGCACACAAACACTGCATGGTTCTAACTCCACAAAGCACTGACCTCAAGATGCAGACGTGCTCAGTGATACAAAGACTTACACAACTGCAAAAACATGTAAAGCAAGTAAGATTATCAGGAAGAACAACAACTGCTGTCAGACACCTGACTTTATGCTCTGTAAGATAAACAAAAGCAGTATTTACGGGTAATTATTAGCCCTCTTGTGCCCTTCATAGATTAATTATTCTAATCTAGGGGTTTTTGGGGGGCAGACACAGCCTAGATCTCCATGTGGTAGCTTAAACATGGGTGTTTAGAGGCATCCGACATGTCCTGGATCTCTTTGCCCTCAGACGCCACCCAGATTATGTGTCTCCTCTAGATCCTGTGTCATGTATGTCCATCCTGCACAGATGTCTCATATTAGTACGTATAAGAAATTAACCATTCAAGAATGGACTAGCAAATTCCCCGAGCATCACAGCCAAAGAGTCTGCAGGGCAATACCCCACTGGCCCAAAGGTCTGCTCATAATCAGGCAGTGAAAGTCATCATGACACAAAGAGACATTGCCTTCAGCAGGTGGTAGTCTAGATTTGTCAGCAAGCAACAAATGAGTGGAGAGAACGCTCAAAGCAATCTGGTCACCATGAGCCCTGTCACAAGGGTGAGACGGGACCCTGCCCGTGCACCACCCCCTTTGCCCTGGGAACATCCCTGGTTGCAAGCAGGGAACCGCGCGCAATGCACGGAGTGATGGAGAACTTGCCTCACACCCGGCCACACTCCCTCAGTTTCTTAACTCCAAAAGCACCCCTCTTCCCTTAGGAGACCATCAAATGAAGGACACACCAAGGCTGAAGCCAGGTCTGAATTAGCAGCATATCAGCTACTCCTCAGTAACAGCCTGTGGTTGGTGGCACCTGTACCTGTGGTACCTGTAGGAAATGCAAGGGACTTCTCTCTCCCCGGAAGCCTACGCAGCACAGCACAGGGTAATCGCACGATCACGACCTATCATTTCTGGCTAGCTGACCTATCACCACAGTAATCTGTTTGCCCTCATAAACCTAATGGAAACCTAGTGCATGCTAAAATGCCAGCATAAAAACAAGATAAATTTCCATCAGATTGCCATCGGACCAATTTTAATCTTTCAGGGCTAAACAATCATTTCTGCTGAGGGCTCCAGATGGGATAAAAAGAATGCAAATAGCAGTCTAATCAGCCTGACAGAAAGGGAAGATGGGGGAGCAGAGCCTTGTTTTCTACTATTTGAAACTCAGCCAATGAGTCATTTAATCTGCAGCAACATGTACAGTACCAGTAGCTTGTAAATGAGATGATTAATATAAATTTTAAAACTTTTTTTTTTTTTTAAGATGTAAAGTTGCAGATAGTTTCCTGTAGGCAGGTGGAACACCACCTCTGGCAACATCCAAATTGTCTAAAAGAATTAAGCATCGAATTTCTTTCAGCAACCCGTGTAAGTACTTGGCCAATTTCGGTAGATACAATCTCACTAATAATATTTCTTACACTTTCTTTCACGCTGTTTTTCTTTGGATCTTTTTAAGGTTTTGTTCTAGAAAACAACTGAAATAGAGAGAGGTTTTAAAAATTACATTCCCTCTTTTTCCAAATATTTACTTTGCTCCCCATGTCTGACTAAGCTTGTATCGCAATAACTCTGTGTTTTCTAAGCTGGAAAGGTGCTTCACGCTTAATCAGTAGGTGCTGAAGGTATTTTTCCTGCTCTCCGTTTATAAAGAAATTCTCCATAAAGGCAGATAGCAGGAAAAAAAACCCACATAGAGGTAGGCTCCAGAAAAGCAGCTATGTAAGCTTCACTCTTTCAGCCTGTACCATTCATTTACCTTTAGTAGACTGTGAACAGATATTTAAAATAAATCAAAGTATGGGGCTCGAGAAGGGCACACAGGCACTCAGTGTGCCTGGGCTGAAGCAGTCTCCATTGCACGCAGACAGGCTTTGGCACTCAGGTGAGAAGAGGGACAAAAACATGAGGCACCTCAACCTCTTCCAATTTTAGTTAGCTTAGTGAGAGCGAAAAACTGCCCGCAGTTCCTGGGGACAAAGTGCGAAGCCATGTGCCCGCACAGCCACGAGCAGGTGCCAGGCTGTGCCAGAGGAGCGTGGGCTCGCTGGTCGGACGGGGAGCACGCAGGGCAGGCTCGCTCGCCGCTCAGTTTCAGAGAGGTGGGTCAGGAAGGACAGTCCTCAAAACCAATACGAGCCACGGCTTCCCCTCAGCTCACTTCACTAGTATCTCACTTCCACAGGCCTATTTGTGAAGCTGGCTCGACAGGGTTTGCTGGTATCTTTAGTCCAGACGACCTTAACTGAGATCTTGGCAAGGGAAAGCAGTCATAGTCTAAAAGCACAACTGTAATCCGACTGGAATTGTTGGGGAGACTCTTACTGTGCTCAGCACACCTCAGATCAGGTGAAATGAAACATCTTCTGCCAACGTATTGCAAACCATGGTTGCGAAGTGCCGACAGAGACAGGTTACCTTCACACTGGACCAACATGAGGGCAGTGCAAGCTCCTCATGCAAAAATTACTTAAAGACTTGTATTGTGTAAATATTGTCTCTTTCCAGATTAACTTGAAGTCCCATTTGGAGAAACTTCAAGGGTTGCCAACAGCTTCTACCATTATCCCACATTTCTACAGATTCAAACGATAAATTGATATCTCTCTGTTACATTAAATAAAATTGAATAAAGTTTTGTTCAAAAGAGTAAAATGTTTGTGAAATAAATTGAACTGTAGCTCTCGCATTACATTTCTTAACTGTTCAAATCCCCCAGTCCTCTCCCTTCCCATGCAGCAGATATCCCACTTTTTAAAGATTTGTTCCAGCACTAGCAGCACTGATTTTATTTGGGTGACTCCATTTCTGCTGCAGTTGAAATTGCTGTGGTGACTTTACTGTAAGGCTCACTGACAATGATGCAGGCAAAAAAAAAAAAAAGGAGACCAAGTGTGGATTAGACTCTATTTCTGCAAATCTTTCTGTACAGACGGATGCACACGCAGAAGTGATCTCATTGAAGTCAATGGGATGAAACACTAACTCAAAGGACATAGGTAAGTGCCTATGGTAAGGTACATGACTGAGCTTCCACAGCCAACATATAGGCTTGATTGAACTGGGGAGGTGAGAGTGTGGACAGACCCTGCAGGCAGATAGCGATAGGACGTGCTCTTGAGAGTTTCTTGCTGCAAGCACAGTTAAATGATTCTTATGTGTGCTACGGCCAAACACCCTGTAGGATGGAGAGTATGGATTCAGTGTTGGCTGTGGAGCAGCTACCCTTCCAAAGAACCCAACAGAGGTCTGCCCTGAAGAAAGGCAGCGCTCCGCTAAACCAGTTTTAAACCAATTCATGCGAAGTGGCACAAAATGAAAGTCCCTCTGCAACAGTGAGCCTGTTTCAGGACCATCTCAACTTCACTACAGCAGGTTTTAATTTGTATGCAAAAGACCACAGTCAGTGAGCTTGCTGCCAATTAAAATTATTTATAGAGAACATGATGTTTAATTTAAAATCTCACAGTTTCAAGGAAGAGAGGTCAGGCCCTGAATGAATATGGATGGGAGACTCCCGACAGCGCTGGCATGCGGCAGGGAACATTTGGCTGCGGACAGACTTCCCAGAGTGATGCAGCGGCAGGGGGACAAGAAGTCCCTGCCCTCCCTTGTCTGGGCTGCCACCTTCTGGCTTGTGAGAGCCCTCCTGTCCCTTTCAGTCCCCATGAGCTCGACTAGTGTCAGCAAAATCAAGTCATTTCAACTGCAAGAGTCCTGGGAGGAAGAGACGGGGGCTGCAGCCAGCCCCCCGCCGTGCAGACGGGCCCCAAGCTACCTCTGGGGACACTTCACGACAGCGAGCCTTGCTCCTGAAGACCATGAAAACCTTGCTGCTAGCAGGGTCTTTATCAAAAACTTTGCTTTTCATGCATGTAGTCAGAATTTTTTTAACTATTTTAAAGTAATTTTGAAAGTGTCACTTTCCCGGCAGGGTGACATCAAAGCCAGGACAGGCTGCATACACTACAAAGTCACAGAGCAGCAAGCCGAGAGCCCCCCGGGCTCCGAAGCTGCCAAAGGGCAGGAGCTGCGGGCAGGTTTTGACAGGCTCCCTCCGATGGAGGTTTTTAAGAAGCACAAGACACCACAGCAATGAAAATGTAATGTGCTAACCTGGGGTAAGCTTGAGAATGAGCTTCCCGGGGAAACCTGGCTGCTGATTTTCAGAGAGGCACAGCCTGTGCCTCATCCCGATCTGTCTGGCCTGGCAGCTACTGAGCCTGTTGGCATGGGACTGATCCAGTCCTTAACTACAAATCTCAGCCATCAAATTAAAATTCATTTAAAAGAAGGCCAAGTGAGTTATTGCTAGTGATTCTTAGAGGTGATGACAGTGTACCCTATGAAATGGGCACATACTACGCTGGATCCTGCCAACTATCCTGCATACGCTGAATGTGATGAGGTATTTCTCATTATTACCTGACGAGAAAAAATAAGGGTGTTTCCAGCAACAGCAATATTATTGCTGATGTCACGGATGAGTAAAATTTCAGTTACAATGGTGTATAAAGTTCTCGCTATCTGTGTGTTCAAGAAAGATGAATTCAGTCTGAGACCGGCAGGGAAGGGCCACCAAGATGGGCAGAGAATGGGAATGCGTGAGGCAAGTGAAAACTGATGGAATTTGTTCTGGCAAAAGAAAAACTGAGATATTATGTTTCTTCTGTTTAATACCTGGGGGTGAGCACCATGACAGGAGAAGATCCAGCCAAGCAGATTATTAGGAGAGCACTCTGGAGGAGCCTGCCTATAGGAGCAGTGAAGGCAAACAACCTAATCTAAGAATGAACCTTATTTTTAGTTTTTTACAGGCTGTAAATGAAATGTTTGGGGTTTTTTGGTGTCCAAAAAACAAAAAGGTCATTCCCTTTCTCAGTTCTTGTATTTTACAAGTTGCCGCACTGTGGCACTATGTCAGCAGCTTTTCTCAGCTCTGCCACACTGCCTTCTGTGTGTTGCATGTTATCAAAATGCAAAATCCTCTAGCTTCTGGTAATGTGATTAGCCAAGGTGACTGGTGCAGCAGCGACAGGCAAGAAATGATAACTTTTCTGTGGTCAAGTTGCAAATTATGGATTTGTAGTCTATTACACTGAAAGGAGAATGCTGTATCGTGTTGTATTAATATAGCTCCATATTTCTTAATCCATCAGGAAGAAAAGCACTGCTTTCTGCTCTACACATTTAAGATTTTTAGTTGTTAAAATAATTTAAAATATTAATTAATCAATATCAGTAAATTCAGAGAAGGGTAAAACGAATTATGTGGCAAGTCTGCACTGGACGGTCCATCCATCAACAAGTGAAAGATGAATTTTCTGGAAGTAGTAAATAAACTGATAAATTCTTGGTAGAGTCTTCCAAATATCTGTTCAAATCTGCTTATATCCCAAATGCCTTGCTAAGAAGAGTGCAAAGGCGATCAGCACAGTAACAGTGATTGAGAGATGATAACTACTGTATCGTTCCTATGATCAAGCTGGAAATTAGAGATAAAGACTGGGACATAGAAGACAGCAGTGATGATGGGATCTATTTTGGCAAGACTGATAAGTAATAACAAAACCGCCAACCCAAGAATGAAAAATCATGAGTTGAACACTAGTCACAATTATGATTTGAAATTTATGGTATTTTTATGTACATAACAGAATTTAGAAAATGCATCTGTCTCCTGGTTTGATAACCCAGGTTTTTGCTAAAACCAGAGGGTTGTGAGCAAAAGGGAAGGGAAGAAACTGCCATTCATGTGTCGTTAGGGTGTAGGATAAATATTGTGGGACTGTGGGACAAAATTAAAGCACAGCAATGCTTCATTGACTGAAATAAATAAAATGCTCACATACCAACTATTTCAAAAGAAACGAAGACAAATGTCTTTCTCAAAACAGCTCGGTTTTTCTAGTTATTAGATGTTGGTTTACTCCTAAGTAAAGTAAGTTTGGTGAGAGATCTCTTTGATTTACAAAACACTTTCTTTGTTGCAAAATCCCATCTCTAAACAAACAAATTTATTGCAACTTTAGCTGCAATCGCTCCTATTATACTGTCAGTTCCGATTAACTTCACCGTAATCTGGTACATCAGTTTATTATAACAGGCAGACACGGGTTTCTTCTCATGAGAACAAAGTAATGGATATGGGGAATGAAGACCTTTGTTTTTCAGGCTGTAATCTGTTCTAATGCAGCAAAAACCAACAACAACAAGAACGAGAACAATGATTTTGATGTTGGCCTAAAACAAGAACTGGCATTCTTCTCACTGAGAAAATCCCCCATTACGAGCCCTCGCCCCGTATCAGTTTAATAGCCTCTGCACCGCTCGCTGTAACAGTGAGGGTGCCACTTCCCAACCCACACCACCCAGGCAGGTGGCGTGGAAAGTTTAGTTTAATAATTTTTCCTTGTTGTTTAAACAGCAGAAGTAGATTTCATTTTTGCCAAATACTTTAAATGAAATAAATCATTTGAGAGCCTGGACAGTTATGCTGAAAGAATTAATTTCTGCATGACAACAGCTGTCATCACTTTTCCATTGAATCAAAAAGCAGATCTCAAAGACAGCTACAGTTGAACAAGTTAGTTTCTTATTTACAAAGTAACCGTGCTTCTTAAAAACTTCAAATATTTTGTTTGATGGCTAATGTTAGAAGGAAAAAAAACAGTTTAAAAATAAATAAGAAGGTAGTCTGAAATGCCTCACTGTGGTTTGCTAAGCATTTTTTCCCACCTGACAAAGCAAGCTTTCATCTTGTTTTCTGGCTTGAGGTTCTGGATTTCACAATGTGGGTGACACAGATGACAAAACTTGGGTCTATATCTCTTGGCTCTTCCCTCTGGTCTTACCAGAGGACCATGGGGACCACAGCCAGGTCTCTTCTCTCTTACAACAAGAACTTCACCTTCTCTTACCTGTAGATTACTTCTTAACCTCTTGACACAACCTCTGCACTCAGAAGAGCCACACCCTGAGCAGATAAAAGTTGGAGAAAAGGAGCAAGCTGTGACCATGCAATTGCCCAGAGGGAGAAAAACAGGGAGGGACAATCTCCCAGGCTGACATCTTTACAGGAAAAAAATAATACATCAATAAATCTCATCTTCTGCAATGACCCAGTAAGTACTAAAATCCTCCTTTATGGAGCAGGAACACTTAGATCTGGAGGTGACCAACTGGCATACATACTAATAACGATCAGCCACAAAAATCCTATGCTGTTCAAAACTTACTTGATGTTATAAGTATTCAAGGCTTGCTCACATAAATCCCCCAAACAAACATTTTCAACAGGGAAGCAGGCTCTCTCACCTGTCTAAATTCTTGAAGCAAAAGGAGAGGCTGAATTCTCCTCCCTAGGAGATGACGCAGAAAACCCAAAGATTGGGAAAAACCCAAACTAGACACTGGCAAAGTGTCGTCTGTGAAACTGCAGCACCCGACAGCAGCTAGACATGCTCTTGATACACAGGCAAATTAATATGTTGCTTAACACCCATGAGGTTTGACAGGTATGTTTACCTACAGGCTCAAAAGATCAAGCAGTGAAGAGCATTGAAGTTGTAAGTTTAATGCTGAGAGGGTTGATTGGTGCAAATTTCACGTCTCAGGTTTTACATCCTTTCTAAACCTGTTTTTGAGCCTTTTCAAAGTACCTCTGAACATTTGTCTACTCACAGAAGTACCCAGTCCTCTTCCCAGTCTTGCTGGTTCCTCAGCCTAGTTGCTGTTTCTTGGCAATGAGTATCCAGCTCTAGCTATATATTACATAAAATGAATTTCCTTTAATCTATTTGGAATTTGCTCATATTTCATCTCTGACTGTCCCATTGCTCCTGTGTTGTGAGAAAGGTAATAAAAGCATCAGATTAAACTGTTCTAAAGGCTTTACTATGTCATCTAATTTTACACATTCCCTTTTGTTTATGCCCTCCCAAATGAAAAAGCTTCAACCTTTTCCCTCTGTGGAAGCTCGGGTTTGTTGGAGGGGTCAGGGGCAGCCTCTTTCCCCTCTTCGTGTGCTGGGAGGGGAAGCTGGGAAAGCTTTGTTGCCTCTGCAGTCAGAAAGGGACCGACACATCATGCCTGGTGAGGAGTATCTACAGACACAGAGATCAAACTGCTGGACTAAGCACGTTCTAGAGAAAGTAAGGGATTTTTCATGCACCAGCCTGAGGCATCATTAGAAAATCATTTGTTTGTAGACTTCTTGGTTCTCTGGTTGAGGAAGGCAATGAGTAAATTAGGCTCTCAGGTGCTTTCCTGGGTGACTGTCTGTGCTGTCAGTCACTAATAAAACCAGCTCCCACCACAGGTGTCAGTAGATGAAACATGAGTAATTCATTTAGTCACCTTAAGAAACTTCTAAATCCAGTGCTGCCTTTTTTCCTTTCAAGTTAGAAACTTCAGTCTTTTTCTAAAGCGCCGCTGACAGCAAGTGTTGCAGAGTTGTGCAAATCATTATCTTTCAAACACATTTAGTTATTGTTAGCTTTCAACATTACCATTTCAAATCCATCTAAGAAATGTGTTTCCTAAAAGGAATAGTGATTACACCGTGATGCTGGGCTAAGGAGACGACAAGCTTTGTTTTAGTGAAAGCAGAGACTCCGATTTCAAATGTCATTGGTTGTTTCATACTTTTGACAGCAAAATCTGATTACTAGTATTACAGATATGAAATTACTGAAGGACTGAACATACTACATGGTATAAAACTTCCTGCAAGAGAGAGCCCTCATCTCAAAAACCTTAGCAGGAAAGTGGACCTAAATGTCTTGTTTGTGCAACGTGCATAATTTTTGAAGAGTCACAAATAACAAAAACTGAAACACTTATATTCTCCACAGCTCAAGCTATTTTAACTTTCCTCCCAGAGCCACTTCATTCCTCTGAGCAACATCAGTGACTCAGAGAGGTCTCATATATTGTTTTATAATGCAAAAAACAAAAGCTTCATCTGAAACTAGAAACAACTCGGCTACTTCTGAAGTTGTACTAAGGGAGTATGGGCAGAAACAGTATTCTTCTAAAGAAATGCAGATGAGCTGAATGCATCTAGATCTGGATTCCTACTGACTTTACCACAGTTTGGGGTCAAAAAGACAGAGAGCAGGAGTCCCAGGAGCAAATGTCTCTCTGATAGCTGTAGATGAGTTTGTTGCTGCCCCAGCAAGAAGCAAGCTGTATCAACTGTAAAAAATACAAACCGGGATTGACTAGTGCAAGGTCATGAGGAAAAAAGACTGGGTTGACTGCAACAGACTTTGGATGAACCGCCTGCTTTGGAAACCCAAGCCAATGGCCCAAGTCCTGAGTAGGCATGTTCACAGTATCCAAAATACACAGAGTAATTAGCTTAGAAAAGGCTCAAATCATGCTACAAAGCAGCCTGGCCCCGCACTGCTGCGAGGTGTGCTCACTGCCCAAGTCTTACACGACACCGACTTTTACTGGCGCGCCAAGGCGGGCACATGCCCGCTGCGCACCCTGTCCATGCCCAGGCCAGTCCCTGCTGGCACTGGGAGCTCCAGCAGCTCTGATGCAGCCCCCCCCCACACACAACTGGGAGGGGATGGGGGCAGAGGAGACCTGCCATCCTCAGACTCTGGGGATCTGACTGGGCTGCCGCTGCCACTGGGAAAGGTCGTGTCTATAGACCCACTGGCAGTCAGACTTCTCCTTGGAGACGAGCAGAAGGAAAACAAATATCAGTAATGTTACAGATCTATAGATGAAAAAGAGATTATAAATATAAGCTGAAAAACTGTCATGTAAACAATAAAATTCACAAAACATCACTTCAGCTTCTCCCATTATTTTTTCTTGATCAAAAGCTTGTGTGCTGTTAATGCTTACTCTCCAGCACAGCATGAGAGAGAAGAACATGACACATCAGAAAAGAAGGAGTGCTGAGGAATGACCGATTCAGCAATGCCTCATAGCTCTTTAGTGGAAAGCTGGACTGTGAAACTACATCTATGAATAAGAAGTAGGTGCAGTATTAAGCCCTGTGGGGCTCCATAATGCATAAACTAACCAGAAAATAAATTTATTGAGACACGGATGTGGATGACAGGAGAAATATACTCCGATAAGGTCTTTCATGAGATTCAAGACCTTAGCGCCCATGTAAGCACTGCCTTACTGCTGGCTGAGTGACATAAGCCGCTCACCGTGTACACTACAAGGAGCGGTGTGAGCAGTGAAGCTAACGAACCTGCCCCCGTGGATTTGTGCCTCGTGGTTGAATTGTGCCTATTAAAGGATGGGCTTGTGATGAAGCCTGTCCATCAACAACCCCTGGATAACACATCTCTCTTCTGCCCAGTTTGAATGAAGTTTATAGGGGTGTCCAGGACCGCAGAGATCTCTGTGCCTCTAGTCCAGAGTGGTCAGTGGGATCAAAAGCTGTTTGCGGAGCACCGAGACACACACCCATGTGCAGTCAGCAAGTACTGCACTTGCCTTGCCTCCCCAGGAAACTAGCTCAAACCAGATGTTCTCCTCATGTGCTTATTAAAGGAAAGCACCCAAGAGAAATGTGGACAAATATTTTGCAAAACTGCTGCCTACTTCTTTTAGATAATGGTGGCATTAAGGGAAGTTGGAACAGCCTCACAGACCAACACATAGTTCAGATTTCATGAATAGCTGAGCATGAAAAGCTAGGAAGGAAAACAGTCCAAAAAGGCCGTAGGTGGTCAAGCACATCTGCTAAGACCCTTGAACGGGATCCGGCTGTGAAAAACAACAGTGGAAAACAAAGTGAAAGACCAGCACTGCAATGGCAATAGGACACAGAGCCTTCCCCTTCTGCAACATTTTCTGACCAAAATATCCCAGGTCCTAGAGAAAGACAGCTGTGAATCTGTCCTGTAGCCAGGCACTGGAACCAAAGTGACATACAGACAACCGGTTGTTGGGTTTTACTACATTTCACACCTTCTAAGCACACATTTTCTGTATGTGCTTCCAGTGTAAAAGATAACAAATAGCAAAAAGACTTTGCAGGCAAGTGAAGCCACTTTCAGCCTCTTTATGAAACAGTTTCAATAACCATAAACACCAGGAACATAAATGGCAACTAATACTTCAATAATATTAACAATCTTCTGTTATTCAGTCCTCTGATGACCCAAAGGAAAACAAATGTATCAAGTTGGCCATGTGACTGATGCTCATTTTTGTCACATTTCCTCTAGTAATCCTGTACCATTTATTGTGTTTCACAACTTAGATAAAAACAGACCAGCATCTGAAATACGGACTTCTAAATGTCAAAATATAAGCAAATCTGCTTCTGCACTATCAGACTATCTTATTAACGACTAGTGTTATTACATAAGATCTACTTGCTGTGCATTTATAAACCACATTATCATCTTCATTTAACTTCAGTCAAATTCATGCCCTAACAAGTATTTATCAAGATAAGATGAATGACATCATGCAATTTGCCATGAGGTGTTTTACAGCTCATACCTGGCTAGACAGTGTTTATTCCTCAAACTCCTCGGTAATTACAGATATTGCTTAAGTATCTCGTGTGTGTGCTAGTGCTCTGAAATGCTCTGTGTAAACACACCTTGGAAAACTGACTTACCACCTGTGGGGGAGATGATATCATACTTCCTTGGTGGTATTACCATAAACCCTCAGTTCACATTTTCTTGTAATATGAGACATGGAAAACACATGCTGCATGTAGCTAGAAGAAAAAAAAATTGCACATCTCACTTTTTAATTATTTCAACTTTCACGGCATAGCCAAGTTTTTTGTGGTGTTTTTTTAGTGTAATGTTCTTTACCAATGATTCTTGTCTTCATTCTCACCCACAATCTTTTCAAGCTTGTTTTCTCATCACAGCATATGCGTCTCATGCTAAAAGACATGGGCTTTGTCATAGAAGACAGTTTTAGTGGAAATCGAGGAGCTGGCTGCCTATACCACAGACAAATGAGTCTACTGTCACCACAGAGGTTTAGCCTGAATCCTCCTATCTTCTCTGAAGCAGGTCCAATTCAAAGAAAATGCTACTGGGTATGCAAAGCCAGAGAAGATTTGTGGGGACCGAACATATGATGAACCTTACTGGGATACAGAAATACCTTGTAACTTCTGCCAAATCCTACAGCAATCCCACATTTCACGCGGCTAATAAGAAAAGTGCCTGGTAATTGGGTGCGGTAATTAAATCAGTCCTCTACATCAGCTACGAGCAGACAAATGTACCATGGTCTCATGGAACTGTACTTCTACCTGCTTCAGAGAGCAAATTCATCCCAGTGGGAACTGGCGCTTCCTTAGGGTCTTGCACGTCTGTCCAGTTTTCATAGGTTCTCTCTTTCTGATTTCTGTATATAACAGAGCAGATATTTTAAATGACAGAAGATATGCCATTGAAATATCTTAGTTCCACAGTCCCTGGAGACAAGAGATTACATGGACAGCTACTGAAGGAAAAAAAATGAAAGATAGCTTGGATGAAGAAGATGGTCCTGCCTGTGTACTCCACCCAAATACTGAGATACTGCTGTATTTTTCTAAGCATCAAAACAGACTAGCTGGGAGATGAGAAATCAAGAATGATGAAAGTGTTTTCCAAGCAGATCATAAAAATAGCTCCTGCTAAAGTAGAAAGAGCTGCTCCTGGGGACACATAAACCCCGGTGTCACTCCCATGGGAACAGGAAATATTCTTAATTATCAAAACACTTTTATGATAATAGACTAATATAAGCAATGAAATTCAAAGCTAGCTACACATCCACATTATTTAACTATAGTAACTTCTTCATACTGCATTTATTCAACCTTTTTCATTACCTCACAAGATCTTGCTGCAGGACATGTAATATTGAAAAGAAATTGGTTCCCACTCTGAGAAGAGAGCCACAAGATAATACAAACAACAGTCCTGGGGTTGGGTGCCACAAGGTTTATCTTGAAAAAAGAAAAAACTTTTTGTTATGCTCACTTATGCTCTTTCGGATACTCTGTCCAGTTTCAGGCTCCAGCTTTAAGAATAACATAGAGCAACGGCAGGATGCCTGGAAAAAAAAATTGACAAGAATCTCTACACATCTAGGAACTTTAATCTACAAGGAGGCTCAGAGGCTCCATCCGGAGCAGACTGAGGGGAGACACCATGTCAGACTTCAAATATATAAGAGACTGCAGACAGAAGAACCTATTCTCCAGATCCCTGATGGATAAAAAGTGATGTGTCTGAACTGCAAGAAGGAAACCTGAAGCGTGACATTTGGGAAAGGACGACAAAGCCCCAGATGTACTGTCAAAGGACAAAGTGGGATCTCCCTTGGGCAAGGTTTCCAGGAGAGCTCAGACACACATCTGTTAGAAGCATTACAGGCGTATTTGATCCGGGCTTGGCAGCAGCAGGGTGGGCTATGTTATCCCTGGAGATCCCCCCCTGGTTCTCCATCACTGCAGCTCCATACTCCTCCTCTGCAATTTCCAGCTGTATTTTTCACACACTTGACCTCCCAGCCTGCTCCACCTCACACGTGGGGACATGAAGCCAAGGAACAAGGGGTCGCGGTGGGGAGCCCTGTGTCCCCGGGATGCTCACACACGTGCGTTGCTGGCACTGTGACTGGCGCGTCTGCAGCCGGGGCTGTGGCTCCAGGTCTCTGCACGAGTCGTGCGCATGCTTCTTCTCCCACAAGTCAGGGCATGACCACAACCGCAGCAGACCTGGAGTCGTTTGTCCCAGGTGACACCTAACAGACATAACAAAAGATGCGCTCCCTTGACCTCACCCATGTGGAGTTGACTAGTTTTTGCCGCAAGTATTTTTCTACCATGACTGGGGTTTTAAACCTGTGGTTTGTTCCCAGATTTCCCAAAAGACTTTGTAAGAGGTGCCAGGAAAATGTTTCAAGTACGGTGAGCCAGTGTCCTCAGTCAGCTTCATCACCTGGCATTAAGGCGGAAGCGAGTGTGGTGCCGAGCTGACTTCAATACACGTCTGGCTTGTCAAAACAAACTTTGGGAAACAGCAGAATTGGGTGCAAGTATCTGTTTCTCCTGGTATAGAAGATGCTTGGGATTTTTGTCACATTTTCTTGGTAGGATGGAAAATGTCTGTCAAAATTTATCGGTGGGAACACTTTGCAGGGGTCTGCTTGAATGTATAAAGATACTAGGTATAACAGGTAATGTCAAGCAAAAGTATGAAAAAAGGAAAATGAGCCTGCAGATAAAGTACAGGAATAGAAGTAATTAAATTTGATTTTACTGCAAAGCAAGTAAAAAATGTCAGGGATGGCCTCTGGAAAGTCCCTAATCATGTTGTTTCAGTGTTTTCCTCTCTAAAATGGAATTCTAATAACTATGCACCTCGGAAGTGTGCTGTACTGCTATGCTTCACGGTGATTGCGACAGGGTCTGCGATTACCTCACAAAAAAAAAGTTATTTGCATTATTATCACTATGATCTGTGTACATTTATGCAAATACATCTGCATCCCCAGGTGATCTGTTTCAGATAATCATTGGAATTTACTTACACTTAGATTGTTCCTCTATAGCTTGGTACAATTGATTGACAGCGATACTTATTCCAGATTAAAAACTGTTTTGCTGTATAATCTGGACAGTTGCCTAGATCTTAAACCAAGAGCAAACAGTGAAGAGCCCACACAAAATTCATCCTGTAATACGTGACAAGGATGCTGTAGAGCAAAATACGTCACAGAGGGGTATGTTAAAACCACAGTAAACAACCCACTTCAAAAATGTCCAATGCGGACTTGGTAAACAGAATTCACACAACCTTGACAGAAGAGTAAAATTACGCACCATACAGAATAAATCAGGCTAGAACTTGATAATACAACTCCACAAGGCAAGTATACTTGGAACATAGATCTAAAATACCTGGACTACGTAAAACTGCTACAAACTCGCTCTGTCGGTTCAGATTATCCCAGAATACTCTGAAGAAATACGGTCACCTATGCAGAGTTTATGCCAGACTAGATAGGATGTTTTTCATACTGCTCTTAGGGATATCATATCTCCTTACACATCTGGCACAAAGCACAAAAACTGTGTCAGATTCCATTTGTCCTGCCAGATTATCTGGTAGCACACTGAGGTGGCATTAGCATGCACCCACTCATAGCTCAGCGTGCTGGGAAACAACTGGCCAGAGAGGTGTGCGCATGATGCATCGCTTCTTCAGCTTCCAAGAAACAAGAGCTTAATGAGACTTAAATAAAGGGGTTGTAGTTGTTATCACTACCAGTGATGCCGTGAAAAGCCGGAGTTGAAGACTCAATAGTCAGAGGACTATTAAGCAGGTATTCTTTATTACGGCGCTGGGCACAGGGGAGCTCTCTTCCAAACGTGCGCGCCAAACACCCTGTCATTTCAGGTTAAATACAACCACAATATACATATTCTTTATATTTCCAAGAAATGCTTAGCATATTCATGACTTTTCTGAGAACTAACTAGCATATGTTAATGTCTTTCATGCATGCCTGTTAGCGTCCCCGAGTGGCCATCGGTGGTCTTCAGACAAAGGCTTGTACTCTTCATCACAGTGTCTGCTGGTTGAGCTTTGTTTCTGCGCGAACTCAGTTCTAAGATCACATATACCATGTCCTTTCAGGTTGTTTTGCTCTCGTCTTGTTGCCCTCTCGGTGCCTCTTTATCTCTGTAGCTTGGTGCATCTGCCCTCCCAAGGCTGAGCTGTCTAAATCATATTATTTAGGAGTCTCTCTGTCATAGAGCTTTTCTGTCCCCACCAACACAGCAAGTCAAGCTTGTCTAAGTAGCACTATTTAGGAGCCTCTTTATCTTAGAGCTTTCCTGTCTTCTCAAAACTGCAAGAACCTGCTTTAGTTAAATTACAATCACTCTAGTAAGTGGAAATTTTACATTTATGGGTATCATCAGAAAGGAGGAATGCTCATCAAAGTGAACATTAAAAATCATGGTAAAATCATCTAATAAGACTGTCAACTAGCAGGATTGGAAAAACACTCAGATATGAGTGACATTGCGAGGGCTAAGAAGAGTCAACTTTAGACCCATGCAAGAGAAGAGGTGTATGGGTTTGCACAGGGCAGGCAGCTCTCTGGCTGCCTTCCACCTGCACTGCTTGGCAAAAGGGCATTAAAGTGCCTAAAAGTGCACCAGGATTGCCATCACCCTGTCTCTGCAAAGCCATCTCAGGCCACAACAATCCTGAAATGGGCCACAGTCAAACTTATTCACCCCCATCAAAACAAGGTAAAACCATGTACAGGCCAATATTGGCAGTGAAACATTTTTCTAACTTGCCAAAACCTCTACTGGGTAGCCTTTTCCAGTGCTCTGTTGTCTTGTTACAGAGTTTTTCCTACTGTTTAAATCTTGTGTAATGCTCAGGTAAGTTTTGACCATACCTCCATTAGGGCTAGAATAAAGCCTCGGTCCCCATTACTTTTTATAGCATCCACCTAAATACCAAAGTCCTTATCAGCCTAAGCAAGCCCAAGAGTTTTCACCTCTTAAACTTTGCTATAGTTCTTGCTACTCTGATATTATCTATTATCTCCCTTCAGTCTGTCCGCATGTCTCTTGAATATGGTGCTTAAATTCAATTTGACAGAGCTCCCCTGCTAAGACTTCGTGAGGGCAGGAAGACACTATGGTCACCACCCATGTCTCACATGTTACTCTGCTTCTTATCCATTGCAGACTGACACCTGCCTTTTGCAACATCCCCACACTTTCTGCTTAATTTGTGATCTATCACGACACCAACCTCTCTGATGCTGTGCAGAGGCTGCCTTCTCAGGCAAGGTTGACACTTAGGGGCGTAGGTGTTGAAAATACCGACTACTAGACAGATACCACGAACAATCTCATTTGTGTCTAGTCCTCCACACTTTTATGACTGTTGGTCTCCAGTCTTCCCTGCAGAATACCCAAATCATTTGGGATACTAAGCCTGGTTCCTGTACCTGCAGCCTGCCAAAGCCTTTCCCTCTAATTTGAATCAATGTGGAAATACTGACTTGCACCAAATGGCCCATCGTTTCTCTTAACTGGAATAATTTAAGGAAAGGTATGCTGCTTAAGTCAAGGGAATAATTTAGCAAATGTTGAGTTTATCAACACTTTTCAAAACTTTTTTTTCTCAATATTTTAAGAAATCTGACATACAAAAGATTCTTAATTAAAGACTGGCACCATTTCTTTTCCACACGTGCGACAAACAGTGCAGCAGCTCATGTGCTGAGGCCATTGCTTGATCCCACCTACCGAGACTAACTGCATCTCCCTCCTCTCTCACACCAGGACTATGCACCCTTTCCGGAGGGGGCTTACCCCTCCACTCCATCTCAGCAACAGTGAGTGTTGGGCAGGCAGAGCTCTGCCCGCTACGGAAACAGCACGGTAAACAGCACCGCAGCGGACTGTTACTGCTACCGCGTTTCACATGTGCACTGCTTCAGACTTGGCATCCAGTTCTGTGACCCTTGTCCAGGTGAAAGTCTCAGTAGCTGGTTTCTCCTCCTGATCTGATGTCAGGTTTCCCATCCGGGAATTCAAAATCTTCAGCAGACAGCAGACATACCTCGCGCTCCAGCAGCCACTGCTTTGTGACACGAGCACTGCCAATGCGCAGTATTAGATAGATATCACAAACCAATCTCAATCACTCTATTTTCATCAAAAAACCCATTCTCTTCAGTAGGACTTTCTCTTGCACGCACAAGTGAAACACGAGCCTGCTGCTTCTTTACAGCTTCTTCACAGCTGTCTCCTCACACTTCTCTTTCGATAACGTAACCAAGGATTACTTTAATAAAGGGAAAGGAAAATATTTCACTATGCTCGTCACATGCTCTTTCACAGCCTGTACGCTGGTGGGATTTCTTGCCCAGGGGAAAGGGAAAGGTCAAGGCACAGAAATACCCAAGTCTTCTTCAGCTTTCGCTCCGGGATACAGTTTATTATCTAAACATCAAATTTATAAAGTAACACAAAGAAAAGCTATTCCCTCATGCAAAGCCAGCTGCAGGGTCTCCCAGGCTTTCCATGCCAGAAAAAGGGCACACATCTTCATCTAAACCCTGCTGAATCAAGTGACAAGCAGGCAGCCTGTAACCCTTTCCTGACCGTTTAACCCTGACACAACAAGGTTTGCTGTTGTCAATGTTTTACTCCAGGGCTGGAGCAGACAGTTGTACACTCTTTCAGGGTTTTGGGCACACAATACTTTCAGGGTTTGTTTTGCGCATCAGTATTTACAGCAACATGAGATAATTTCTCTAAACTGATTTAAAAATCAGGCTGTGGACTGCTATATGTGATTTTTTTCTTTCAAACACAATGGAAATCTTTTTTTATCAGAACAAGCCTGTACACAGATTTTAGCTTTCAGAAATAAACTAACCACAGAAAGACCAACTGTGTGTTTACGAGTTCACAGCCTCTGAAAAGCTGCTATTAGATGTGAGTTTTCTATACTCAGCCAAAGTATCAAGACTAAAGGAGAAGAATAACGACGAAGACATGTAAAAGTCTTACATATTTTGGATGCTTAGAACTGAAAAACATGATAGTAAACAGTAAACTAATAAGGAAAAGAAGAGGTTTTTTTTAAATAAAACCAATTCCTCAAAAGGGCAGATAAGCTGAAGGGTTGCAAACAGGAAGGAAAACATAGCAGAGTGGAGAGAAGAAAAGCAAACAGATTTATTTTCAAGGCTGCTTCAGACAAATGCCTTTCACAAGTGGACCACGGTTACCTGCTGTACTGTGGGCTTGTGAAGATGCAAGGCAATATTGGTTTGTTTGACTTCAAAACAGGAGTAAAAACTCCGTCCCTCAATTGCTATGCTGCAAATTTAAACATCATTTTCCTGGATGCTGGCTGCACGAGGTCTATCTTAACAAGCTAGAGAATAGTAGAACGGATACTGGGCAGATCCACACACTATTCTCACTCCCAATTTTATGCAGAAGCTGAGGCACTGAAAAGATTAAATGTGCTTATGCCCAGAAACACAAACTTCCACATCACTCTTCTAACAATAGTCCATCTTGTCTCTTTAACAATCATTTTCTGATGTTCTTATTTGTAAGAGCAGCATTTGACTCTGTACCTTGCCCACTCTCTGTGAGGGAAGTACGAGTATCAACGTTTGTCCCATAAGTCCCATAAAACTGCATTTAACTCCTGTTGTTTTCACTTCCCTGGAGATAAGAGGTGGTGATGAGAATGAATGGGATCCTTTCCCTTTCCTGAGAATGAACGGGATCCTTGCCCTTTCCTGAACCTCCAGACAACATGGCTAATTAATTCCTTTGGTGCGGCCTGGGTTAAGACACATACCAGAAATAAAACCACTCAAGTTTCAGACCTCAAGGTTAGTTTACTTGCCTGGCAGATAAAACCACTTCCTTTCTGCTTGAAGACCTAGCTAATTTGACATGGAACCACTGCAATGAAATTTTTTAAAATGTCACTAGGCTTTCTCTGCGGTTACTTTCAAGGTTGAGCAAGTCAGTGTGTAGGCTCGGCACTGGACCACACTTCTCTCTGAAACCTTCTGCTGTAACTAGTAAACTAACTACTCTCTCTTCCTCTCCTGCAGGACCAGGCAACCCATGAGCAGTGGAGATTCTTTAAATCTTGCTCAGGGAGGCTAACTCCAATGAAATCTCTCCAAGCAGAGTGGGGGGCTGAGACCCGTGCCACAAAATATGGATCCCCTCTGCACCACAGGCCCCCACGCCTCAGTAGTGCTCCATCCCTGCACACTCCGCACTGACTCTGTTGCTGAGAATCATCTCACTTGTAGCTTCCTCCTCCAGCTCCAATCTTCTCCCTGCCATGCCAGAGTACGTACAAACAGGGAGGTGTAAATATCCTACCCACTTTTTTTGCCTCTTTTTCATAAAGCTTTCATGAGATCAGTTGCAGGAGCAGCCGTGAACAAACTACAGCCCGGATAACGTGATCATACCTTCCTTGCCTGAAGAGAGAGCAAGACCTGGGGTCTACACAAAATTGCAATGTAGGCCTTTGCATAACTGGTGGATTAAGCAGGAACTAAATCAGGTTCTGTCACTTTAAAACTTCCCTCCACCCTCCATCACCTCTATCCATCAGTTGCCTGCAGCATGTATATTGAGGAATCGCGTGCAAACCTTACCATAACCCAAGGCTTAACATAAACTACACTCTTTCAGGTCATTGGCAAATAACAGGTATATCCGGTTGTGCCTTTGTACTTGCCTGCACGCAAATTAAAAGCGCATGTAAAGTTACGGTAATCAAAGTCAGTCAAAGGGAAGGGGAGGAGAGCAGTGGGATAATAACCGGGGGATCAGGTTATTTATCTTCACAGGGAAGCCACTGAGAGGAGCCTGCTTGCGTGCCATTTACACCTCAAAAGAAAGACAGGGCAAACCTGGCTTCTGGCCAAAGCCATCCCCAAGAGCGCCCCGAGCTGTGCCTAATCCTGCCTTCTCCCTGCAGCTGGTAAAGCGCCCTGTTGCCTCCGCTGCTGCTGACTCTTCCCCACCGTGCCGCACGGTGTCCGACGCTTCCTCCTTGACCGGAGGGTGAGAGGACAGCGGCCAAGAAGGATTTTTGCCTTTCTTCTCTGGGAGACCTTTGCTCTCACAGTCCCAGCTAGCGCTGCTTTGGCCTTTGCCATGAGGGCATATCCCCAGTGCGACGCTGCTCCTGCGGCTGCTTCGTCGCGGCTGCTCCATTCCGTGGCAGAGCCAGCACCCCGCAGGGTGACCCCAGACCCGCTCTGCCGCCCCGGGGCCGGCACGGGCTCCCGCACCGCGCTCCCTCTGGAGGAAGCCTGCACGCCTTCACGCAGCCACCCCGAGCGTGGGTGTAGGCTGCTTGGGAAAGGGAAGAATTTATGGCGATTTTCTTCTGTCTTTCTCCCTTGGCGTGCCATGAGATTAACAGACATTAGCAAATGCCTCTTCCCAGAGTGCTGTGACGAGACGAAACCTGCCCTGACTGGCACCTGCAGCCTGTTTCCCTCGTGGTCTTTGATCTGCCATTGCTGAGGGTTAGAAGACCTGAATGGCTCAGAAACAGACACTTCCCTTGGGTTTGCTTCCAAATGCTCGGAGGAATCTGTATGTGTCAAGAGTGTTTTCTCTCCCTGCTGAATTTACTGAGGGCTGGAGGAAATCTTTATTGTTATTATTTGTCAACAGTCTTGATCAAGATTGCAGCCTTTACATGGAATACTGTAAAAATCTCCTAAACTTAATTTTCCATCATTGACCACAGATACCACAAAGGGAGTTTCCCTTATCCCCTTGGCTTGAATATACTTTCTCCAAGTCTTTCTTAAGATTAAAAAATGTGCAAATAAACAACTCCCATTTCCCATGCCCCAGGGAAGAGCATGAATAATTTTACAGGCTAGAGTATTACCCGCACAGATCCCAGTGCCTAGTACTTGAGTCATCTCATTTACCACTGAAACGCAGTTACCGCTGGAGGCAAGTACACCAAACCCTTGCACCAAAGAAGCCAAGAGGAAGCCAAGGATGCTCTGCTGCAGAGGGGTATGCAAATGTTTCCTCAACTGAACTTCAGCAGCCAGATCACTGAAGGTCCTGTTTTGGATTCATACATTTCCACCTGACAGGATACTTCAGCAAAGCCAGTGTAGCCAGAACCACTGTTTCTGGTGAAAATCTATCACTCTGCAGCTTCTTCACAAATGCTATTCACCATTTTATTGACCTGCAGTAATGGAAGGGAGAAGGCGGGTGAGCGTGTTCCCTGGCACATTCCCTGATCGGGCTATCTAAAGGGTGACATTTACAAGCAACTCCTTGACTGACATGAAATTTCTTAGGTCCATGACATGAATCTTCTTTGGGAAATCCCAGCTAAAGGCCTATCTCTTGATGATTAAAAGCCAGGGAAAGCCCACATGACACACAAATTGTTGTGTTCCTGTTTGGTTCAGCTGCCATCTTGACAACCAGCTTGTGCCCTGCACCACCTTCTCTCTCAGAGCCTCTGAAAACCTGAAAGGAGCACCAATAAGGATAATACATTTTTTTTAAACTTCCCATTATAAATTTTCAATCCTTTGAACAAGAAATTACTCCACACCCTACAGAGTCCTTGCCTAATAGCGCAAGCAAGTTTGGTGCATCCACTTGAAGGTGCAGGTAAAGCAGAACAGGCTTTTCAGAAGTTAGAACTGAAGCCCAAAGTCGGGAGACACACACTGCCAGCCCCGTGAAAAGACCAACGGAGCCCAGGCAGCCAAGACCTTCCTTTTGCATTGGCACTGTGCTTCAGCAACAGTCCTAGTCTGACTCCAAAAGAGAAAGCATATACATATGTACACACACACCCCACTAGACACCTTGGCATCGCTTTCTGACCTACTCTTAGATGTTTGCAGCCCAGTTCAAAAACCCCCTTACGCAACAAGATTGGAGGTATCATAACAGGAGACAAAGTAATGCTCGCACCTCTGTGTGACTCCCTTACCTAGATCAGACCTGCACCCCCCACCACATAACCAGGTTTATCCTCTGAAGGAACGAGAAATCTGAAATTCAACTTGGATCGCTCTAGAGGCTACTAGACTCAAATTGTGTTGCCTGTTTTAACATTTTGATGGGTTGTTCTGCTGTCAAGGCACCGAAGAATGGTACCCACACAACAGAAACCCAAGAACACAAATGACCAATATTTGTATCATGGGAAATTATCGGCTGGGAAGTGATGAGCTGAACATTCATAGGTTGGGACTTGACATTCGTCTGGGTAAGGTCTTTTCTCCCACATTTGTGCCTTTTGCTCTTCCATTGATTATTGACTCAAATTTGGACAAATTTCCAAACTCTGAAAAATCATATTTTACGTACCTGTAGTAAAGATTTTGTAGAACTTTACAGGTAAATCTTCAAAACCTTCATTCATACAGAATATACTCTCCCTGTCAGTGAAGTAGACTTTGCTTTCAGCCGTAGCCCAGGGCTGTTTTGAGCTAGCATCCATCACTACACTGAGCATACAAGCACATTGGCATTTTCTAAAATGTCCAATACTAAACTCTTGAGAGTTGGTAAAGCAATTGCACTACAAACTTTGCATTGTTACTACTAATACAACACCCAACAAAGTCCAGAAAACACATGAGAAATATAATATTACTGCTTGTTAACACTTTAACAATATTGGCCCTAAGCAATGTTATCATTTTTAAGCTTTGGAGTGACCTAGCACATCACACAGACTGTAAGATTTCTACACTTCAAAATAAAGATGGATCTTGGCAACACAGCTCCTGGTTCTGCAAACCTCAGCAGCAGCGTGAGGATGCAAAGCTGCCAGACGCCCCAGGGAGCCCCTTCGCTCAAGAGCGAGCAGGCACGACAGTTTGTCCACACATCTCACGTTGAGGATAGATATAATAATGCATCTCTGGAGCCGTGTCTAAACGTTCCTAAACGTTGTCATTTCGTCCGTCGTCTTCAGAGTACTTCTTTCAGAGTACTTTAATAAAGAATATTTTTATACAGACATACACAGAACACCACGGATGAGTGCCCAACAGTGTCTAAACTCGATTTTGCTCTTGTGGCTCATAGCAGAAGGCAGTGTAAAAAGGCTTCTCAAAAGGTAGGCACAAAGGGATCAGCTCTGTGTTTTCCTCTCAAGAAAGACTTAGCTATGTGGTTTCATCTAATATCGTCAAGAAAAGACAGCAAACTTTGGAAAGCAGTATTGTAGGAATTTGGCATTGCAGAATTAAGAGAGTTTTGTAATCAAGTTTGATGCCTGAATTAAGTATAACATGATGTCCTCATTTTCTGTAATCATCGCCTGTGTGTTACCTGCATGGAAGCAGACCACAATGTGTGCCTTTGATTTGCAAGCAACGTGGAAAACGCAAACAGCTGCAGAGGCTGCAATTCAGACTAGCGCTGAGCTGAGTCCCAGCAAGTACTGGGAGGTTTCTTGCCTTCCCGCAGCAGCTGGGGGAATTTGGTTTAGAATTAGGAGCCCAGTTTAGGTTCTTCAGTAGCAAGGGAGAACTGAAAATGTGAGCTGGGAAGTCACTGGGAATGCAGGGAAGAGTGCAAGTCCAAGGAAATCTGCAAGTTAATGAAGATTAAGAATGCAATATGTAACCACAAATACATATGCTTTAAAAAGCATACCGCAAATGCTTTATTTTAGCCCACAGTGAGTGGCATAAATAATAAACCCCGCATGATGGAGCTGCAGCTGGCTCCTCTGTATGCCTGGCACTCTGGGTAGCACTGAGGATGTGGCTCCTTCTGTTTTGCTTAATCTCCTGCTTGGCGTGACAGGAAAGCTGCCGAACTGAGCGAAACCAGGGACCTGCATCAGACATGATCTCATTACCATCTGCACTCGTGGTACCCCAGCTTCAGGTTAGTTTTACCACTGAGAGATTCAGTGTCGTGTAGATAAGCCCGAGCAAGCAGGCACCTCTCTGTCGCAGAGCAGCGGGCATGGATGGTGGCTGCGGAGCTGGCTGCCCAGTGCAGCGGCGGCACTGTAGCTGGGCGAGTGGCCGGCACAGGTCTTCTGCTCCTGGATCTGACACTACTCGAAGCGTAGTGACCACCCCGCACCACGCCGGATTGCAGCATAGACTTAATCTGAGTGAACTGTTGTAAAGGCAGGGGCTTACAGGTTCTAATCCTGATTGTGATCTGATTGTTTTAATGGTGATTTTCCTGAGTTATGACAGCATTGTTGAGACTAGAGTCAAACTCCAGAGGTACATAAGAACGCCTGTAAAATTTTAAGCAGCCTGAAACAATAGGATATTGCATTTGTTTAAGTTTCCAAGTGATTTGTGTTTTACAGTTACATTACTCGTTTCTTCATCCTCTATGGTATTCTGCAACGCTCAGAGACAGACAATCAGAAACAATATTTCCAAGGGATTATTTAATGAAGAATGGCTTGGATCACTCTGTAAACAATTTGTACAAGCTCTGTACTGCAGCAATCCCAGCATAAGACATTGCTCAATTGTCATATAATCCACCTTGAGATCTTGTAAAATGAAGAGAGAGGAGGAAAAGATACATAGTCCCAGGTATGGGAAAGAGACAGAGAAACCCCCTGTGGGANGGACTCCATGGAAAGCTAGCAAAAGGAACAGGTAAGGAAAGAAAATGGAACAAGGTCAAGTCCTTGAGAAATTCCAGTTGCTGCTCAGGAGGATTTATGAGCACCTTGCCAGTGTCCAAAAGAGTGGCCAATAGCTGCCAGAGTTAGAAGAAAAATTGAGAACTGAGTCTGCAAACCCTTATTTAGGTAAGCAATTCTTAACACTTGTAAAAAAATATCTTAGGGTTTAAGGGGTTTTCTCGGAAAAGGGAGGACTGTGGCAGAGAGCTAAAAACTTCCTCTCAAAGGGCAAATGAAGACTCTCCAGGCCGTGTAACGCCTTCTCCTTTATCAAACTTTTACCTCCACAACAAGGACTCTTGTCCACATATGTAAAGCGCCTTCATTCAGAGTTGCAGAGGTACTGATGTCCCCCCAGACTCTGCAGCCCCCTGCGTCTGGCATTCCTGTCAAATCACTCAGGATTTTTAACAGATTAGGCCTGAATTCCTTTCCCTTAATCCCAAACTCACCCACTTCTGCCCCTTCAACTCCTTTTCTCTTCCAAGTCTTATATCAAGTAGGGTTTTCTAGGCCCCAGAAATAACTCATTTTAGGCAGCGTACATCTTCAGTGATGCAGTCTTCAATGCCTAACAAAACTAACTTTGACTCAGGAATTTGGGACTGGCTTCAGCAGGATCAGCATCTGAATGAAGTCCCCAGAACAGGGGAAAAAAGAAGCATGCATTATCTAAGACCAGTTCTGAACACCTGTGCTTCTAGAAACAACAGAAGCGAGAATAGTAAATAAAGAGGTAGGCAGGAGGGCAATTTGTAGAATATAACAGAGACCAAGGGCCTGATCATCCTTTGCCTGCATTTTGTACCACGCTTTCATTGGTGTGATAAAATGCTTCACCCAAGCTATGCTTGATTGTAAGGGACTAATCAAGGTCACATAGAATAAGAGCCTAGAAAATTGGGTGAACATTCACTGCACACAGCCAAAGTAATCCTCAGGCTGTAATACATGCAACAGTAAGCCAAGACTGCAAATATCCTGGTCGTACAGCACGCGGTACAGGGGGACCAGCTGGTACTACCACAATAGAACACAACCTCTAAAATAGATTTTTCCTTCTGTCCTGTCTAATAGCAACAGAACTCCTGAAGACCAAAGAGAACTGGAGGGGGGG
>Ga0065711_1032511_pt1 | contig 27199 bp, 21 predicted proteins | sample Hoacrofraction12_FD_59098 | JGI IMG/M metagenome (GOLD analysis project Ga0065711, IMG submission 59098) | Hoatzin crop microbial communities from Cojedes, Venezuela - Epithelial fraction 12 v2 (version 2) | ecosystem: Host-associated > Birds > Digestive system > Esophagus > Crop | place... | reverse complement strand
TTTTTTTTTTTTTTTTTTTTTTTTTTTTTTTTTTGCTTTTGTAAGAGGAAATGGACAAACATGACTAGCCCTTATCTGGCAGAAAGCTAATTGTAGTGATCTGGATGACAGCCGGGAAGCAAGCTGACAATTAAGCAGTATGGACAGACAAAGGTTCAGTGCTTGAGTTTGCTCCTTGGTGAATGTAATTGTCATTGTAGATATACCCATCTACTTCTATCAAAATCAACCATGTGGCAAGTGCCACCTAAATGGAACACACCTGCAGAGGGGGGTATGCAGACATCAATTCAAAAGTACGTTTCCTATACTAAATCTATTTTCATAAAGTCTGAACCTAGAAGTATGCTGTCATTTAATCTATAAACACTATAACTGTCCTTCTTCAATAGCTTTGTACCTATTGATGTAAGTTATGCCCAACTTAATCAACTGGAACAGCTGCTGCTAAGGTACACTTTGTTTCCATGCAATTTCTGAAATGCAGAAACCTTTCCACACGGCTATCAATTGGTAACTTGAGTTCCTTTATCCTCTTGCCCTTAACCAGGAGGACAATAGTGTTAGGAAATATTTTAGGAATTTCATCTTTTTTCAGGTGACTGTCTGTGACAGCTTTAGATGCAAGAAGCATTCCCAGGAAACTTTCTTCATTCAAGGGCTCAACAGCTTTTGTTCTTTCCTTAACAAAAATGCACTCTGCAAGCAGTGGGTTATGTTTATTTATCTATAGCACCCCTTGGTTACACAGGAGTCAGATTTATGCCACACATGTAAGCTCCCAGGATGAACTTCACCAACATTGTAATAAGGCAATTTTCACTCAGAAAGACAAGCATGATTAAAATGTGTATTATGATCACTTTTCAATGTTAGCCACTCATCTGTCACCAACATTCACACGAAAAAGAAACAGACTTACGCAGATTTGATCACACAGGCTTTTAGAGAGAAGGACATTCATCTATAGCAAGCTTAAAGTGGTGAGGAAGCAGTTCAGTTTTATTAAAGCAACATTTGAACACTTCTCTGTGATGGTGAAGCTATTTGAATCTCTGTGATAGCAACGCTATATGAATTTACCACATACCAGAAGGACAAAATGTATTTTAAAAAATCTGTTAATAATTATACAACCATGATTTTTAAAGTGTTAAATTAAATAACCCTACAAGTGTAGTGTTTATTCAGTTCAGATTTTATCTACTCATTGTAGAATTTTTGCTGAATATTTTTGGTAAATATTACGGAAATTATTGTAGGACCAAATGCACTTGTATTTACATGGCTTAACAAGATACTGCCTAGAAACTGAGACAGCTGACCACATTCCTGATCTTAATTAGTGCCAATTATAAGATATATATATATTGTGATCCATTATATTGCATTATATAATGTAGGGGTAAAAGAAGTTTTGAGATTGCAAATGCACTTGGAATAAAACAAAGGAAAAAAGACCTTATGTTTTGAAAGACACAGAGTCATTTACTTTGCTAAACTGAATACCTGGCTTAAAAATCTACATTATGATAGCTTTTGTTTGTTTAAAGAGTTAAAAATATTAGATCAACATGTCTTTCAGAAGCTTGGCAAAGTAGTGTGGCTTATTATCAGGTAAGTTTCATAAATGAAGGCGGGTCTATAGCTTTGTAAAGAGTTTGCTTTACTTTCATGAGTAGTAAGTAATAATTTTTTAGTAAGATCATATACCTACATGAATAGAGGAAGGAATAGAGCATGGCAAAAACAGTACGTCACTGTTCTATTATTTTCTTTAAGGCAAAAAGATAATAATGATGTAATGAGTGATATTCCTCTGATATTTAAGCTTCAAAATTGTTCTCTGGTATAATACACCAAAACTAAGGAAAAATATGCATATGAAGGCATATCTTGAATATACTTCATGTTTAACTGAAATCAGTGAAATCCCCTGCCTGCAAGCTTCAAACATCTATTCAAAGAGATATGATATTCTCCAGTAAGTGGTAAATAGCTACCAGAATTCTAAAAGGTGATATATAAGGAAAATATGTAGTTGTATATATTAATTATGAAAACATTTTATCTGACATTTAGGGGTATGTTAGTACAATGATTGTAGAACATAGAAGGCAAGTAATACTTGTCCTGGAGATTTTTCTACCAGGAACATTAAAGCATTAAACACAATTTCAAAGATCTTCACTTTGCAGAAAAGATTCTCTACTCTTTTAATAAAAAAGGCAATAGCCATAAAGATTTTACACCACTTACAGGATTATGATATCTATGACTTACATGAAAAGCATTGCACAACATATACATTTTATTTTTTTCTTAGTATTGCTGTTGATCAACAGCATTTTCAGCACGCTGTAACACATTCAACCCAAAGTCAAGAACAAGGAGAGGCAACAGGGGACACGTATTCTAACGCAAAAGTTATCTGTGTAAAAGGAAGTTCTTCTCAAACCAGGAGGCAAAGTCCTTATTGTACTTGCACTAGCTCTTCAGCTTCTGACACATGCATCTTCAAATTGTATTCAGTTTTCTTTCGACTGTGTAATGTGTAGGCTTCATTTTGCACCAGTTGTACCAGAATATCAGTTATTCTTTTTTTATTCCTTTAACACAATTTTAAATATTATTCCTTTAATACAATTTTAAAAATTATTTCTTTAACGTAGGCTTTTTAATATCATTTTCTCTCCAGTTCAAACTGTTCTTCCTTCCGTGTTGCTGTCTTCTCTTTTTTAAGGTCTTTTTTCTACACAGGGGCAGCAAATACACCTTACTCAGTATTTCATCATTATGCTTGTTTTCCAACCATTCTCTTGAGCTGCATTACTTATGCTATTTTTACAATTTGGCTGCCTTAAATCTTGAAAGTTCACCTGTGTCAAAACCATGTTTGCATAAATATGCTTTGAGAGCAATTTCTATGGTATGGATAGAATCTCCACTGTATTCTGTGATGGTCCCTCTGTAGCAGAACTCTGCCTCTGGTGCTGACTGCTTTTAGGATCTTCAGGAGAATTTTTCAAGTCAGCTTACATCACCTCGTTTCTGTCACTTAATATTATAGTAAGGGAGATGTAAATGGCAAAATAAAGGGAGTAATAAGTGCTATAACTTGTGGCATCCAGATCATCAAGGCTTTGGTAGGTCTTTTACCTTCCACCTGAAAGCCAGTTTAAAGGCTTTAAATATATTTTCTTAAAAAGATTACATAGTGTTCAAGAAATTTTAGTCATATATTTGGTCCAGCAAAAGAAAAGGAATATTTCAAATGTTCGCTACGATAGTTAATCAACTCTTCACATCCCCAGTAACCACCAATTCCAATAAATTTGCCAGCATCCAATTACACTTTGCTGCTACAGATAGCATAAGTATCCATCTATATAATGAACTCTCAGAAGAAGAAATAGAGGCAGCTTTGATGAACAAATCTGTTAAAGATATTCCTAGAGAAATGTGACTTATTTAAGTACAGTACATCAGTGCTTTTAAATTAAGTAATCTCTCAGGTCATAAGTATTCTGATATTTGAAAGTTACTTTTTTGGCAAAAGGCACCTTCTTTCCAATTGCTACATGGCAAAATTCTACTAACTCTAGATATATTGGCATAATCAATGAGATCTTTCATTAAAAGAGAATGGGCATTTTTTATCTACTTTCTGGAGCGTAAAATTTTAATATAGCTTATGATTTCTGCCATAAAACTATTCAGTGTTAGTACACCTGTAAGTTATTTTGTAGGGTCCTGCAACTAACATTTAAGGGGCTCTTAAGCAGTTTGGAAACTGTATCTTTCTTCCCATAAGTAATTTTGTTTTCTGTCTTTTCTTTGGAAATCCACAAAGAACAGAAAGATATGACAATGGGATTAACTGCGAGCTCTATTTGTGGATTTCCTTTATGGTAATTACTGTGGCACAGGTCATCATCAGGGAAGGTGAAAGGGAGACAGACAGGATCTTCTCTGAGACTCAACAGTTTGAAGAACCTCCACTATCATTATAAATGCAATATCTCTGGAGAAAGTGAAGGATGGAAACTGGTGACTTCTGGTAGCAAGAGGAAGGCTTCTGACCCACCTGAGGGCTTACAAATGCAAAATAAGTTCACACTCCTCAAAGCTGAAGAGAAGTCAGATGTGCCTACAAGCAAAAACCGAGTTCACTGTCCTGGGTTCGGCTAGGATAGGGTTAATTTTTACAAAAAGTCAGGGGGGGACACAGTCAGGCCAGCTGACCCAAACTGGCCAAACAAACTGGTTATTCGATACCATGTGAAGTCATGCTTGGTTCTGAGGTGGGAGAGCTGGCCAGGAGGAAGTTAATCGCAGCTCGGGAGTGCGCAGGGCATCAGACAGTGTGCTCTGTGTATTCCATTATTTTTGTATATACTTCTTAGATACTGTTACTGTTCCCTTTCTTTGCTGTTCTGTTAAACTGCCCTTATCCCAACCCACCAGTTTTGACTTTCTCTTCTGATTCCCCTCACCACCCCAGCGGGGGAGAGGTGACAGAGTGGCCACATGGTCCTTTGTTGCCAGATGGGGCTAAACCACGGCATTCACCTAAACCTAAACCGTGCAAGACTACCAGGAAGAAATGGTGCATCATCGTAATGGGTGACTCCCTGCAGAGGGGGACAGAGGCACACATCTGTCAACCCAATCAATTATCTAGAGAGGTTTTCTGCCTTCCAGGGACCAGGATCTGGGATGTTGTGGAAAGACTGCCAAAGTTCATCTAGCCTTCTGGCTACTCCAGAAGTAATTCCGTTTCCAGGAACTCAAAATGTTGGCGTGCCTCTCTAAAGTGCCTACTGATTTGGGGAAGAGTGGCAGGAAAGCTGCCTAGAGGAAAAGGACCTGGGGGCGTTTGTCGAGAGCCAGCTGAATATGAGCTGGTAGTGTGACCAGGTGGCCTTCTTGGTATCCTGAATTGTATCAGGAATAGTGTGGCCAGCAGGACTAGGAAAGTGATTTTCCTCTTGTACTCGGCACTGGTGAGGCCACACTTCCAATACTCTGTTCAGTTCTGGGTCCCTCACTACAAGAAAGACATTGAGGTGCTGGGTTGAGTTCAAAAGAAGGTCAATGAGATTGGTGAAGGGTCTAGAGCACAAGTCTTATGAGCACCGGCCAAGGGAACTTGGGTTGTTTAGTCTAGAGAACAGGAGGCTGAGGGGAGACCTTACTGCTCTCTACAACTGCCTGAAAGGGGGCTGTACTGAGGTGGGTGTCAGTTTCTTCCACCAAGTAACAGGCAATAGAACAAGGGGAAATTGTCTCAAGTTGCACCAGGGGAGGTTTAGATTGGATATTAGGAAAAATTTCTTTACTGAAAGAGTGGTCAGGCATTGAAACAGACTGCCCAGGGGAGTGGTTGAATCACCATCCCTGGAGGTATTTAAAGGACGTACAGATGCTGAGCTTAGGGACACGGTTTAGTGGTGGAATTGACAGTGTTAGGTTAATGGTTGGACTCGATGATCTTGAAGGTCTCCTCCAACTAAACAATTCTATGATTCTAATGCACATAGTTGTGGGGAATAAACACGAGTTCAAGATCTGTGTACAGCTGCAGGCCTATGATCTTGCTGGGATTAAAGAAACATGGTGGGATGGCACCCATGACTAGAATGTTGCAGTGGAGGGATACAGGCTCTTGAGGGAGGACAGGCCCTGGTCCTCAAGGGGGACCACCCTGACATCTGCTGGAGGGACAACACAGCTGGGCATAAGAATCCAGGAGGTTCCTGGAGTGCACCATTGATAACTTCCTCCTCAAAGTGACAGAGAATCCAATCAGGACAGGTGCTCTGCGAGACCTCATACTCACCCACAGGGAGCGGCTTGTTGCATATGTGAAGATCAAAGGCAACCTTGGCTGCAGTGGCCATGAGATGGTGGAGTTCAGGATCCTCAGGGCAGAGAGGAGGGTGAAAAGCAGGCTCACAACCCTGGACTTAAGGAGGGCAGACTTTGGCCTCATCAGAGGTCTCTTTGGAGGAGTCCTATGGGATAAGACTTTGGAGGGAAGAGGGGTCCAAGACAGATGGTTAATATCCAAGGAGCACCTCCTCCAAGCTCAAAAGAATTCTATTTGAACAGCCACAAAGTCAGGCAAAAATGCCAGGAGGCCTGTGTGGATGAACAAAGAGCTTTTAGCCAAACTCAAACACAAAAACAAAGGATACAGATAGTGGAAGCAAGGACAGGTAACCTGGGGGGAGTACAGAAACACTGTCTGAGCATCTAGGGATGAAGTTAGAAAAGCTAAAGTCAACATGAATCTGAATCTAGCCAGGGATGTCAAAGACAACAAGAAGGGCTTCTATAAGTACACAGATGACAAAACGAAGATGGGAAAATGTGGATCTATTTCTTAAAAAGTCAAGGGACTTGGTGACAAAGGAAGTGGAAAAGGCTGAAGTACAGAATGCCTTCTTTGTCTCAGTCATTACTAGCAAAACCAGCCTTTAGGAATCCAAGGTCCCAGAGACTACAGGGAAAGGTTGGAACGAGGAAGATGCACCCTTGCTAGAAGAGGATCAGGTCAGGAAATACTTAAGCAAACTGACTGTACATAAGTCCATGGGTCCCAATGGGATGCACCCACAAGGTCTGAGGGAGCTGGCAGATATAATTGCAAGGCCACTCTTGACAATCTTTTATCAATCTTGGCAACAGGGAGCAGTGTCTGGAGAGTGGAGGAAAGTAAATGTCACTCCTGTCTTTAAGGGCAAGGAGGCCCAGGAACCTACGGGCCAGTCAGCTTCACCTCAATCCCTGGAAAGGTGATGGAGCAACCAGTCCTGGAAACCATTCTCAGGCACATTAAGGACAAGAAAATCACCAGGAGTAGTCAGGAGTTCACTAAGGGGAAGTCATATTTGACGAACTTGAGAAACTTCTATGAAGAAATGACTGGCATCGTAGACAAAGGGAGAGCAGTGGATATTATCTGCCTGGACTTCGGGTAAGGCCTTTGACACCATCTCCCATAAGATGGTCATAGACTAGAGATGTTGATGTGTGGGCTGATTAAGCAGACAGTGAGGTGAATTAAAAACCAGTTGAACAGCCAGGCCCTGAGGGTGGTGGCCAGTGGCAGAAGTCTGGTCTTTTTCAACCTGAAAGTTTCTATGATTCTATGAAGTCTCACTGGAGTCCAGTTAACAGCAGTGTATCCCAGGGGTTAATATTGGGTCCAATTTTGCTCAAAATCTTTATTAATGATCTGGATGAGTACCCTCAGCAAGTCTTCTGATGACACTAAAGTGGGAGGAGTGGCTGGTATGCCCGACAGTTGCACTGCCATCCAGAGGGACCTCGACAGGCTGGAGAAATGAGCTTGACAGGAACCCCATGAATTTTAACAAGGAGAAGTGCAAAGTTCTGCACCTGGGGAGGAACAACCCCACGCCACCCAGCTTAAAGCAGCTTTCCAGAAAAGGACCTGAGTATCCTGGTGGGCACCAAGTAGAACATGAGCCAGCAATGTGGGGAGATATATATATGTCAACATTCTTTTGTATATATATGTATATATACATACATACATATATATACATACATATATATATTAAAAAGGTAAAATATCCTGGCTGCAGTAAACAAAGTATTGCCAGGAGGTCAAGGGAGGTGATCCTTCTCCTCTGCTCAGCACTGGCATGGCCACACCTGGAGCGCTGTGTCCAGTTCTGGGCTCCTCAGTGTGAAAGATGGGGACATATTGGAGACAGTCCAACAAAGGGCCACAAAGATGACTAAGGGACTGGAGCATCTCTCCTATGACAAAAGGCTGAGAGAGCTGGCACTGTTCAGCATAGAGGAGGCTCAGGAGGATCTTATCAGTATGTGTATTCACACCTCCCCAAAGGGAGGGTGCAAAGAAGACAGACTCTTTTCAATGGTGCCCAGTGACAGGATCAGAGGCAATGGGCACAAAGTGAAACAAAGGAGGTGCCGTCTGAACATCAGGAAAACTATTTTGCTGTGAGGGTAGCTGAAAACTGGCACAGGTTGCCCAGAGAGTTTGTGGAGTCTCCCTCTTTAGAGATATTCAAAAACTATCTATACATGGTCCTAGGCAACTGGCTCTAGGAGGCCTTGTTTGATATTGAGGCTTGGACCAGATGACCTCCAGCTGTCCGTGCCAACCCCAACTGTTCTGTGATTCTATGATAACTCCTTCCTCACTCATTCCACCTATTTAGATAAGTCTATTGTCTCCCACCTCACAGACAGAAGCTATGAACTTGGACCATAGCAGCTGATAGAACCCCTAGCAGCTTTTCAAATAACTTCTTGGAGAAGCTTTTCCATAGACAAATTCTAATTCACTGGACATCTGTCCTCTGGTAAGTTAAAGCAGTGCATACTCTATTTTCTGAACTACCTTGCCACATCCTGACAATGAATAATACTTTTTTCTATAAAGATGCTCTTGTCAGGCCACACCAAATCCATATCTCCCTGCCAAGTACACAGTGATCCAGTGGCTCACCTGAGCTTCTCCAGCCAGTTCCTCCCTAACCTATCCGTCAAAAAAAGTGAGGTTGGTCTTAGTGGGGGCACTGCCATTTCTTCTTAGCAAAATAATTCATCTTCTGCCATTGAGTCTATTCCTCTCATTTACTCAAATTATAGCCTCATCGTAAATCACCCCAATTAAGAGACTTGTTTTCTTCTTTTTGTCATTTAAAGCAGAGGGTTTTTTGCTGTAATAAGTTGCAACATAGCTTTGTCTTCTTTATTATTTTTTTTCTTTCTTTTCAGTTCCTTGGTAGTCCTCCTGGGTGCTGTTTCCTTCTGAAGGGCTTCTCCTGAAAACAATCTAGCAAAAAGCAAGTCCCACAGGGCAACTGAGGTTACTAAGAATTCCTGCTTTATGCTACAACATAAGAATCCAGTTTCGTATTGGGAAAAATCCGTGACATGATTTTCCACCTTTGGAAGCATAAAGACATACTTGACAGTCACAATTTGGCCCCATCATCAAGAAATGTTTAGAGCTGGCCATGGCAACATATTACTGTCATCACATATAACGTTTCTAGAACCTCTTAGTGTGTACTTTTGCAAATATTCTGTGAGTTGAACCTTACAACATCCTCATAATCACGTAAGTATCTCATTTGAAAGATGAACGTCCATAGGTGCAAAGTTTTCAACTTATTTGCCCAAAGTCACACGGCAAGTAAGAGACAGACAATACAACCTACAAATACTGATTCTCTGTTTGCATTCTAGCCACTAAACTCACTCTTTCATTTTGATGCACCCAAACTCAAACACAGTAAGACTGTTGACCTGATTAAATTTGAAAATACTCACATTAGATTTATTTTCTTCTTTAGGTGTAACTTTGTTCCTTCTGTGTATATACAAAACATTTACTACATTGCTCTTTACTAGCAGTGTATTTATGTCCTAATATGCTACTTTTGCAGAACATTAATATTACATAAAACTGGTTGACAGTAGAGTTCTGCTGTGAAATACATGTTCCCTTAAGCGTGAAAGGAACAGTATGTTCAATTTTTAGAAGCAAATAAATTTGCCAAAGATATAGCTTAGCTTTTGAGGTCCATTTGAAAAATCATTTTTAACACTTCCATTGTGTACTGTATGAAGAAGCATTCCATACTTCTCCCCATAGTAATAGTGTAGCAGTGTGAACATTCCGATAGTTATTATTTCAAAGGCATTTATTTTCTTCCCACACATTGGAAGCTCATGATCATTGTATTCCAACCTTATCTTTAGTATAGCAGGCTTTATTTTTACCAGTCATTACTGATGCTTGAGTCAAGAATTTTTAGGATCGAACTCATCAGACTCAGAACATTTTGGAGGACTGTAGCAAAATCCAAGTTTATTGGCATACCTAAATAGATAGTGAGACTCATGCAGTATGACCCTTTTTCTGCTGAGTTGAAGCCTAGGAATAGTTTGAACAAAATTTTCTGGGACTTTAAATATTTTCTTTTTTTTTTCTTTTTTTTTTTGCTTGCTGAGCAGTATAACACAAAATGACTGGTTCACATTGTACATGACTGAGTTAGCAGTGTTCTATTTTCTACAGTATGTCACCCCTAGGAACAGAACATCTAGATTTCACATCAGCTACAGCAGGAGGAATTAGCTGCTCTGAAAAGCAGTAGAGATTATAGAAGTAACTAAATCACACCGTTTTTTTGTGATTTTCAAATCAGATATCATGAATGGCTCAGTCCTGTGTAGTTATTAATTTCTCAGAACAACTGCTAGCATAAAAATAAATTAAATATGTTCCTTTCTTTTCACATTAAAAATCTTAAGATTTTGCTGACTAGAAAAACAATGCACTATGTGAACTAAACTAATGCTTTGTGGTAACATTTTTTTTTGCTTTTCATTATACTGCTTTTCATTTACTTTCTCATTTATTCTATTCCCATATGGCTGAAAGGCAGGGAATAGGAAGGTAACCATCTGCAAAATGAAAGACATTTTTAGGTAGAGATATTACTTTCTTTAACTTCCTTTTTACTCAGAATCTCATGTAAATGCTAACTAGTTTGTTCTTTGTTTATTTTTACCATAAAGCAGAAGCATACTTTTTATACCTCCATAAGAGTTTTAGTTATTTCCCTGCTTCCATTACCTTATTCTTTGTTTCCAGGCATTTGTCTCTTATCACTCATGACCTCAGGAGAGTATTGTTCTTTCTTAATTCAAAGAGTATTGCTATCACAGAAAACATGGAGGTGATCATGGTTCCTGTATATAAGAAACTGTGATTTTTAAACTCTTAATTTAGCACTTATTTCACAGCTAAACTGTCTTTCAAGACGCGCAAAGCTTTGGCACTCCTCATCAGCAGAACTCAATAATAAAAACTTTTTTTATATTTGACCTGAGATTAAGTTTGATTTGGCAGGAAAAACCTGTTACTTGTTCATCAGTCCCATAGATACGTGGGTAAAGTGTTGTTATCTTTCTGCCTCTCAGACAAATAGTATGGTCATTGACGCATTTAGGGACAAATCCTGAGAAAGCAGGTGTTGCAATCATGTATGCCAGCAGATGCATTCTCTGTTTCACTAATGTTGCCAACTACAGTAAAATTCCACCAAAGGGAACCTGGGGAATTGGCACTGAGTGGTGCATAATTTAACCCTGCCACTGATTATTCATTATGTGTGTAAGCTCAGCATGTGAGGTCTTTGGATGCGGGACTGTGAAATATGGACCAGTGTTAGAAACCAAAACCATTATCCCTTAAGCACTACAGAAAGAGATTAACAGATCCTTTACAAGATTCTAAAACCTTCATTTCTCTTTAGAGTCTCTCGCCTTTCTTCTCAACACAGTTGAGGATCGGTGGTTTTGTCTGGGGTTGTTATTTCATTCTTTGTTTCTGTAAAAATGCTATTACATCCCGACAGAAATAACATACGAAGTGTTTTGAATAAGATATCTTTGTCTATCTTTCTATTATAGTCTACTGTAGAAGAAACTTATATGTGTATATGGATTAAGTTGCCTGACATTTTCCTATTTCTTTCCAGGGTGTGGAGAATGTTGAAACATAAGTCTCTGACACGCAGGGAATAAAGTCTGAAGGAAATTAACATCGCTGGAACGTAAACGGTACCTTTTTGCTGTAGTACAGTCACAACTGCCGATTCTCAGTCATGCCTACATCTTCTCACTAAACGTCACTAAGACATGTGGAATTCTCAGGGTTAGTTGCAGCAGATGTCTGGTACTTTCAGTGTCATCTCATTGGCCTTTCAGTTGGATGAAAAACAGGCTTAAAGCTTCCAGGGTTGTTTAATCAGAGAGGTCAGAGTAAACGATCACACTAGTCTCTTTTGACCATAAAATCTATGAGGCTTTGAACCATTCCTTAACATCCCTAGCAGCTCTCTACTTCATTTTCCCAGCATATCCTCCACAGCGTAGGGAGTGCTATAATATTATGGTCTCCCTGAGGAACATCATAGTCTAATGATAAAAGGAGGGAAAAATCAGAGGAAAATGTTAGAAACCATAAGAAGAGTGTGAAAATGAGTTAAGACGTATAAAGTATTTAAAAGATTCCACTGCACTAGCCTTCCCATAATTTCTTTCTTTTACTTTGTTGGAAAGTATACTTCCATGATCTGCCACAGGGAGTCACTGGGAAATAGCCAGAAAGTTTCTGCCTTCCTGCCTCCTCAATGATAAAAGCAATGGGTAACTCTGAAGTTATCTATACAAGTTTGCTGACATATTCCACAAGTAAATAACCAAATTCTAACTAATGCTGGCAAAATCAGCATTACAGGAGCAACAGTGCTGGTCAACACTGACACACCAAAAAAAAAAAAAAATCCAACCCAGATTACTTGCTTACAGAAGAGACCTCAAAAAATTAACAGCACAGAAAAAATGGCAGACATAGTTGTAGAATAGTTATTGTGTCTTAAATCAGTTCTTCTTTTATCTATAAAACATTCAAATAAGGGTCAAAGTCTGATGAGTTTTCTGCCATTCTGAGACGCTAAAATTGACTGAATAAAGATTTAAAACTCCTAGCTAAATAAAATTTAAAGTTCCATCTCATGATAACCGTAACACAAGTTATTTAAAGTCTTGATACACGTGAATATTTTCCACAACATTTTACCGAACCAGAAGGTGAAAGAGAATCCACGGGACACAGAGAATGTACAATTAGAATAAAGATCTTAACACAACACTCATACAGTTTTTATTAAAGTTGTCTCTATATGTGAAGAAGAACAGATTTTATATCTGCTTGCTTTCCATCTATCTATTCCCTTCTACTGTTTCCTTACTGATAGCAGCATTCCTCTATCCTGCTGCTCTGGCTTTCTCCTTAGCTTGTCAGAGGAGGGTTAAATCTAATTATCAATTCAATCATCTGCTAGTTAAGTGCCAGCATACCACAGGTGGTGAAATGATTTCTTAACCCCAGAATTAGGCACCTAGACTCTTATCTTCTGCATGCCCTGTTGTAAGATGTGCCCCTAGGCAGAGTGGAAGATCCCTGGAGCAGAGACACTGTGCACAGAGGGGGTATCCTGCTGTCCTTGAGGAGCACTAAGAGGTTTTCAGGTTGAAGTTTTGGTCACCATGTCTTTGACTTTTCAAAAACAAAATCAAATATTTCATGGAAAAAAATACAGAGAAAAAACACATCCTGTGAAAATGATTCTTGTAGAAAAGGAGTCATCAATTTAAATAGCTCCCTATAAACAATTTACTTTGGGGAATTTTCTAAGAGAAGAACTTTATTTTTTCCTTGTTATGAAATTACTATAAAAATGCAGACCTTAAAAATAAAAGCCAGCTAGGTTATATGACATTTTATTTGTTACAATAGCCTCAGAAAGGACATTGTGCATAAAAAAAAAAAAAGGAATGGTGAAGTTAGACAGACTCTATGGAGAATTAAGTCTATTTGAAGTATTCTGGACAGTAGCCCTTTGAAAAACAACTCCTCGCAAAAGGAAGCTGTTGCTAAGATACTATACCCACTGTCACCAGGATAATGTGACAGGCTTTTTTTTTTCAATTTTTTAAACAAGAAATGTTGATTGATGAGTACAACAGATTATGAACACTGGCATCAAAGCTACCAGTATATTAAAGACTGAGCGGAACATTCAATTTCATGTTGAAAAGCCAAAGTGAAGCTAAAGTCTTCAAAGTGAAACTTATCAAAGAGTGTCTCAAGAAATGAATGGTCACAAGGCTTGTTAGTTGCTTCAGTAGAAGAACACAGACACGTAGCTCAGAAGTGAGCTGAGAACATAAGCCAGAGAGACTAAGGCAAAAGACTGAACAGATGTTGCTGCAGAGGTGAGGAAAGCGTGCAGCCATTTCATTCTGCTGGAGTCAAAGACAACTGAAATCATAAGGAACAAAAGTGACCATAAATGTGTGCTGCATTAGTCTTCAGATTGGGAATGGCTAGCTAGCTGAAAAAAATAAAAATAGAAGATGAAAAGAATATGGAAACTGTACAGACTTGAAGTCAAATTATGTTTATGGGCAAAATTATGACTCTGTTATGTCTTCAGTATAATTCCCCTCAACTAGAAGAGACCATTTGATATTCTTCTATGCATTTTCCTGTCAAAGAAAGTGTCCAGTGTTCTCCAGGTTATTCAGGTATCTAAGCTATCAATTTCAGTGCAGTTTTGCCTTGGAGACTCTGGGCCTACAGTCAGAGCAGAACAGTTCACAAAGAAAATCAACTTGCATGACAAATTTCCTACTCTGCCTGAGGAAGAGTGCAAAGGTATTCTCTCCTAATTAAAATATGAATGCTGTCATCTGATAATCTTCCTTGTGAGAAATAACAAGCTTGCTAATTAAATGTGCGATTTTTTGACATTTAAACAGGTCAATTTTTTTCTATGTGTCTGATCATTTATTTGAGGTGCTTCTTCCAGGCATGTTTATTATACTAACCATAATTAATAACCAGCACAACAGACTGTTCCAAAACAGAAGGGTGAACAATGTAGTTTTGTCCTTTTGCTCAACTGAAGTTATTTCAAAATAGACAATAACTATTATTAAATAGAGGATAGAGGTTTTATTCCCATTAAGTCCTCATCATCTTTCTGGGCTTCCCACTTCTGTCTTCTGACATCTATCTTTTGTAAAGTCACCTCTTTATTCTTTTTGGCTTTAATGAATAAAGTGCTATCGCATAAAACTCCATGAAGGTGGCAAGACAGTCCAGCTTTACTATTATGCCTGAAAAGGGTACTGCTATGGATAGGTTGTAAGCTGTGATACGGGTAGAATGGAAGACTTGTGGGCACAGACTTTTAAAAGCTCATGTGATTCCTGCAATGGTAATAACTAAAAACAGATCTTGATTTTTAGCACTATAGTGAAAACATGGTAAATGACATGTTAATTGTTCCTTTCAACAAGGCAGTCCAAAATTAAATTTTCTCTTTCACAGAAAATTCAGATCTTTTTGCTATTTCATTTAGTCTGAATAGGATTGAAGAGTACAAGTTTCCAAATATTCTGTGAATCAGAATTTTCAAAGTATTCTCTTTTGGAAAGAGTAAGCCCAGTCCCTGTGAATTCACCAAGTTATTTATCAAATCTAAGCTCCTTATTTCTAGGAGTTATCAAGACATAAGAAAAAAATGTATGACTTACAGATTTAAATTATTTGAACTAGGGAATGACCTTTCTTGCCAGTTTTCTAAAGACAATCTGGCATTTACCAGTATCTGTTTCGTTCTTCTAAAATATGAAGTTAATTGGTGTGGTCTTTCTGTAAAAATAAAAAAAAAAAAGTGTACTGCTTTATTGCTTGAGTATGGCTTGGGGTTTTTTTGTTCTTTTTTCCCCCCAAGTGAGATATCTGCCAGGGGTTTGACCTGTTATCTTTGTGTTTATGCTACAATTTACTAAGAGGTTACAATATTCAACTGTTTGTTACCCTACTGCAGGGACACAGAATAGGCAACATGTCTATCATATGGCATTGCAGTTCTGAGACCAGGACGATAATTGCAATCAGCGATCGTTTGAGTGTGTATACTAGGTTCTGAACTTCAGCAGTGAGAAACAGATACATCGCCTGCTTAGGTCAGAGAGCTAGGGCAATAACCTCATACGCTGCACCAGTGGGAAACGGCAAAACATGTCACACCTCTCAGAAATTATAATTTTCTATGTGTATCTCAGGTCAACAGCTGACTTTCATATAATGAAGAATGAATTGCTCAAAATCGAAATAACGCTTTCTCTTGCCTTTTAATTCCTCTTTTTTTTAATGTATGTTAAGACACTGAACACTGTACCATCTCTCATATGTTTCAGAACTATCACAACAGCAACAGTCTCCATAACTTAGCACTAGTCTTTTGACACTGTCAGTGATTTAGCCACTGCAACAGTACTTTTTTCAACCCAACAGTCTTGGCATTAAAGTGTCTGTTATAAAATTACAATTTCTAGCTTAAGACCCTTAGTTTATAAGAAGTCTTTCATTATAACTAGGAGGGGGGATTTTTTTGTCTTTATTCTTTTGGGAAACATTTTCTTCTTGCCAGAACAGAAAAAAAAGGAAAAAAAACATTTACTGAGATGAAAATTTTGCCAAAAAAAATACTCTGAAAAAAACCTCTTTGCATCTTAGAAAATTATAACATTTGAGTTTAATTTGTAAATTTACTGATGATGAACCAGAATAAACAGTCAGAAAATGTGCATTTGTCCTATCTTTCTTAAACTACATAAGAACCTAAGTATTTTTCTTTAAACGCTTAAACTTATCTTAAATTTTTAAGGTTTGGAGAAGTCTTAACTATATAGGCTTTCTCCATAGTCTGGTGACTCCAGAAAGAGTTAATGACAACCGAAAGCAGATATCCAAATTGGACAGAATGAACCCAATAGGTAAATGAGTACTGGCATGTGCTGAATTGCACTGAAGTCTCTATTAACTAGGTTTCATTAAGAATCCTGGCAATTGAATTGGCAAATTCAATTGCCAAAATGACACCTATTGCCATTTGAGATGTCCTAAGTTGTCTGACATATCTGCATACAAATGGTAAATGCACCACATGACAGAGATGGATACCTAGTTTAAGTATCAACATTGAATTGAATCCTTCTACTATCTTTCCAATTTCTAAAATTAAATGTCATAAAATCTATCCAAAAAAGACAATACAGTTGACTAAACACAGATCTCTAATGCAACTTGCAATACCCTAGAGTCTCCAAGACATCTGCATGGGACTGTCAGGAATGCACAGACCCTGTATGAGATCAACTCAAATTTTGAGCCAGTAGCTGAAAATCTCAAAAGAAATGTTTCACAAAGAATTCTTACACATAATCTTGAACTACTCTAAACCACCTCAGATGACACTATGTCTCATAATCCACATCAAAAAAAAAGTGTAAATATTGGTAAAAGGAGCAATGAAAACTCTGTTTATTATGTCTCAATATTGTGTCCATATTAAATTTGCTTTACCTTGTTTCACTAAGCTGCAAGCCTGGAAGAATTGAAGATTCTGTAAAAAAATATTTCTTCTTGGACACCATGTGCAGTTTCATATATCCATGATTTTTGATTTATTTACTTCCGAATTAGGATTTAATGATAACTCAGTTTTGATAGATTCCAAGTGTTCCCTGTGTTACACATAGGATTTCATGACAAGACAAGGTTTTGGTTTTCCTAACATTCAAATTCACGTCTTGCAAAGTCCATAAAGACAAAGCATGTTGTTAATCTATATATATCAAATCACTTTCCTTTATATCTAGGAAATCTTACCTGTACAAGGTTAAAAAATGACTTATGGATAGCTGAGTATTTTATATTGTATTCTTGGTCACTTATTCCCTTATTTAATTTGTTAATAATAAATGTTATTGTCCAGTATTTCTCTTCACTGTAGAAAGATTACCAGAAAATGAAGAGTTGCAGAATCTGACTGAAATATGCAGGTCATTAGTACCTAAGAAAAAATCATCTTAGAGAAATTAATATGATATGGAATACATGGGAATGCATTCTTTCTGGAATTTGTCGACCATGCTGCTGCTATAAAGCCCCATCAGTCTGACAGGTAATGAAAAGAAATGTGGACTTTAAGATAACTATGACTCAGCACATCAAATATTTGAAAAATCAGTTGAATACAGAACTGGCGTGATTACAATATGCATTGGTCATTTGTTGGAATATACAAAGGAACTGTATTAAAATCTAAGATAAAAATCAAAATAATGTCAAAATAGAGATAGATTCTATATGCATGCATCCACATACAGTCATATGTGTATACATATACACAAATACATAAGTAAATACAAAAAAATTAGACTAAAATCAAATTCATACCTTTATGTCTGATTTCCTTTCTCACCTGAGTGGAAACGCATGTGCCTCCAAAACAAGCCTGTGCTTTTTATCACTAGGGTCCCTTGTTAATCTTGATTCATAGATGCCGAATGTTTAAAATTGGGAATGATTAATTTTGTAGGATTATATCTTGAGCCAAATATTGGTAATAAATAATTAGCTTTTGTGAAAAATAAAAATATGCTTAACTACATGAACCCACCTTTCTAAGTACATTATTTTACCTTTAAGTTGTGGTATTTTTTTACAGCCTGTGACACTTCCTACTTTCTCTGTTGATCAGCTAGAGCATAGTAATGATGCAAGCACATTTCAGTCACAACAGTAATACAAAGAATTATTGTCATCTTTACACCATGCTACACTGTGTGGAAGTGCACATCCAGGGATGTACGCAACTGACACTTTATACACATAAATCCTTCTAGAAAGTTAGTTCAGCCTTTTCAGTAATGAAGTGACATTCATCTGTGCTAGCCCAAGAAAGGGATTAAAATACCTTATTCCTGCAAAAAACAGCTACTGTCCCTATTTATTTCCTGTTGAATATAAAAATGGAAAAGTAACTGAAAGTAATTGAATTATGTGAATAAGATTTCACTCCATTGAGCTACTAGCCATCAGATACTGCCAGACCTAGCTTAGTAACCACTACCAAAATTTAAATCATCACACCTACTAGAATGCTAATATACAAAAAATATTAGAGTTATTTGCTAGGTGGTTTGTTTGTGTGCTAGAAAGGATCACAGGAAATGGGCAGTGTGAATGAAAGCATACACAGCTGCAGTGATGCCCATCTCCCAGACAAGGAGTCAGGCAGTGCTGTGCAAGGGCTTTGATTCTGCTACCAGATTTTGAGTTTTTTATGAGACTAAGCTACTTCTCCATTTACTTGTTTTGTCAGTATTTCAACACTGCTGATATTCGCATGCACTGCTATACATTAAACGAGATCCAAGAGCAGTGTTTAGAGGGAGCATCCAACACACTTACAAAAACACTGTACATGTGGGTAATTCCCGAGCTTCTAGATGGAAGGGTGGAAGGTGCTTGGCAGGGGCAGACTCCTTCCTTCCAAGGGTTACTGCTTGGGTGCAGAGTACTTCCTCCAGCGGGCTGCAGTGCTGGGCTTGGTGCTCGCATTGCTGTTGCTGCTGCTGCTGTGCTGAGTGAAAGGGTAAGCATGACTCAGAGATTTTACCTAGAGTTACAGAATTCAGTGGGGGATGGACCCCCACAGAACCCAAAGTCAGAGCTGTCCCTGCATGTGCCAGTACTGTAAGTGTGTGTGCATGAACACATAGGTATGTGCAGGCTGGAAAACTTCACAAAATTGTAAAACACATTTATGAGGTCTGACGGAATATGCAGTTTTTCCAGTGGATAAAAGATTTAAAAATAAAACACATTTGGCAAGTTCCAGTTCCTATTTGCCAACTTGGAAGGGAGAAGGGTGATGAGGCTAAAGTAATTAACATTTTTAGCCTTAGTTTTCCATGTTATTGTCTTCATTTTATTGCTCAGTGTTAAGCTAGTCTAAATATTGCTTCGGAACATGAGCTCTAAGGCCCTCCCGTTCTTGCACTCACACTGAGTGTTCTCAGCCACAGTCTCTAGTCAACATTTGTGAGTAATCATGGACTGGCACAACTATCATTAAACACAACAGAGAACAAATCTGGTTAGAAGAAAAGACTGCACTTTATAGCCTTTAGCTCAGCAATAAGATGATTTTGAGATTCCTCCTTGTACAGTGCATTGTAATGGATTGCGTGAATAACAAGCACCACTGCCAATGGAGTCAGACACCAGAGCAAAACACTTTCCTGCTCTTGCTAAGCAACAAATTTAGGGCCCAATTCAGTTAAAGTACAGCCAGTTTCCTTGCTACAGAAGCTGGCCATGATTTTTACAGAAATAAGCCCTTTGCTTACAGAATGCAGATGAGAAATCGAGACAACCTAATTAAAAACATTAATGATTTTTTTTTGCAATTGGTGTTTGCTTCTGTTTGACACGATTTAGTGTCAGATAGCTCTGAGGATCAAAGCTCTTCTAGATGTATGGCTGCAGCAAAGTGATTCTTCAGCCATCCCTGGGATACTTACTGTACCTTTTGCTAGATGAAATTCCTTTTTTTTTCTTTTTTTTGTTAATACTACAAATGTAAATCACTTCTTCCAAGTCATGTTCCTTTCCTGTTATGCTGCTACTTTCTTAAATATGCACGTTGGCTTCCCAACATGATAATAAAATCACGTCTTAACCTCTACAAAATATTTTTATAGTCAATTTGTTTGGGCATCATTAGCCTGGCACAAAAAGACTCTGCAAGCAGAATATGAGTAACTCGTAAGTACAAAGCAATTATTTATTGGTCAATGCACATAAAAGACCACTAGTATTTAGTGAGCTATGCAGTTGAGCACTGGTGTGCCCACACTCCAGTACAGCACCTGGATAGCTTTCACCAGCTGGGCAGGTGTCGGTGAGGAGGGAAGGGTTGGTGGCCACGGCTCCCAAGAGCCATCATCAGGGGTGCTGTTGCCTTCCTCCTACTCTGTCAGAGCCGACAGCCCTGATGGCTCAACCCCAGCCTGGCAGTTCCTGACCGTCCCTGGCTGGAACAGTCTTGCTACCTTCTCTGCATTTCTTTTCTTTAAGATTTTCTCTTTTCATGTTGATGTTTTCTCTCTTGAATCCTTGATCTCCTAGCAATTGCAGACCAGCAGTCCTACCACTCTCTGTAATTTTTACCTTTCTTATCTCTGTACAGACAGTCGGTTTCACAGCTCTGTCTCAGCAGTCTGAGTCAAGATTACACAGCTGGGGCCTATCAGAGCTGAAGCCCTTACACAGCAGCTAAAACCCCAGCAGTGAGGGGTGAACTGTCAGCTGGGGCTACAGAGAGAGGGTTACACTGTGCCATGACATCATCTGTATTTCTTTCTTGGACACCATTTTATTCCACTCAAGCCTTATTCCTCATTACTTCCCTAATCCTGCTGATTCCACTTTCTGTTTTTGTCCCCCACTATGGAGTTCTGAAAGAACAAGTCTAGCTACTAGCTTCCTTCCAAATTTCTCCAGTTTTGTAACACTTGCTATCCAGATTTGCCACCAACTATTGTCTTTCAGGTGTCCAATATCAGCTTGTGACCTACCATTCATAAACCCATGCAACAGAAACAACATTTGGCACAAGTCTGTCACTGTAGAGCTACAATGCTCTGTCAGTAGGGAAAGGATATCATTCTGGACTTTTTCCCTTATGAGTGAGCAGAATTTTAGCCAAGGAAATACGTTTTCTTCTCCTTTAATCCTCTTCACAGCAAAACTCAAGAGCAACCATAATGCTTGCGAATATGCCATCATATACTTTGTGAGTCCTGCATTTGCTCCTGCCGTTTATTCATTAAAACTGCAAACAGCAGTGTATTTAGGTAGCCAGATCATGTTTATTACAGTATATACATCCTGTGTGTCCAAACTACCTGATCATGAAGCACAGCAGTCATTTCTCTGGGGCTTCCTGAAACCGTCAGCAAGTCGTCAAACTCCTCTTTCCTGGGCAGGAAAAAAAAAAAAAAAAAGTATGATGATTTAAACCCAAAAGATATATTTATATAGGTGATAAATGGGGATCTGTGCTTGAACCTAGCTGTAGGCGAGCTTTCAATCTGTGTTGTGTAGTCAGCCAGGATATAACATATATTCAGACAGGGTAGTATTGATCTGTAGTGGTACACTGTGAATCCAGAAACTGTGGCTTGCTTCCAGCATTTCAAACATAGAACTACTTAAGAAGAATACAACTTACATTCAGATGCTTGATTCAAGAGTCCAAATATATGCTGGATAGAAACTATATCAAAATAAACCAACTGATTTACTATTCTTCCTCAATTTCACAATATTGTCTCTGTGCATTCTTTATACAGAATACAAAAAGAGCAGAAAAGATATATACAATGGAAACATTAAACTGAATTTATGCCAAAAATGAACACATAATGTGTAAACATCAGCTCCAATCTGACTGTTTTGCTCACCTAAGCAGAACAAAGCAGTCAGTAACAACTTTCAGGAAAATCATCCATCGCGTGATATAGCGTACAATTATCCCCAGGATCTAATCTGAAGGTCATCTTCACCTGATTTAAGATGCAAAATCCACATTTTCACATCCTTTATTTTGGGGCCACCCTACAGTGTTCCACCTCTGCTCTCAGAGTCCTTTTAGGAATGGACCTTTCTCTTTCCCCACTTGCTCTAATCACAAGCAAAGAAAAATAAATAAAATTTTGTAGAGCACTAGAAACGATGGACCAAGAAATTGCAGAATCACCATTGCTGGATTTACTGCATTTACAACTTTCAGTATATGGATAAATTCCATACACAGCAGGAAGAGCCAGTAGACATCACTGCTTTGCAGTTGGACATTCTACATAGTGCTGAATTTGAGGTATGGCCAGCTGCTGGGGGTTGATCTAAGGTGGTTTTACTACACAAGATCAGCAGTTATAGGCTCAGCAGTAAATATACGATTAATCCTAACATTCAGTATAGACGTAACTACAGCCATACAGATGAATATGATCTTGTACTGGGCAATAATATCTTCTTCAACAGCATAATCATTTAAACAAACCTACTCTCTTCTCCCCAAATTAGTTCTCAATTTAATCCAAATTTCCAACATAATTTTAGATGGAAGGACGAAGGAAATGAGAAGAAAGATGAAATAGAATTATAAAATTCTAGAGAACATTATACTCTGCTTGTTTTGTGAGTAGAGCATACCTTCAGGAGCAACAAACAGTTTCAGTTCCCTTTTCCAGTTGAGGGAATCTGAAACCACATCTCATACTAGTTATATATATATTCCCTAAACATAACTGATTGCTCAATGATTGATCAGTGCAGGGAGATGAACCACAAGTTCCTACTTCTGCACTGAATGTGCTTACAAGAAAACTATTTACCATTACACGGCTTCCTCAGATATTGAAGTGAAAGTGAAAACTGGTCTTCAAAAAATACCTAAACATTTTTGAGACAGATGGCAAATAGTATCCTATAGCCCAGCACATAGAAAGTTCACCTTGAGCTCAGAGTTAAATTAAATAGTTAAATTTTTCAGTATATGTAGAGGAAACAAGTCCTAACCTTTATCAAACACTTAGCAAGCCTAAGGAAATTTCCTGATGTTTAGAACTGCTCACTAAAAGTTAACAGATTCAAGAAGCAGTTCTGTATCATTTGGCTCTACACATTATTTGTGTGTTAATTAATGTTAGTGTTCAAGAGTGCTAATTGGAGTACTAGTTTCAAAATACTAATTTCAGCATTTCAAAATCAAATATTAAAAATGTACATACTTCATTTTGTTCTTGAAGAGTTTAACATTTTGTTGTTTGAATTTCAAAAGACATAAGAGAATTCTGAGGTTTTTAATATGTATTCTGCCAAAATATTCCATGTATGCATGTATTATAAGCTAATAGATGACAATGAAATAAATCAAAATTTAAACACTACTGGTTTATGATTTCATTGCTGTGTGAAGAACTGATGAAATTGAACCATTGTGTACCATGACATTTTGCCTGCATAATGTAATAACTGCTTTATGGAAAATAAGTTGAGAATTTCATTACTTGACCTAGATTTATGACGGAATTTGTAAATGTATTTGCTTTCAATAAATCAGACAGAGATTGACCACCATCCCTGTTAACATTTTGATAGACATCCTCTTTTAATGGCACCTAATTACAAAACAGCCAGTGCAGTATGCTACCAAGATCAAAATCCAGTCTAGAAATAGCAATAACTGCCAGATTTAACTCAAATATTTCTTTTACAGAGATCAGAAATAGCAATTCTATTTTCTGACACTCATATTAGAAAAGCTACTCAAAAAAGATCAGAAAAAATTTCTGAAAAGGGATAAAATCCATCTCATCTCTCTATCTGAAGTATTCCCGAAGGACCTACTTCCATGATGTCAAAGTGTGAAGAGCTCCCCTGCCTGTCTCCTAAGGAAATCACATTCTTCCTGTTACTGGGTGATGCAGCTTGCTGTGGTCTGCAAGGGAGCCATTCCCTGAACAGGTGATAAAGCGCAAGTGATATATTACCTGTAATATAAGACACTACATTCAATATTATATACTCTGTAGAACCACCTACTTTACTTCACATCCTCAAAATCCTTTTCCTCAATTTGTTTCACAGTATGAAGGTAGAGTTGGAGCACATCCCCATTCCTCATTGCAGCTGTTATCTCTGTTAATGGGACTGATGTTGAAACATCAAAGCCATGAAATTGCCTTTAGAATTAAACCTTTTTCCTAGAAAACTCTAAGTTTTATCAATACTGAGGATGTCAGACACAGACAAAATTCTTAACTGGTAAACCAGGTAATAGATGTTCTGTCATAAATTTATTTCACAAGTGCCCAAAAAAGCAGCATTAAAAAAAAGTTAAATACATATGAGGGTCGTACATGAAGTTGTCAAAATAACAACCTTTAAAATGCACTCCAATGGCATATGTTTAAAATCTCTTATTGCGTCAGTTCATAGGGGAAAAGTCCAGCAAGTGACAAGTATTTCTGCAAGAGGAAGTCTAATTCAGATGTTCCAATTTCTTTATTCAAATGTTACAGTCACTTCTAGCCAGGCTGACACAGACTGAATGATCAGGTGTCACAGAGTACTCCAGGTGAATACAGAAGTTATAAAGAATGAGAAGTTTTACAATGTGAAAAAATGCAGAAATAAACACATACATTTTTGACTGAATAACTTCTTATGAAATTTATCAAGAAAACGTTCTATACCTTGCACTGTTTAGGGCCTGGTTTTACATTAGCCTGAAATTTGTCATCTGCGGCACCAAGTTGTACTGTATTATCTTCACTTTTTATCTTAGTTAAACTAGTGTATCTTATGCACAGACATATTTATACAATTTTAAACCTGGTTTCATCAGGACAGATTCACATTGTTAACTAAACCATGATTAATCGTACAGCTAATGACATTGCTGTAGCATGGTGCACAGATGAGCCTTAGCATTTTGGGAACTTTGCTCCCATACCCCACAAGGTAAATTTCTGTCTTCTGCCTGATATCTGTTTTGCACAGTCTCAGGTTCAGGAAACAATTTATTTACTACTTCGTGGTCATTTGACCTTGGCTAGCTGACAGGTGCCCACCAAGCCGTTCTATCACCCCCCATCTTCAGCAGGATGGAGGGAGAATCATAGAATCATCAAGGTTGGAAAAGATCATCAAGTCCAACCGTCAACGCAACACCACTATGCCACATCCCGAAGTGCCACATCTACATGTTCTTTCAACACCTTCAGGGATAGGGACTCCACCACTTGCCTGGGAAGCGTATTTCAATGCCTGACCGCTCTCTCCGTAGTGAAATTTTTCCTAATATCCAATTTAAACCTCTCCTGACTCAACCTGAGGTCATAGCCTCTCGTCCAATTGCTGGTTACCTGGGAGAAGAGACCAACACCTGCCTCACTACAACCTACTTTCAGGTAGTTGTAGAGAGCAATAAAGTCTCCCCTCAGCCTCCTCTTCTCCAGACTAAACAACCCAAGTTCTCTCAGCTGCTACTCGTAAGATTTGATCTCCAGACCCTTCACCAGCCTTGTTGCACTTCTCTGGACATGCTCCAGCATCTCAATGTCTGTCTTGTAGTGAGGGGCCCAAAACTGAACACTTCACTGGAGGTGCGGCCTCACCAGGGCCGAGTACAGGGGCACGATCACCTCCCTACTGCTGCTGGCCACACTCTTCCTGATACAAGCCAGCATGCCACTGGCCTTCTTGGTCACCTGGGCACACTGCTAGCTCATGTTCAGCCGGCTGTCGACCAACACCCCAACCACCAACTGTCCTTTTCCTCCAGGCAGCTTTCCAGCCACTCCTCCCCAAGTCTGTAGCGTTGCATGGGGTTGTGGTGACCAAAGTGCAGGACCCAGCACTTTCCCTTGTTAAACCTCATATGACTGGCCTCGACCCATTGATCTAGCCTGTCCAGATGCCTCTGCAGAGCCTTCCTACCCTTAATCAGATCAACACTCCCACCCAACTTGGTGTCCTCTGCAAACTTACTGAGGGAGCACTCAATCCCCTCATCCAGATCATTCATGAAGATGTTAAACAAGACTGGACCCAAAACTGAGCCCTGGGGAACATCACTCGTGACTGGCCACCAGCTGGATTTAACTTCATTCACCACCACTCTGGGCTCGGCCATTCAGCCAGTTTTTTTATTCAGCGAAGCATACACCCATCCAAACCATGAGCAGCCAGTTTCTCCAGGAGATGCTGTGGGGAACAGTGTCAAAGGCCTTACTAAAATCCAGTTAGATGACGTCCACAGCCTTTCCTTCGTCCACTAGGCGGCTCACCTGGTCATCAAAGGAGATCAGGTTGGTCAAGCAGGACCCGTCTCTCATGAACCCATGCGGGCTGGGCCTGATCCCCTGGTTCTCCTGCACCTGCCCAGTGAGGGCACTCAGGATGAACCACTCCATAATCTTCCCCAGCCCCAAGGTAAGGTTGACGGGCCTGTAGTTCCCAGGATCCTCCTTCTGGCCCATCCTGTAGATGGGTATTACACTGCCAATCCTCCAGTCATCTGGGACCTCCCCTGTTAGCCAGGACTTGTGATAGATGATGGAGAGTGGCTTGACCAGCTCCTCCGTCAGCTCTGCCAGTATTCTTGGGTGGATCCTCTCTGGCCCCATAGACTTGTAAGTGTCCAGGTGGCATAGCAGGTCGTTAACTACTTCCTCCTGGATTATGGGAGGTTTATTCCAATCTCCATCCTTGTTTTCCAGCACTGGGGGCTGAATACCCTGGAAATAACCAGTCTGACTAAGGACCTCACCCTTTTCTTCATCCTTGGTGGCAATATTCCCCCTCTCATCCTATAAAGGATGGAGATTCTCCTTGGCTCTCGTTTTGTTGTTAATGTATTTCTAAAGACATTTTTTGTTGTCCCTTACAGAATCACACAGACTCACAGAATGGTAGGGGTTGGAAGTGACCTCTGTGGATCACCTGGTCCAACCCCCCTGCCCAAGCAGGGTCACCTACAGTAGGCTGCACAGAACCTTGTCCAGGCGGGTCTTGAATATCTTCAGAGAAGGAGACTCCACAACCTCCCTGGGCAGCCTGTTCCAGTGCTCCATCACCCTCAGAGTGAAGAAGTTCTTCCTCATGTTCAGACGG
>Ga0065711_1032510_pt1 | contig 27199 bp, 11 predicted proteins | sample Hoacrofraction12_FD_59098 | JGI IMG/M metagenome (GOLD analysis project Ga0065711, IMG submission 59098) | Hoatzin crop microbial communities from Cojedes, Venezuela - Epithelial fraction 12 v2 (version 2) | ecosystem: Host-associated > Birds > Digestive system > Esophagus > Crop | place... | reverse complement strand
GGGGGGGGGAGGGTGTCAAAGAAGAAATTGTTAAATAGCTGCAACCGTATTTCTGAAAGAAATATCTTCAAATCTCTCAGCATCATAAGAAAAACTACAGGGAGACATCTTTATCGTAATAAAAACTGAGATCTTGCAAAAGTATTTAGTGTTTTCTTCTACATTTATCACTGCTTCCATAGCACAAAGTCAATGCCAGAAGAAGAGCTGTAATTACCAGGACTGGAGCTGCGTGTGCTGAGCACCCAGGAAGCCCCAGACTGGCGTGACAGGAGTAGCCCATGCGCAGTACAGGTTGGCGGCGAGAGGCAGACATCCAGTCCCAACTGACCCACGCGGGATTTCTTTCTTCCTCGGTGCCACAGCTGAGAGACTGGGACCGTACCCTCACACTCAAAGCTGAAGTCCAAACAACCAGTTCCGTTTTTGCTGTTCCCACATGGTGAACTAGAGTGCCTTCAGAAAAGTTGCTTTTTGAAAGGAATTTGAGGAAAGTATTGATCTGTCTTTTCCGGATGCCTACGTAAATACCAAGCAGATTGGAGCAGCTGACAGAACGTGTAGCAAACCTGGCAAACTTGAATACTATCCTAAAACAGTGCTCACAGTGGTTGTTAGAGTGATAAAACATTCTACAGAGAAAATTTCAAATTTTTAGATACATTTTAAATTCTTTTCTATCAGGATAATGGAAATACAACTTCCTCTATTAAGCTAGCTTGACTTCACATATTTCTAGTATGCTGAACAGAACCAAAGTATTTTCTTTTCAAAATGCTGTGAAACTCAAATTGCTTTTGATGCCGTGAAAAGCCGGAGTTGAAGACTCAATAGTCAGAAGATGATCAAGCAGGCATTCTTCCGTTGCAGCGCTGGACACACAGGGGATCTCTCCTCCAATTGCGTGTGTGTCTGTTCAGGTTAAATGAATAGCTTACGTACAAGTTTTACATACATATTCATCAGAGTCCCGAGAAAAGATTTACATATTCATTATTTTCCCAGGAACTCATTATCATATGCTAATGTTCCTTTGCGCATGCCTGTTTATGATCCCAGGTGGTCGTCATGGGTCTCTGGATGCAGGATATACTCTTCCTCGCAGTGTCCACTGGTTGACCTCCGCTCTTGCACATGCTTAGCTCTGTCAAGGGTAGTCTGTTCTGGTTTAGTGTTTGTTTTGTCATTCCCTCATCATTATGGTTCCATACATCTGCTTCTTCCAAGGTTTAGCTGTCTAAATAACATTATTTAGGAGTCTCTCTATCTTAGAGCTTTCCTGTCCCCCCCCAAAACAGCAAGTCAGGCTAGTCTAAGTAGCATTATTAAGGAGCCTCTTTATCTTAGAGCTTTCCTGTCTTCTCAAAACAGCAAGGATCTACTTTAGTTTAATTACAATCACTCTAGTAAGTGGAAATTTTACATTTACAGATATCACTTCTACTCCACGACTAAATCGTCATTTGGGTACTTGACTGCCAACTGTTGTCCTCGAGGTTCCTTCATCCAACTAAGCCTCTAAGTTATTTGCAACACATCAAAATAGCAGTTATCACCCCAGAAAACTGGGACATAAAAAAGAAGAGGAAAGTGCTGCATCTAAACACCACTCTCAAAAACACTTCAATCAAATTGATTTTTTTTAAATTTAAAAGACCTCTAGCAAACTGACCTTCCTTATCCTCCCAGTGTTTCCAAGAAAAGAAAAATTAGGATAATCAGTGCTTTCTAAAATAATTTGCAGCTTTTCAGTGGCCAATGTATTTCTAAATTATCCATTTCATTTTTGTTAATTTACATACTTGCTGAATTTCACTGCGTCCTAATCTGTTGGGCTTGTGGTCTACACTTAGCCATTAACACCATTTAACAGTTGTTAAATAGTATAATCGCCTTTTGTTATCCTGATGTAGATTCAACTCTGATGTTAATTGCTCTCAATATGCTGCTCATAAAACCATCCCATGCTATATTCTGCATGCTCTACTTGGAAGAAAGCTAAAGTGAAATGGACTGTATTTTACCTCAGTAGAAAAATTCAATTTAATGAAAAAGCTATACACTTAGAAGAGTTATGAACTGAATATTGATGTGGTCCTATTTTGAAGCTTCAAAAGAATTACAAGGCAGATTTGGGGTAACTGTTCAGAGCAGGAGCTCAGTTTCAAGCCAGCAACAAAACTGCCCATCTGCTTTTCAATGAGCTGTTAAGAGGTGAGCACACCCCGATTCCTACATTTCAGGGAGTGAACAGTTTGAACTAGAAATATGTCTAATCTTGCCTTTGTTGTTGTTCATTATTTGAAAGTCTGTAAACATCAGCAAGTTGTTGCACTTGTTCAATAGAATGGTGATGAGGTCTCCAGGTGGGTCAGTGCCCACTGCTGGAGTCCAACATCAGTCTTCTACCACAGCAAGGAGCAGCTTCAACAGCAACACTACTGAAAGGAAGAGCAGAGCTACCATGTGAATAGAAAATATTTATTTTTTTCATACTGGACATTTCATAGCTGAATGTTTGCTCCTGTTCTCTGAGTTTTGACTACTATGTGGGAATTAATGGTCTTCCATTAAATCTCTGTTTCTTCCCCCTTTTTTTTTAGGAAACAAACTTTCCTCATCCTTCACTGTCTTTAGGGGAAATTACTGCTGCCACTGCACTTCCCACTTCTGCCATCAAGCAGTTTTGATGCAGTAGGCTAGCAAAGATGCAGTATATGCCTGCAAAATTGAAGGTAATACTGACGGTCTCTTGAGACACAGATCTTCCAACCCAGTTACCCTCGCCTCTGGCCCTCTCCGCACGTTGTGTCATTCCCTCTAGAAGCCAATATCGGCTCCCAAAGTTACTGTGCTTCTGTAGAATTGCACTCTCTAAATGACTGGATTACAAGTGGGGCTTTAAAGTGAATGGTCACAACACCAATTTCTAAGGCAAATGCCCTCTTAAAATTTCATAGAGAGATTAATAACTTCTGGTATATGCACATAGCTATGATTACACTTCCGGTGATGCAATATTTGGAAGGGTAAACATTCAGTCCTCACATTTGTGCAATTCCTATCAGTTTTCAGGGGTAGTACAACAGTTACAGCTTTAGATCACTACGTATGATAGAATACAAACTGTAACAAGAAAAACTACTGTCAACTAGAAAAAAATCATTAAAGCCACTATGTTATAGTTTCACATTTCTTATGATTCCTTCTGTCAGGTCCTTATATAGAAATCAGATGGAATCACAGCAGAATTAACTATTAAAAATACATCCCTTGACAAAATACAGAGTTCGGGAAATTTTCCTTTTTTAAACAGAAAAAAACATGGGAATGTTGATTGTATGCACAAAAAAAATTCCTGCACCAAAAAAATATACCAGTGTACTTACTTTCATTTAAAGAAAGAAAACAAATATTCCTACTTTCCCCACCCATACATCCCTGGCCATGCTTTTATTTTCTACAGTAAATACAGCATTGAAGGTTTAAGGATGAAGTCCTGAACTACTCACTCTGCATTAAAATGCTGAAGGACTTTCATTTAAGATTCCTGCAAAAATAAGAACTAATCATCAAGGTATTTCCCAAATCTACTGGATAAACACTTAGTAATAACTACTCCTATTGCTTATTTATTAATTATTCCCAGCTCTGTATTTCTCCACCACTTTAAATAAACAAATTACTGGACTAGGACAAGAAAGAACAGACTGCATAGAGGAAGGCAATACAACAAGAAGTTTCATTTATTTGAAGCTTATTCTACAATGAAAGAATAAAAATAGATCTGCGAAGCCTCACTAAAAGCAAAAGCAACCATCTGAACAAATAATGAGAAGGCGTTCTCCGTCTGAAGCAGTGCACGCTACTGTCAGACTTGTAAGAGAGCACTCTCCTCCACTCTGATGCAATTCAAAGATTAGAAGGGAACTCAGAAATTATGCAACTGCTGCAAAGAAAAAAAATATTTGTCATTGAGTGGTATTAATATTCCTAAACTCTAACACTGTCAACTGCATCCCTCCATTACTAAAAACAATGAAGAAAATTATCACATTATCCAGTATTTCCTCTCCTTATAAAGCAAGGGCACCACCTTTATAACTATCAACTCCAATGTAAGTCCAGTACTCTAATTGTAGCAACATACTGCAAAAAGCTGTAGCAGGGAACAGCAAGCATAAGATTTGTCTGGAATTTCTCATAAACTGTACTTTTTCAGTGCAAAACTGAGCTTTCAGTTAAACTAAAAATCTGTTTAAAATATCTACATGTCTGTGTTTCAGACTATACACTTATAATTGTCAAAAATACAATCTTTTAAAGAAAAAATTAATTCAAAAACATTTTGAAGAGTAATAATTCACTTTCTGAGGATCCTTCTATTTTGAGAACAATAAACCAAGATTTGTAAATAAATGCATTTATATATGTGCCACGCCATTCTTACATTCAATTTCTAAAAAAAACCCCAAACCCACTTTTGCATACCAAAGGGAGCCTACAAATGATTCTACAGCAGAACTCATTTGAGTCGTTTGCAGCATATACATATGTAGAAGATTTAAGAAATAGATGGAATGCTGGGCTGCTGCCATCTATAATTTTCACACATATGCTATAAAAATTATAATCATCTGTAAATATCTTGTAGGTAGCTACATATACCAGACCAATAAAAAGGAGGTATCATCATAACTAAATGTCTATCTCCCCCACATATATATGTTCAATATATATATGCTATATATGTATTAAACACATATCACTCAAAGTATCAACATACTGATTTTAAATATGTATGTGTCTAAATAATTGCAAACCTAGACTGCAAGTTGCCAACAATAGCCAAATAATGCATTTTAAAATTCTTGTCTAATCAAGGTACCTATTGTTTTAGCTTCAATTCCAGCCATTAAAGTAACAGAAAAACAAACCGCACGTCTTTACTGCTCTGTGTTACAGAAAGAAAAGAGACTTCATTACTTTTCAAAGTGGTATGTCAATATTTATTTAAAGGAAGTTTACAGTTGTCAAGAGAGTCTTTGATGAGGTGTCCAGAACTCAGAAATTGGAAACCGTATTGCTCAGTAAATCTCTTGTTAGTCATATCCTGGATTCCTGCAGAAATTCCAGTTTCATTAGGAGAGCCCAGCAATGAGATGGGATGCTGAGATGAGATAATGGTCTCTTACAGAAATACTGAAGGGAAACAGAAGCATAGTTTGAAAGAGAAAATAGTTTCTAATTATCCTGTGAGCCTTTTTCACTAATGGTTTTCTGTCCGTTGTCCAAAAGCAAATACAAAAAACAACCCACATAATATGACGATAATATCTTCTCGAGTTTTAGATATCATTAAAAACAGAGGAAAGCATAAGGAATACAAATTTCTTTTTGTCGTATGGATTTCCTAGTAACATCAGTGTATTCCGCAAGGCAGCAGCTAGGCTGTTGTTAGACACAGGATTTAAAAGAATGTTACATAGCTTTAAACAACTGACTTCTAGCTGATGAGGTGAAATTCTCATGCCCACTAGCAGTGAAAATCACCCAATATTCTTTGCATGCTGTCATAGTTTAGCCTGGCTGGATACCAGGTTGCCACCAAAACTGCTCTATCACTCCCTCTCCTCAACTGGACAGGGGAGGAAAAAATACAATGAAAGGCTCATGAGTCGAGATAAGGACAGGGAGAGATCACTCACCAAGTACTGTCATGGGCAAAACAGACTCAACGTGGGGAAGTCAGTTTAATTTATCACCAATTAAATTGGAGTAGGATAATGAGAAATAAACCCAAATCTCAAAAGCACCTTCCCCTCACCCCTCCCCTTCTTCCCAGGCTTAACTTTACTCCCAAATTTCCTACCTCCTCCCCCCAGACAGCGCAGGGGCAGAGGGAATGGGGCTTGTGGTCAGTTCATCACACAATGTCTCTGCCACTCCTTCCTCCTCAGGGGGAGGACTCCTCACACTCTTCCCCTGCTCCAGCGTGAGGTCTCTCTCATGGGAGACAGTTCTTCACAAAAAAATCCAACACAAGTCCTTCTCACAGGCTGCAGCTCTTCACAAACTGCCCCAGCCTGGGCCCTTCCCACAGGATGCAGTCCTTCAGGAACAGGCTGCTCCAGCGTGGGTCCCCATAGGGTCACAAGCCCTGCCAGCAAGCCTGCTCCAGCGTGGGCTCCTCTCTCCACGGGTCCACAGGTCCTGGCAGGAGCCTGCTCCAGCATCGGCTTCCCACAGGGTCACAACCTCCTTCACACACACCTACCTTCTCCACCGTGGATCTCCATGGGCTGCACGGGGACAGCCTGCCTCACCATGGTCTTCTCCACAGTCTGCAAGGGAATATCTGCTCTGGCACCCGGAGCACCTCCTTGCCCTCTTTCTTCACTGACCTTCATCCTTCATGTCCACATGGCTGTTTCTGTCACGTATTCTTACTCCTCTCTCCTAGTTGCAATTGTTGTTATGCAGGGGTTTTTTTCCCCTTCTTAAATATGCTATCACAGAGATGCTACCGTTGTTGGTGATGGGCTTGGCTTTGGCCAGCAGTGGTTCCATCTTGGAGCTGGCTGGCACTGGCTCCACTGGAAGTAGAATGAGCTTCCAGCAGCTTCTTACAGAAGCCACTCCTGTAGCCCCCTGCTACCAAAACCTCGCCACGCAAACCCAATACAGTGTGCATAAAGATGTTTCTTTGAGATCACATCTGCAGACATGTTCACTCAACCTGGTAAAAGAGTATCATTTCTGGCTGGACGCTGCCACCTTCCCGCACAGAATGATGTTCTGCAAAGTTTCTGTATCCTTTCTAAACTTTCGCTGCTGGGTGTCCAGAAATCTAGCCATTGTAAGTTCACAAAGGTTTCTGCATCCACAGACTGAACTCGCTGTGTAGTAGATGTGTTTGAGCCACACGGTATGCAATGCAGGCCGAATCTGCACACATGCAATGTGTCCCTCTGAAGAACTGTTGGTCCCACAGCTTCTGCAACTGCTGGAATCCATGTGAGTGCATTTGATAGCACACAAATTGCCAGCCAAAAATTCAAAGTCCACATGTACTCTTGCGAGTAATCATAGAGTCTTAGAATCACTTAGGTTGGAAAAGATCTTTAAGATAGAGTCCAGCCAGAAATATAACACTGCCAAGTCCATTGTGACAAAGTGTAAAGTTACACAGTATTTTTGGTCTGCTAGCTGTAAGAGCATTAAATAATATCCTAGTGTCAGTGAGCAGATGTACAGTTTCACATGCCCACCATTGCAATGACCTCTTTAAATTAATGTCAGCAGTGCTAATTTACCTTTCCCTATACAATATTAAAAAAATCAAACTTTGTACAGGTTGTTTGAAGACCTAAAACCTTTCCAGGTCCCAGATAGAGTGAAACTGCAATACAGGTTTTCCATATCTGCTTTATCTTTGATCTTCCGACGATGACTTATGAGCTACGGAGGTACCTAGTAATAGGTCAAGATACCCTCCTTCTAACTTTGCCTAGATGTCTACCATGTCAGCTAGAACAAATTATGTGGAAAAATCTCACAACCACTATTATTTATAGCATACAGGCAACAAGGACTCATGTAGCCACATGAAACATTTTTCAGACTTGCACAGAACAACAGGCAGGAGATCACCTGGTCCGGACCCCCTATTCAGACCATGGTCAGCCACAGCAGGTTGCTCAGGGCTATGTCCAGCTAGGTTTTGAGTATCTCCAACGATAGGAGATACTCTGTGCAAACCTGTTCCAGTGCCTGACTACCTTCACTGTAAAAAAAGTGATTTTTTACATTTAGGTGGAATTTCCTACATTTCAGGTTGTGCCCACCACAAGGTTGTCCTGCCGCCGGGCACCACTGAGAAGAGCCTAGCCCCTTCTTCTTTACTCCCCCCGTCAGGTATTTATGCACTTGGATCAGATCCTCCGAGCATTCTCTGCCCCAGGCTGGACAGTGCCAGATGCTCCAGTCCCTTCATTGTCTTTCTGGCCTTTCCCTGGACTCTCTCCAGTATGCCCCTGTCTCTCTCACACTGTGGAGCCCAGCACTGGACACAGCACCCCAGTTGTGTCTCACCAGGGCTGAGAAGAGGAGAAAGACCACCTCCTTTGGCCTGCTGTCAACGCTCCTCCTAATGCAGCTCAGGAGGCTGTTGACCCTCTTTGCCACAAGGTCACATGGTTGGCTCATGGTCAACTTGGAGTCCATCTTCCAGTCCTCAGAAACCTCTCCCGATCACCACAACCCTTCAGAAACAACCAGAAGAGGCCTCACAGTGAGATCCCGTCCTCTTTCCCACATGCCACCCTGGTGCTGTGCAGGCTGCTGCCCTCCCCTCAGGGATGCAGACCCCTGCCCGCACCCACCTCCTGCAGGCAATTGCCCCCTTGCTCCAGCTGTACCAGATCTGCAGAGCTCTGTCCTCCCTTGGGAGGTAGGCTGGCTGAGCTGGGTTTCAGGGTGCTGGGGCCCAGCCCGCAGGGGACATCGCTCTCGGCTCCCGCTGTGGACACCGGCCTCCTGCCCTGGGGTGGGAGCTCCCCAGGAGGCCTGGTCCTCCCTGCGGGCAGGGCGCCTGCGGCACGGACTTTCTCCTGAGCACCGCGGGCATTTGTGGGCCCTGCTGTCGGGAACCTCTTGTCCTGGCAGCACTTTTACTTAAATACATGACACAGAAGATGAGAGAAGGAAGCTCTGCCATTTGCATAGGAGCAGCCAGGTGCAAACACCCACCTCGGCTCTCGGCAGCCCGGTGCCCTGCCCAGCAAACACCGCCTGTTCCCTGCAGCCACCAAGAGCGTACGCGCCTACAGTCACATCCACACGCCCACCCCCACTGCATGGCCATAAATCAGAATGGAAAAGCCCTACTTATGGACTAGGGACTGCAACGTCCAACAGGCTCCCAGTCAAACCTGGGTAAGGGGTATTGAACATCTCTGTCCTTGACTGCTTGCCTGAGACACAGTCCTGACATCCAATGGTCACAACAACTGGTTTTATAACCAAACCACAACAATGAAAGTTTCTAGAAGTAATACCGGGGTAGCACTCAGATCCCCTTTCTGAGTCCTCCAATTTTTCCCCTTTACTACAGAGCTCCTCATTTTAAGACGTGCTATTTTCCATCCCATACCACATATGATTTTGTCACAGCCTAAGATACCTTTCTTGGAATGAACAGTTTACTTTAAACAAGTTATTTTCTTGATATAATGCCATTTTTTGGTGCATTTCCAACACATATAGGCTACTTTATCAATTCCTTTTCTGGAAAGAAAGCAGATGTAGTTTTTTCTATGGTTTTCTACTATTATTTTACTAGACATGTTCTGTCTGAGTAGTTTTAGCATCTTGGCTGTTCACTTAGCATCAAATGGCACAACTGATTCCTAGTCTAGAAATTAAAGTATTTTTCTAGTTTCTCACACAAATAATTTTTTGTTTCTAATGCAGCATCATTTACGGGGGGGGTGGGGAGGTGTACGTGGATAGGGAAAAAAATTAACACCCCCTTTCATTCAAAGTCTATAGATATCTAAGCAAAGAAATATTTCCAACAATCTAAATGTATTGTAAAATATGCTGTCATGTTAATTCCATTTACTTTATAAAGGTAACCAATAAATTATATATCAATTAAAAATACATTTTAAAATGTATTCTTACCAAAATATTCCTCAGTTACGTACTGCTGTATTTTTTTAAATGTTGCAGAAACAAAAATCATAAATGTACACAGAAGTTATCTAATAGACAACAAATAGTCAATAACTAGTAGCTGATATAATCTAAGAATGCAATACTGAAAAGTCTGTCCAGACTTTAAATCGGTACATTCATATACCATATGAACAGATTTGTTTCATTCTTCACAGAACAACAAAGACTCTAACTTCAGAATCTTTGGCCACAATAATACATTCTGCTAGAAATTTCATCCCCTTTTAGGAGCCTGCATAAGCAGCAGAGTCAGTCTTTTTTGCTGGGGCGTCCGCACTGAACCTGGACAACACCAACACAAAAGCAAAGCAATAGGAAACTATTACACAGGCATGAACTTATACATACACTATTTTTAAAAAAAAGAGAAAGCTGAGGATTTGTCTTTCCTTTTTTCCTCCAACTTACCCACCATGTTATTAATTTCTATTATCCTTTTCCTCAAACACCAAAAATAACTATTGCCCTTCTGTTTACTTGTAGTTGCAGTTCTGGTGTAAGGAGAATGATTGACCAGTACTGTTAAACAATCTTTGTATTGCACAAAAGTGGTTCAAACTTTATATCAGCCTGTTTATGAGACTGTTGATTGAAAATTATATTACTTTAACACTCTTCCCAGTTGCATTATGAGAACTTATTGTTGATTTATTTTCATGTAGCGTTGCTGAACTATATTTTATGTGTATTAACCTTTTTTATTCCTTTCAACTGTGGGTTTTAGATTAGACTACATAGGCATGCTATGATGTACAAACTGTTGGATCCCAGCCCCTCAAACACCACACACCTCTTTTTTAAAGGTTTTCCATCAAACTGAGAGTGAAAGACAGACAAAATGAAGCAGAACCACTGTCAGACATTGACAGTGCAGAGAAATGTAGACAGGTAGATAACAGATAGTAGGGTACTAAGTACCCTACAATTTATCGAAGCAAATAGAGGAGAGTTGAGTGTTAAATTACCTACACTGTTCTCAAACCAGCAGGCTACCCTGTTTGCCAGCCGTCCAAATTGTTTCTGGGTAATTTGGCACATTTCTACTTTGTTGTGCTATTTCTTATGGAGTGACTTTGAGTTTTCGTCGTTCCCTGTTGTGCAAGATCTTTCCAAATGATGGCAGGTACAACTGAATACATAGAAATGGTTAGCTGATCAAGCAATCATTTAAAGTAGTATGAACTCAGACAGACATGTAACTGTGTTTAAAGCAATTAAAAATGTATTCAATACCATATGAAAACAGAACAAAAATCCCAAACAACAAAATTTCTCTCTACCAAAGCTGAGAAGAAATTCTTGTGTTAAAAAACAGAGCATAGGAACTTTGTCAGGAAAGTGATATGAGAAACAAATACTTCTTTTGCATACTGAATAAGATAAATGCGAAGCAAAACATAAAAGATCCAAGGAAGATAAAACACAGTTTCTTTTTGAGGTGCTTTCTTCTTGAAAGCACAAAAGGTCGCTTCTTGAACATTATGGCAAGGACACTGCTGTTCAACAAAGTCAGGAATCCAGGAAAAGGAATTTGATAGCAATAGTAATTTTAGACCTGCTCATAATTCTCAGCACTAACCTGATATGTAGTTTTGCTCTGAGAAATGAAACAAAACTGTCATATATGAAGAAAACTCTAGGATAATCCCGTGATTAATTTCTGTGCCTGATATTTTGTATATATATGCATCTATATGTATACACATTATATATGTACAGTATGTATAGGCATTCTACTTATAGTTAAATCCTTCCATAGCAGAGAAAGCATCAGCCTTACCAACAGCCCAGACAGGAAAGGGACAGTGGTGATAGCGTGCTGTCAGAGATCGAGAGGTCTAACTAAGTCGGGAAAACACAACAGCAATGAGAAACCTCAGTTGCCTCGCATCCGGGCCGTGCAATTATCACATTCAGTTGTGATATTGAGACTGAGCTTCTAGGTGCTGTCGATAGGAACTACATGAAGGAAGCAGTCTGGGGCACCGTTAGAGGGGAAGCACCACTGGGCACTGGTCTGAAGCAGCTTACACGACCTGTCTCAAAGCACACCTGAAGAGCCGCTTGGCACTCTTGACAATACTGTAGCTGGAGTCCGCATCTTACAAGAGCAGCAAGCCAGAAAATAAATTGTAGAAGTGCTTTTTTTTTTTTTTAAAAAAAAAAAAAAGCATACCAGAATAACAGCTTTCTTCAAAAAATAAAAAGTCATCTAACAGATGAAAATATTCAGACACAAACCAGAGTCTATTTATAGACACTGTACTGCAGACCCAATGGAAATGCATTTCACCTGTCTAAAAAGGTTTACAAAGACAATAAAAGACACTTGTCTAAAAAGACAGGTAAGAAAGCTTTTGGAAGTAGGGAAACTATTTTGCAGAAGATATAGTTATGCCTAAATTAAGTAATAGGGAGGATTATAAATATTGACAACTTAAATGTAAACACTAGGCTGGCCCAAAGGGATTGAGAAGCAACTTGAAGATGACATGAAAATTAGTGAACAACCATTTTTCTCAGGAACACAATCTTACTAGAGAGAGCAATGAAATTTCAAAGAATATTAAAAAAAAGAGCTATCAGAGAAGATAGAACACAGCAAAAAAACTAAATGGTTTTCTCACATCTGGATTTATCAAGCAGACTGCCAGTGTACCAAAATTTTACTTCTTTTTTTTTTTTTTAAACAAAGAATTTGTTGGAGGAACTGTTTGGAATTAAAACATCAGTACAAATACTTGTAGAACAAACTGACAGGTTGGACACTGACTAATCCTCGTTATTTATCTAAGTTCTAAAAGAACTCAGGTATAAAATATGCAAACTATTAATTGTATCAGTAACCAAACACTTAAATTGTCTTGATGGCAAATACGTAGCAATTTTTATTGGCTTTAGGGAAGATCAGGAATGAGGAATGCTCTAAATAAACTAATGTAGATTAAGATGGTAATTAATAGCAAGCCTATGTATCTTCTGTAAAGAAAAGTCATGCTTTCCAAATCTATTTCTCTGAAGGAGTCAATGAGCAAATGGATGAGGGAAAGTAAATTACGTATTCTACTTTGATTTCCGGAAAACATGCAATAAGGTCTCTTGCTGACACTTCCCAAAGAACTAAGTATTTGTACAATCACAAAGCAAGCTGTATCTGGCCAGTCTAAAGGTCTACTGGTCATACAATCCCATGTCCATCAGGAGCTGACTCTGTGCCACAAGTCTGATGTTCTTTCGTCATTAGTTTTAGTGCTTATTTGGCAATTTTTATTCCGATTACAATCACTTGACATTTATAATGTAAAATAGATAGAATTTATGTAGATTTCTATATATCATTTTTTTAAAGCAAACATATACCTTTCCTTAGCACTTCTTTGGCTTGACTGTCATCCCCAGTTATGCACCACTGTTCCAGTATCCAAACTCAGGTGTATGCACTGGTGTACACCATAGCCACCCAATAGTCTTGGAAAAGGTCATAATATCCTCAATAAACAGTAACAGATAGCAGAAAATGAGAAACCAATCAAATGAATAAAAGCCACTGGCTGAATGACAGGAACAAAAAGGCTATCACACGCAACACATGTCAAAGACATAAAAAAACCTAACGCTGATTAAATTAATCTACCTAGATAAAAGCGTGGTGTTGGACCTGAGAAATACAGAAATTACTCACCAGATGAAAGCAGCCAGGTGTCTCAGACAAAGATTTTACCATACACCTAAAGACTTCAATAGGGGACCTGCTGGCTAAAGGAGTATGTTAACAGCCAGTTAAAGAATCAGCTGCTATTTTATTTGTGAACAGGACTGAGATACTTCCAGCATAGCCCTATCAAAGTATGCACATAAGGTACGCACAAGCCATTCATTTTGATTAAGAGTCACACAAGAAAATTAGGTGTTTAAGCAGTGTCATCTCTGGCAGAACCTAGCCAAAGCAGCCAAACCACCACTAAAAACTACGATATTGTCAGTTAAACATACTTCTGTTGGCACCAGAAAATTTCAATCATAGTTGAATTGGCTGCTCTTCAAAAATCACAGAGTTTGAATGGGAAGCTCAATGTTTTGTACCAAAAGCCAAAGCAAGCGTGCACGGACTTTTGCTTTCCACTTAGAGTTCTTAAAAGACCTTCTTTTAGCACTCCCAAATCATACATTTCAACACTCTCGAATTAAAACTTCATCTTTCTTGAGCAGTTCATTGTTATGCTGCTTCATTTCTTGAACATTTTTTTTTTCCACACCAAAAAAAACTCAGCTGTAAAATTGTTATAAAGCTAGTTCAAGGTTTTTAACACGGCATTAGGAAAATTCCATCACTTTCTCCTACATTAGTGACTACTGAAGGGGGAATTATGATTTCACCCCTTTTATGCTACTTCTTGTCCTCCGTCAGTCCAAATTAAAATTGCCCCTCCTTTCTCCCACCATCTCCATCAAAAAACTCAGTTATTTTTTGATACTGATAATTTCAGGATCTAACATTTGCAGAAAACTGAAAGGAAAGACAAGAATCCTTGGTGAATCGTTGGCAGCATCTTCTAAAATAGCCTTATTGCAAAGTCAATACATTAAGTATCTATGCCCTGAAGAGCATTCATAACAAGTCTTACTGTTTTGTTTCTTCACACATATCTTCAAAACAGGGGTAGATATCTTAAGCTTTGCCCTTGGGTAAAATAGGACTCATTGTAAGTTTATTACTTGCTAGAGTTATAAATGACTTCAGGTTGGTTAGAATACAGTAGACATCGCCTTCCTCATGGGCAGGCACATTTGTCAGGATTTCTTGGTTTTAAATTTCTACTGACAAAGACTCCTGTGATTTCCTTCCATGAAAGGCAGCAGGCAGTTTGGAGGCCAGGAGTACAAACTCCCTGTTCACAACAAAAGTGCTTCTTTCTGGATGACAAATAGACCCAACTATCAGTCTCTTTTCATGCAAGGGGGAGTGGGGAAAGGACAGCGCAGAGACGTCCAGAAACTCAAAATGACAGTGGAAACACAACTGAAATGGAGGTTTGTACGGGCCAGTGACCCACCCAAAGTACACAAGAAGTTTGTCTGGACACGTAATTTCAGATAGAGTTTTGTTATTAAACACTTCTGGATTTTTAACGTCCACACGAGAAAGACATACGCATTCTTATGTTATCATCTGAAAGATTTCCATGTACTGTGGAAACCTAACTATATTCTTAGTGGACAAAAGCAGTCAATAATACTCCTTGCAAAGAAAGCAAAAACATATACACACTACAGTTCAAATCTGTCATTTCACCTCAAGACTCATATCTCATAAGCTACTTGGAAGGTGCCCATGGCAATCTAAGTTATACAGACTTTGTAACGCTCATTAGGGCAATTAGTCTGTGTTATTGAAAAAATTAACAGGGGCAGAGGCAAGAAGTTGGAAGAATTGAAATAGGAAATAGTTACAATTAATGTAGCAATCTGAAAATGTTCAAAATGCATCTCTAATATGGACTTACAGCATTTCCTCAGCAATTTTATTCTGTGCATTCTTACTACATCTAAGTCCTACCGGTGAACTTTTCAATGTATAATCTCCTCTCTAGTGTAGTTACTGTACTATTATTTTAATTCTGAAGCATTGTAAATGCCCTGCCATTCTCTAATTATAATTGATCTTTTCCATTTATTCATTAGGACTTTTCTCGGAGAGTCTTCACTGTCTGCTTTTTCAAAATCATCTGAGAGAGTTGTTGCTACATATCAGTCCTGAACTTTCATCGTTTTAAATCATTGTTATTTATCTTCAGTAAAACAAGATTTCTGATGTACCCACAAGACTGAACTTAGGTCTCTTGTGTAACCTCACTAAAAGAAAGTTTCAACCATTTGTATACCTAAACTGTTAGTTTTTTGCCTGCAGTCCACATTCAAGAATTTGTGTATAACTCTGCATGTTTCTCAGTGAATTGTCTTGGGGGAAGGCTCACATACCGAGCTTTTGCCTAAGCGTTGACTGAAAACACACTGACAGCAATTTTAGATTGGACAATATACCATTAATCTCTCACCTCTCCCTTTTCTACCCACAAGAGCTAATTTGGCACTTGTTTATATAGACCTGCTCCAGCTGCACTCCATTTTCCTGCTCTGCACCAGAGCCCTTCTTTGTATCAATAACAGACAAATTCTCAGCGAGTGTAAAATCAATGCAGCCTACAAACAATACAATGCTGCACACTTCTAGCTATGCCTAATCAATAGAAACATCAAAAGACAGTTTGGGGTTATCAGATGTACCCAAGGTTTCTGTGACTTCTGAAGATAATGAAGTATCACTGCCTCAAAACAATTTGCCTCTTCTTTGGTGTCTCTTATCATTGATGCATCTGACAGAAACACAGTCCTATCCCTGCATTGCCAGCACACACACAAAGGCACTGCACGTGTGGTTGGGTTTGTACCACAATCTCTTCATGCAGGGGACAATATAGTTAAAATTCATAAAACCAGTATCAACACATACGTATATAAATCCACCATAAATTTTACAAAAAGGTATTATTTCTTGATTTTTCTACAAGGATATGTTAGATTTCTAAACTATCACTTAAGTACATTGCTAATAATGAATAAATTATTTCAGATTATTTATAATCTATGGTATAGCAGTTTATGGCAGGTCTACATATGTCATTATTAGAACCATAGTGTAAATCTCAAATTATGAAATCTAATAAATAGTATCTATTCTTAGAGACCAGATAGGAATTCAGTAAGCACTTGGTAACTTCTGCTACTCAGTGTTTGACAGAAGAGTAGAAAGCATCAGAAATAAAAGAAAGGTGGCTTCAGCCACAGGCTTGTTATCCACAGAATGGCACCAGCTCTGGGAAGAAGTTTCATCCGCCTCCTTGTTGTGCTGTGATGGTTCCTACTTAGGTGACTGCACAGTTAGGGTGAGTAGCTAATTAAAAATGAAAAGAAAACTCCTCACCCACAGTGGCAAGGAAAGGAGTGCTCACAGATAAGGAGCTTGAAAGCAGCTTGAAATAATAGCAAGAGCACGTTGCTATGTTCTACCATACTATTTTATATAAAATGGTTGTCCACAAAAATATAGCAAAACTGTCAATTAATATGCACTAAGGAAAAAAATTCACCTTTATTTGTAAACTTCAGAACCTGAGAACACCTGCCTGGAATTCTGGTCCCTCAGTTTACTTAAAAAAGACAAGAGAAGCAAGATCTCAAGAGATTTTCTAGTTTCGTGACAAGCTCAGGAACAAAGGTCAAGAATTTGGAATCAAGCTATTTAATATTCAGGTTTCATTTTTTTTTCTTTAGTAAATTATTCAGATCATTTGATTTACTAAAAGCAGTATTCTTAAAAATACACACTCTGTTTAACCATTCAGCAGCATATATAAGGAAGGTATAGGATATATTACTGCCATTCTTGAGGAGACTGACTAGTATCCCTCATCCTGGTACTGATCTGGAACAGCAGTTCAACTAAGAGACAAGAACAAATCATCAGAGGTATTTTTATTAAGGATTATTTTTATTAAAGACTAGTATTAAACTGTCTCTGCTGCTGTTAGGGCAGTACACTCTTTAGATAAATGACATTTTAAACTCCATGCTTCATATAACTTTAAACTCTAGAAAATCACTGACTGACTACCACATTTCACAGTCCTGTTAGAGTGTCTTATGGTTTTCACTTTATAGAGCTCCTGAATGCTATTACCTACATTTATGTTTTTATTGCATAGACTCGGTTACCCCTTTGCTCTAAACTAGTAGATCTTCACCTCTGGGAATATTTCATATGGTTCTACTAAGTCTGTCTTTGGAAACAGTAATCCCAAAGGGCTTACTTGGCTAGAATAAATTGCAAAATAAGGCCAGAAAAGATTGTCAGACACAAAATTTAGAGTCTCAAAGTACTAACATGCTAGTGGAGGTAGAAGAGTCTAGTCCAGCTTTACTAGCAAAATCAACATGCCCTTTTTATCTTTCGCTTAAATACAGTTCTACATCACAGCATACTAAAATAACTATTTAAGAAATCACATTTTCCAAGTGGCTTTTTAGACAGGAAGAATAAATAACGGCAATATTTCCTAAGCGAAAAAATCCTGTTCCTAATGCAGGCTTCTTTTTTTTGTGATCTGTTGTAATTTTCAGATGAGGTTGTTGTCAGTTGGTGTTTTTTTGTTTTGTTTTTACACACAGAAATTCACACACAGATTTTTTTTTTAAATAATTTACAGATGTTTGTCATGTAGATCAATTTAAAGCAGAGAGGGGGTGGCATGAAATCCATGTCACTCAACCATTCCCTGTCAGATTTCACAGCTATTTTAACAATTTATTTGATCTTCTCTTTGAATCTTCAATCTGAAGTTACTCAAAAACCTCAGCTTCTCAAAAAATAATATACCAGCTCATAAAAACGAAAAGAAAAATCAATAATTGTTGAACATACATTTCAACCATTCATACAAGTTTCATCCATTTAGTTTATCCAGTAAAAATAACAGGGAGAATAACCGTCTAATGTAAGTTAGGCTACTGAGTTACAGCTAGATAGATTTATACCTGCCATACATTTGGCTAAAGAAGTTCAAAAATCTCTTGCAGAGAAAAAACATATACCGTAAAATGATACAATGTGCCTGATGCAGCTCATTAACTTCGTTTGAGCTGTTATGTACTTCAGTTACAATAAAAGACGAAGTGATTAGGACAGACAGTCGATGCACCCACTAAGGGGTCTGAAGAGCTTTGTTTTACAAGGTTCCCTAAGAAACGCTCCCCCAGAGCCATGTGCGCTACAGAGTCCTTTTGAAAAAAATTACCTTTGCCCAACTACACATACACTTCAGAAAGAATATACCTTAGAAACTTAAAATATCGTTTTGTCTTAAGACCTTGCCGTCTTTTCACTTTGCCTTTGCACCTGCACACAGCATGCATATGCACACACATGCCCACACCCACACTCGTGCTAACACCTTTGTACTTTGAACATTCTTACCAATAGCTTGAAGACAAGGTTATGTAAACTTGGTTTAACTCCCTAGAAGTAGGAAGAGCAGCAAAATGCAGGTGATGTAGACACACAAATGAACATGTGTTTCATACTGTAAGGGCCAAAAAAATTCAAAAATTAATACAAAAACAAATAGCACGTGTGTCTATGTAGTGGGGACCAGGGATTTCAGTCTGATTTCACTACACTCACCCCACTCCCCCAGTATACGAAATTCTAATATTCAAAATAAACAATATGCATATATTATTGTAACTTAGAGGTAAGGTTCATCAATAACAGAGAAAAACAAAAAAATCAAATGCAACTACAGAAACTCAAATGATGAGAAATTGACTTAGGTCCATCTTGATAAGGCCTCTGCCCCAACCAATGTGTAAAATAGATCCTGTGTTGCAACAGTAACCTAGAAGTCATGGTTACATTATGGCACAGCAGTATCTCTCCAAGAAGGTAATCTGCCCCATCTACCCAAGAAATTAATTTTAATCAAGCTTTTTAGTTTTTTCTCTTTGGGATGTGGGGTAGCTGCAACTCATTACCTTTATTTAGATATCTAACACACACATATTGATCCATCTTGATCTGCCAGCAAGCATCTCTCCTCTCTACCGTAACGAGAGAAATAACAGAAAAACTTGATGAAAACTTGATTACAGTAAAAAAAAATTTAAAGACCCAACAGCCAAGAATAATTTATATTACTCCTTTATTGACCTGTTGCATATGATGAACAGCATCAGAAAGCCTAAGGTAAGAAGTGAACAGACACTTATGACCGGAACAGAAGTTACGAAGCTCCTCACAAAATCACTCTGTAACTTAAGGTCAACAGATCATACCAAGATCGTTCACAGTTTCACGTGTCTCAAAAATAAAGCATTTCTACAGAGGTACTCCTACAATCACAGGCTCCCGACTGCAATTCTCAAGTCTTTGTGTACCATATACACTACAGTAAGGCTGGAAAAAGCGTATAGAGCCAACATGAAGGCACAGCCATTACTTTCTGAACAGCTACACTTTTCTGCAGTTCCAGGACCTGTACATCGTACAGATGCCTGGTAAGACTGGATCCCCAGCCGACCGAAGCTTTAAGCTCTAGAGTCTCTCCCTAGCTGAATTAACCAAAATAGATCTGAAGGTTTTTAAAAGACAAATAAAACAAACAAGTGTTTAGTGGACTGTTAATTGGAGCAATTACCATTTTAATGAGGGAGAACTCCAGAACAAGGGCAGACATCTTTTCTGATATTTCTCAAACCCCGTCTAGGCCCCTCTAGTCCATACAAACCTCTTGCCATCTCCTCTGTGGCCTGAGGGGCTGCTCCTCACTCTTTTCTGCACTTTATCTGCCCCTTCACATTAGGCTTCTGCTCCCCCAGCCTCTTAAACCCCACGGTGCCCACTTCCCTAGAGCCAGCTCAGTTACTGTCCAGGGCAAGGAGCAGCCTTCTCCCTCCTGGGGAACCACTCCTTTTCAGTGATTCAGCCAGATCATTTCTTAAACTGGTAACAGAAACTCAAACAAATAAAACAGATGCCATCCAGCATACAGTGTTGAAACCTTTCAGTCTATGAATCTGAATTTTTGCAGGAAAGCCTTGATGCCAGAATTAGTAGTGTCCTCCTGCTGAGTAGCAATTCTCTGCCTGAGCCTATCGAGGGCTGTCCCTCGATTTCACAGCCTGCTCCAGGCCGTCATCTTTTCTGTGGGACACGAGAACAAGCTGAAGACTGAAAACAGGTGCTGCAAAACCACGTCAGCCTCTCCCACCACTAAGTAAGGCTATACAGTAGGAAGGGGCTGCTGCCTTCAGCCCTCTACTGCTACTGCAGGGAGTAAGGTGTAAATAACTCACCCAGATGCTGCAGGGCATGCAGAATTCTCTTTCTCCTGCAGTTCTTGCTGTGGCCCTTCATCTCAGGACAGCGTTCTTACGTGTGTCCAGTTTGCTTCCGCAGTCTTCTAAAATATTATTTTATTAAATCTCCAAGGGCACTGTCACGAACCTAAAAGAACTAGAGCTTAATCACGCTGCCCATTTTCCCCTCTGCTGTACCTTAGAGGTACAGTCTTTCACCTTTCAATAATGCCGTTGAATTTGCTGCTAGCACTGTGAGGGGTCTTTTATTATTATTATTCTGTAAAGGCTGACTGCCTGCAGGCTGCCTAAGGGCTAGACTGTTGGGTTGCCCGGGTTACCCTTTCTTCCAGAACACAGCTAATCCAGAAGCACATTATGAAAGAAGCGCTAAATATTTTTAATAGTCACAATTAAAAGCAAACAGGGCTATAAGAAAACATTTTGCCTTGAGGTGCATGCCAATACCAATGATGCTGCTAAACACCCCTAACTCCTCAAACTGGAGCAAATGGCATTTTATGAATTGCAAAGAGAAGAAATCCTGGCAGGCACACTGCTGTTCTACCTACTCTTTCATGAGCAAATGTCCATGGGGTGGACACGATCTCCTGACACTGCTGATGACTTGCATTCATGGCAGTATGGTATCAGGTGATGGAAATGTTTCCTAACAAATTAGGAGACTACATGCTGAGGCCCACTACACGTGCGTGCATTTGTGTCTGCACACTAACCACTATAGGACTAGGTCAATATTATTGTGTCCTGCTAGAAAAGGGTTTAAGAGTCAGTCACGCATTAGGAACCCCACAACCGCCAAATGGTCCATTATTCATTTTGTATCCAGTTTCAATCAAAGGCCATAAATGTCCTATATGTGTTAATCTATTTAGATGGTAGTCTTGACGCTCCTGTCAATATGTATGTTCATGCATAACATTCAATGGATAGAAACATTTCACCTTGACCTGTACACACCAACTCCCAGTAGGGGGAAGGAGACAAAAAAAGATGAGACGTTAGCTCTTAGCTAAGCATTTATTTTATTTTACCTGTAAATAGACAAAACTACTTGATAAAACTTATATGTTAAATTAACGGACGCATTCCACTCTGCAGCTTTCGTTATTTTCATACCTACCCTTACACTAAGGCACTTCGATTGTAGGACGAAAGTTGCTTGTTAGCTGTCATATGTGTAAAAGAGGTTTCTTCCCTGCAGCTTCATGCCTTATCTGTGCTTGTAATGCTACAGTCTTTAATTATACAATTACAGAATTATTTTTTAACAGCTAACTAATTTTCCAGTGGGAATAAAATTGTCTTGGAATAAATCAGAGCTGTGTAGCAGTAAAGACATACACTAACACCCCTCTTTCCTATTAAGAATGATGGCTATTCCTGTTGAGAATGACAATTACTAGAAAGGAGAAATTGAAAAATTGAAGAGAAGGAAGAAAACGATGATTATGGTTAAAACAGGTGAAGCATGCTTTTGAGAACTGGATTCTATTCGGTCTTAATTAGAGAACCTTGTGTAAAGTTAGGAAAGTCACTGAAATTAACTGGAAAAAAGGCCACTATTTCTTCATTTGCTTTGTAGCCAAAACCTTGATGTCCAGCTTCTGCATGTTCTCACCAGAAAGGTGTGTTAATGACCGCTGATTTCTGACTGACATACTGGGTGATTCATAATGCAAATTACACTGAGATGTGGTCACATTTTCAGCGATTCAAAATGGATGCCCATATAATTCTATACATCCACTTTGGCTCTTATTGCCTCACATAACTGACACCAAAACACAAATAATTACACTACTTTGACTTATAAAGTTGCTGTAAAAAATAAATTAATATTTTCTGAAGTAGCCATGTATTAGAACCACCAGATACAGAATCAAAGAAAGAATCCTTCAGAGGATTTGAAGAGCAGATTAGAAATAAAAACTAACATACAAAAACTAGAAACAAAAATGAAGAATGCCAAATAGCTGCTTCTTACAGCTATCTTGTACCTTAAAAGAGGTAAAAGAGAAAAAAATAGACGTATTTAAAAATATATCAGAATGCAAACACTTAAGGAAGACTCAAATCTTGCTTTGCCTTTTGAGTACTCAAATTTGCATTCTGAGTACAACATTAATGTTGTTTTCCTTGATTTTGTGATTTAATACAAGCATTCCCAGTGGAAAAGATGCAGAATCTGACTACATGAATTTCTTTTACTTTGGGTACTAACTACCTGTCACCCCTTTACATGGACAATACAAAGATCACATTTTCTTCTGCTGTAAGTCCAGTGAAATGTATAATTGCCTATACTTTGGGCGTCCAAGTACAGGACCACCTTTTTTCTTTATCTCACTGGTCTTGTTTGCGCTCCTTACTCAGTGCCATTTTGATGTGGTGGTAGAGGGTGGTAGCTGAGCTGCCCTTGAAAGAGGAGGATGTTTCTTGTAAATTCATCCAAGAGTCAAAGTTTTAATAGATTAATTAAACTTGTCAAACTCTTTAAAAGCATTTTTCCCCAAAGTAATTTATCACCTATGAAGTAATGAACTAAAGTGCAATAGCTAATTACCTGCAGAACATAAGAAGTACTGAGCGTTTCACTGTAGGGTTACCCTGTTGCATTAGCCTATGAATCTCAAAAATAACCCACCACAATGTAAGGAGATGCATTAAGGAGATATCTTAGAGTAAGGCATACTGTTCTGAAAATAATCGTACCACAAGTTTTAGAAGAAATCCAAAAGATTTCTAACAGTATAACCATCTCTGATTAAATTTTATCTAAGTTTTGATGCTCATGAGCAGCACTGTTGATAGCCTTGCAACTTCAACTTTGTCTATATACCGTAGATGTACAGAATGGCAAGTTATACGCACGTGTCTCCTTCATTTTGTTCCAGCTTTAGTTCCTTTCAAGGAACCGTAAGTCATTTGATTTCTGAACACTTTTTTTTTATTTAACCTATTCCTAGAAAGAAAACTTACCATTGGAAACCAGAATAGAGTCAGGCTACACAGGCTGGGTCTATTTGAGCTATGAAACCTTGACCCACATAAAATAACAGAAAAGCCACCAAACTGAAAGACAAAAAAAAAAAACCAAAAACAACCCACCAGACAGAACACAACCTTTCTACTAATCCTCTTACCAACTGAATAACCCCATGTAAACCAGCCATGCTATTTCAGTGACTGGTGTAGTCCACGCTATTAAGGTGTCCGCATGAAGTACACAGCTTAGCTTTACTCCCACATAAATATTTAGGATTTGCACATGGTTAAGGTGTCAATATGTTTAAAGGTAAAAAAAAATATAAAGTGCAGCTCATTAAGGATTTGGTTAAAAAATAAAAAAAAAAAAATCAAGAATCGTCTGTCAAGATTGCCTGCTTCTCTCATTAAATGTAATGTTAAATGATGTGTATGTCACATATGGATGGCACTATAAAATAAGAACATCCGTCACTTCATATTTTTGCTTTGACATGAACTAGCAATCAAATGAAAATTAATTCTACCAGAGATTTTATTTTTTAACAGCATTTTTAGTAACTATGTCAAAAGTGCAATTTTTTTTCTAAAAGAGCTATTTTAATGATGCGTAACCTATTCATGTAACTGAAACACATTTTACATGGTCCAATAAAAAAAATTGCTCCTAAAGTAGCTGCTTCATTTTTCAGATTTCCCTACATTTCTGATTTTACTATTACCAAGCTATTGCTGAGACAAATACTGAAATTTGATATAAACTTTTTCTCTGCATTATAGAATGTACTTATGAGAGATATTTTTTCTTAAAATGCATATTTTAAGAAATTGTATTCTATATACAAGAAAGAAATGTTTGAACAGCATGCTCTTTTTTTAACTTTGTGACATATTCCATCTCATATCTACGGATGTTTCCTTGAGCGCTAGTATTAGTATCAGTTGTATTTTCCTATCTTATAAGTTTGCTGATGCTTTGCTATACGGTGGCAAGTTTTCCACATTATTTAATCCCCAAACTATTTTTTCTGGAAAAAAAACTACTTGAAAATTGCATCTTTATGAGGATTGATTATGATTGTCATCAATGCCAGGAATAAAAAAACATAGTGTAGGCTGTGCTGCTGAGTAAGCTTTGAGTGTAACAGTTTAAAGAAACTCCCTGCAATATCAAGATTGACTAACTGTGCGCTTTAGTTAAAATCGTAACCTCATGTAATGTTATTTACAGTTTTACTACAGGATGTACCTAGCAATGTTTACATCCTTTAATACAAAGCAGTTTAACACGATTAACAAAGAAGATTAGAAGTTTTCAGGTCTAGTCCTTTACCAACAAGAGACCAATAATACCTAAAGCAAGCAGGGAACACCAGCATTTTGCAAGACAAGGATAACCCCTGCACATGATAACTACTCCACCAACTAGGAGAGTTGACTTTTTTTTTTTCTTATAAAATAGCATACCCCAAAGTCCCAGGAGACACAGGAATTTCGTGCAGCCAATCAGAAGAAAAGCCCAAAGACATGCTAGAATCCAACTGGGAAATGATTATTAAAAAGGGAAACCAAGGGAAATAGAACCAAAATGGTTAAAATCAAAGATGTATCATCTTAAAGAAAATACCAAAGGAACAAGGGAAGAACGATACTGGAGTGCTCTCAACAGTTAAGCTTAGTAACTTTTGTGACTGCAAATGGGTGAGGTTGCACTGTATCTTCCATGTATGCAACTTAACAAATTCAATGTGTTGCTATGAAAAAAATGGAGGTTGTGTTATAAACTGTTACAAGTCATGCATTAGCATCCTATTTCTCTGCTTAGTGAGTGGGGAGCTCTCCTCTGCAAGAGCTACAAAAAGTTTTTGTATTGCATTCGTCAGAAGTATGGGTATAGCATAGGATTTCTTCTTTCTACATAGGTTTACTTTCTGAGCAGGTATCAGCCTGGCCTTTTAGCAGAAGCAGATATAAACTGCTGATCCAGAAACAATTCCATGTATTTTCTAGCATCTTCTAGTACTGTCCCTCACTTATTTTACATATATACTCTGTGACCAAAAAAACTCCCCCCCGAAAAATCCTGTTTTTTATTCCAGTTCTCCATCTGGAGCCTGGAGAGCCACAAAAACTTTCAGATACAATAAGACAACCTGTTCTCTTCCTTTTCCAGTAAAAATATGTGAACATATGAATTTAGAAGAGATTTAGATTTTGTGTAGGTTTTTTTTTTTCAGAAAACAGCTTATTCTCCTAATTTTTAAGGCTACTTTTTCCCCCCTCCATTTTTGTGTTATTGAAGCAAAACAGGACTTTGGTGTGTTATTTATATGAGAACAAACAGTAAATGGGGAACATGCATTTTCCTTCACTGTATTTGCTTTCTTTAAATGCCTTCCCTATTTTTTTCTTTTTTTTAATCTCTTCTCACAAAGAAAGAACAAAAGTAAATTAACCTTTTTCAGCCATACCTGAAAAGTACTTGGTCATTTTTGCATTTATAAGATGCAGTGCACAAGCTGTCCTGCTTTTACAAGCCATGAGCCTAATGGGAGAGAGAAGGAGGTCATGAAATAGCTGTGCTTTTCCTCGCAAGTCTGCAGAGACTTGATCTGGCCTCAGCATTCAAATCTCCAAGTGCACAGAGATTTACCCTTATCAGCATTTCTCACAGACGATCAAATTCAAATCACCTTTTGTAATTACATTATTAAACACTGTAACCTATTTTCTTTCTTTCTCCTCTCTCACCACCACACAGACTGGTTTGCCAATGTGAGCACTTCCTTTATGGGGATTTTTCTTTATTTGTAGCTAACAATCTCGACGCTCGGCTATCCTTACAGACATAAACTGCTCCAAGCAATTTCATTTGCATTCGCGTTACGAAGAAGTTGGCCAAACTGGATGGCGTGTAGGCAGGCAAAATGTGGCACTACGTACAGGAGCTCATTCCCTGCACCCCTGGGTTTGTGTCCACAGACCAGGGGCAACAACAGGACATGAATTCACCCAGCACAACGCTGTCCCTTTTTACTGTGCTTTGACTCATAGGGTAAGATCACGCCAACAAATGTGATGGAGATACAGATGTAGAAATAATTTGCCAGACACTTTATTGTGCACCAGGGAAAGATAAGCACGTGCCCAGCTAGGGTAGTTCTGCCATTAGTGACCATCACCTGTATTTCCTTTGCATACACATGCTAGGCACACCTTCACAGGGACTTTACAGAATACTAATTCTCCATTTTCAGTAAAACCTCAAAATTAATCTATTTCTGTTGCGTTAATTTGGCAGAAAATAAACCCCCTTGTGTTCTAACTCTCCTCACCGGAGTGAGAGGCTAGGTTTAAATTCTGAGTGATGTCCAATTTGCCACTACCAGTCCAATCGCATTTAATATGTATATTAAACTACCATGATTCTGGATGCACTAATAGCGGTCTGCACCTTCAGTCCAGTCGTGCTCATGAACTAGCACGGCCGCATTTGGTCGCGTTCAGTGAGAAACTGTGACAACTGGCTACTTAAACA
>Ga0065711_1032509_pt1 | contig 27199 bp, 14 predicted proteins | sample Hoacrofraction12_FD_59098 | JGI IMG/M metagenome (GOLD analysis project Ga0065711, IMG submission 59098) | Hoatzin crop microbial communities from Cojedes, Venezuela - Epithelial fraction 12 v2 (version 2) | ecosystem: Host-associated > Birds > Digestive system > Esophagus > Crop | place... | reverse complement strand
ACTGGAGAGAGTCCAGCGGAGGGCTACAAGGATGGTGAGGGGACTGGAACATCTCTGCTACGAGGAAAGGCTGAGGGAGCTGGGCTTGTTCAGCCTGAAGAAGAGAAGGCTGAGAAGGGACCTTATAAATGCTTACAAATATCTGAAGGGTGGGTGTCAGGAGGATGGGGCCAAGCTCTTTTCAGTAGTGCCCAGTGACAGGACAAGGGCAATGGGCACAAACTGAAGCACAGGAAGTTCTGTCTGAATATGAGGAAGAACTTCTTCAGTCTGAGGGTGACGGAGCACTGGAACAGGCTGCCCAGGGAGGTTGTGGAGTCTCCTTCTCTGGAGATATTCAAGACCCACCTGGACAAGGTCCTCTACAACCTACTGTAGGTAACCCTGCTTCGGCAGGAGGGTTGGACTAGATGACCCACAGAGGTTCCTTCCAATCCCTAGCATTCTGTGATCTTCCTTGTTCTCTTTCTTGCGGCAAATGGTTTGGTATGAGTCACGTGGATCTTCTAATTGGGACCTGCCTACAGTGTGGGCGAACGGTGCCGAGACCCAGAGATCAGTGACCACTGACCATTCCTTCATTCCTGCCATCATCTTGGTTTGGCACTAAAACACTCCATTCAAAGGAAATATTTGTTTCTTGGACCACCATATGTTTTAAGAAAGTTTTATACCCCAGGGGTTCTGTATTGGATTCCAGCAGGTTACTTCATTAAATGAGCATATCAAATTTGATTGGAAGTTCTCATCAGCTTTCTGTTCCATTTAATTTTATTTTTATACAGATGAAGAAATTACTGTTACACCCATACCCACTGACAAGCCAACTACATTACTTCACATCTACTTTACAACCACATATAATTACATAACCTCTCAGTTTATTTTCTTCCAGAACTCATGGCTCCTCCTAGAATCTGTTCTGTCTGATCTAAGAGGAAGATTCTGGCCTAAAAAAAGGTTTTCAAGACATTTACATGGTTTGGGTTTTTCCTGTATTGAATATTCCACATTTATTAACCACATTTTGATTCAGAAGAGCAGCAAGGGCTTTGCTGATAGTCTGGAGAGGCTGTGTTAGTGCAAGCAAAACACAAGCCCAGCATCAAAATATTCTGCATAAATCTCATTATCGTGGGAGAGCTTTCATCATTTCAGCTCCATGCTATAAAATCTCTCTTAGCACACTGTGTTCCCTCCACTTTGTTCCTCTTCAGTTATAGGCACTACAACCACTCTCCCATCTAAAATTTCCAATCTACTTTCCTCCTCAAGCCCTCCTGTTCTTCACTGATTTCGGAAATGTAGCAGACAGAATTGCAAAGTATTCTCGCCTCACTGTTGAGGGCCACCTTGGATAAGAATGGGGCTGGCAGATTACAGTCAAAGGACATAGCTGGGTAACTACAAATAGTTAGAATGCAAATTACTATCTGGCATTTTTTGCAGGACTATATAGTTTTATGCTAGTATAAACTCAATGAAATCAATTAAGGCAGTTCACTGTAAGGCTGGAGCGTAACTGTGGTGAAATGGCCCCTAAGATTGTTTTTAATGCTCACCCAAAGTTGCATTCTTAAACACATAGTCACAGACCACAGGGTCTATTTGTTCTAATTTATCGCAACAATACTAAACAATCTGGCACAAACATCGTCTTTCATTCATGCCAAGAAATGCTATGCACCCCTGAGATCCCAGAGAAGGCACCAGGAAGAGCAGATGTTCACCCCTTCTCCTCACAAGACCCTGGTCTGGAAGCATTTTCATATATGACTTTATCAACTTTAAAATTAATGGTTCAGTCCTACAGCCCTTCCTCCCACCAGTTTTATTTATTAAAGTGACTAGAGCTGCACAAGGTCTGATAAAGAAAAGTTGCAATGCCAGGCTCCTTAATTCTTATTTGCTTAGATAATTTCAGTTGCATATTGCAGAGTGCATGGCGAGAGACTTTCAACAAACGAGGGAATCCTATTTTCTGTCAAAAAACCATTTCCACGTGGCTATGTGGCTACTGCTGACGAACTGAAATAGCTCAGACAGTTGAGCACTGGTTTTTCTTGTGCTGTTTTAGCCAGTGACAGAAATAGTGGTTGGGTTGGACCACCACTGCTCTTGGATTCATTGGGGTGGGCAGGGCTCTGCAGGTCTCCAGCCCACCCTTGGGCTCAGAGCAGGCGCAGCGGGAGCAGGCTGCCCAGAGCCTCACCCAGCCAGCTTTGAGCATCTCCAAGGATGGAGATGTCACGCTTTCTCTGGGCAACCTGTTCCAGGGCTTGGCCACCTCCACTGTAAAAATATTTTCCTTGCACAAAGCCAGAATTTGCTGTGTTCCAGCTTCTGTATGTTGCCTCTCCTCCAGTACCCCATCTCATCCCACTGTAGACTGTTTCACAGGATGAACAAACCCACGTTTCACCGAGCTCTACTGAAGGACCCAATGGTGTGGGACCATTTCCTCTGTGGGCATCATGAAATAGATCACCTTCTCACCTCCCACAGTGCTACAGAAATGAGGAAGAAACTACTTTGAGATCATCTGCCAGAGGAAAGTCCCCAAAACTGGTGTCTGCAGTAAGATGACTGCCAGCACATTGTTCTGGCGAGGGATCAGGCACAGTGGGGCTGTGAGGTAACACCGCTCCTGCCCAGGGCAGTACCTGTTCTGTGCACATGTGGGACAGCGCTGCTGCTCAGAGCAGTCAATCAGAAGTCACTTCTTGTCTATAGACTGAGACATATACTGCAGTAGCTGAGGGGAAAGCAATCCTCAGAGCAGACATGATCCACGCCCACACTGGATGGTTGTTCTTCACCTCAGCCTGTACCGGATTGCATCTAGGTCACACACACTAAAATCACACACCTAATCATGCTTTGCAGGGAATAAGCTGAGCCAGAGCCGAGGAATCGCCTATGCCAGAACAACATTACCATATGAAGCAACACCAGCATATAATTGAAATAATTTATTTACCACTAGAGCACCACAAAAACAGACATACAATGTGTTAAAATACAGAGTAATCGATCACCAAAGTACAACACAGCTGTCCTTTAAGTTCCTTTTTTTTTTCTTCTCCTTTAAACCATGCCAACCATACAATTGTATTGATGCTGAACACATAAAAAATGCTGTCCTACCCCACCCAGCTAAGTGCTAAGATTCCCCCTCAGCCCCAGTCAACCCCTTGGGTCTGACCTTTCAGGGTGCTGATCATTTCCCACCGGTTCTCGGGGACTTGGCTCAGACAATGGCAATTACCTCGTCGTGATGAATCCTCTGGCACAAAGTCCTTGAGCTGTTGCAGACCCATCTGAACATCATTGGGGGGGGATTTACATCAGACCTGAGCGGTGCTTAGGACTCACATTACCCCACTCTGTAGAGGGGCATTTCACCCATGAGTTCCGCACATTGTAGGATCAGGCCTAACATCCTTGGTAATTAAAGGGAAATACATGCCCAATAAACAAACAAAAAAACCTGTAGGAGCTTTATTATAATAGACTATTTCAAATACTATCAGTGCATTTTGAGGAAAAAAAAGTGAAAAAAAAAAGTATTCAGTCTTGGGGTAAAGACGTACAGAAATAAGGTTTTATACTTTAAACTCCAAACCCAAACCGAAATTTTCAGCTGCGTCCAGCGCATAGTGAGTATAGTTGGACAACTATGCTACTTCCTATTCCACTCTTTCAAAACTTCAAAACCGGTTTTGAGTTGCATTCCCACAGCAGAGAATCGCAAAAAGGTTTTTAAGTTTTTTAAAAAGTGTTCATCCTTGTCTCCTTTCCTGTCCAACAAAAATACAGTTCTCATACTGAACCTGATAAAACTAATTTTGCTGCCGCATACAACAAAATCCAGAGTATTTACTACCCTGAGGAGTTTCACTAAGTTCAGTGCATCTTCTCACTGGAGTAAGTCTGGCTCAAGCAAGTGTTAGCAGGGCAGATTTTTCACTTGTTCATCTCAACTCACTAAATAAATCAGAAGTCTAACATACCTCCTCCTCTGCGCTGAGTCAGCGGGTGGGATTAGATCATCTGTGGGGCTACGCTTCCATCTAGGCAATAAGCACAGGCTCTACCGAAGCCCCGAGGAGCTGCGCGTGCAAGCCGCTGCGGTACTTCGGTTTTGCATCAGTGTTCTGCTGAAGCCAAAGAAATTGCACTTCTTAAAACTGGAGCTGACAACATCCAGCTCAGGAGCATCCTCCCGACACCGCTCGAGAAGATGTCCTTCTTATCCAAGTAGTATGGGTCTAATGCAGTTTTCCAGCTTTGCCGTGCAAAACCATTCGTCATCTGAAATGAACTGAATGTGCCGCCTTTGTGATTTTTTGGCTAGCTGATGTTAGGGCTTTTTATAAATGAAGAGTATGACGTGGATTTTTTTTTTACTCCCTCTACAATATTTAAACATGTAAGAACAACAAAATCCTAGGAACCGCACGTTCCTTATTCCTCTCCATTTTTTAAAAGAAGCTTTAATGTGAACTCAACTGAAAAAAATTGGCAAACTCACAAAAATCAAGGGTCTGATCCTGCTAATCCCTACACACACCCCAATAGCCTAAAGGGGCCTGCCGTGCTGCTGCAGAAGTTAAAGGCAAACCTCTGTTACCTGCAGCAGGAGCAGGACCGGCCCCACAGACTAACTGCGGGGGCAAGTCCCCGCTGTGTGGCAGGCCACCGCGCGGCCTCTGACCGCACACCGATCCCGCTCACCCCGTCTGGGGCATCGCCGCGGCAGATGCTTCCTACCAGCCTTCTGCACAGTGGTGAATGTCATTCTCTGCAAGGGTCTGCCTCGCCTCAGCCAGGCTGGGACATCTCTTCTTGCAACACCTTGCTCCCTGCCCATCTGTTTGAATGTCTATAGCCGAAAGGAAATCAAAAGGCCTGCAAGTCCGAACCGCATGGCGATTCAAGTGTTACAAATGGGGACAAGCGGGGAGGAAGGGGAGGAGGGGGGGAAGGGGAGAGGTCGCTTTAATCCATGCTTTTTATAAAACAGAAAAACAAATGGAGTCAGGTAGCTTATGTCATAATGATGAACAATATACAAAGCACATGTATAGCAATTATTATAAAACATGTATTTGTAGTGCAAGTCAAAATATAGGGACTCTACTCATACTGGCCAGCTAGAGGGAAACACGTGATTCTGAGTGATCAAAAAGAGCCCCAAATTCAAATTCAAACTCATGAAAGCTGACAGTATTACAGAGTACAAAAATATGGTGAAAATTTACACATTACACATAAAGTACTTAATTTTTTAATAGTTTACAAATAGAGATCTACAGATATGTTTCCAATTAAGCTGGCTTTTACTACCCACCTATTGTAATACTCTAGGTATGGTTACATATACCAAAAGAACAAAAAATCCCATAGCATAGCTATACAGCAACATATTAAGGTCTGAAGATTAGACCAGTACAAGTTAAATATTTCACTGGTTTACTAAACTGACATTTTAAATCATTTACAGTAAAAAAAAAATCTTATAGACTTGTCTTTGAGACTGAAACAGAGTGTCCTTTATTAGTAAATTATTCAGTATTTAAAACAAGGGTTTGAGACCTTACAAGAAGCCTCTCTAGGCAGCTGGCATGAAAAATCAGGTATTTTAAAGGCAGAGTTTCTCAATAATGTAATAACTGATTTCTATTTTAATCAAACTAAACTAACCATTACTTTTCTGATTCTTTTGAGCTTGTGTTCCTTTAGGCTTTATACGTATTTCTGGCAGCTTATTTGGTCTCCACTTTGTCCACATTGGCTGGTTTTCTTTTTTCCAATGGCGATACGGTAATGTTCATTTAATAGTTTTTACACACAAATAAATAACGCACTGTTAACTCTACAACTAAGAGGAATGGGTAGGATGCCTATTGCGTAACAATACAGAGAGATCAAGTAAGGCACGGGACAGATACAGCAACTCCACTTCATGGGATTTTCCTGTTTTTTTCCTTTCACATAGTAACACTAACAAATTTCTTCCAGTGTTTATTTTTTAAAAGGTTTTTTTTTCTTTAACTTTGCTTCTTGTCTATCTCACTCTGTGTGTAGGTGAAATGTAGGATAGAGGCCTTCAATGTTTTGCTTCAGATGCCAGTTTACAAAAAAGAACGAAACAAACTTTGAAACAGTTCAGACTAGTACCGCTTTTTTTTCTTCTTTTTTTTTTTTTCTTTTAACACTGATGAACCTGGGTTTTGATTTTTCTTTCTTTCCTTCTCGCTCTCTCTTTCTTTTTTTCCTTGGTTATTTTTTTTAATACACACGTGTCATGCTGTTTCAGGGGTATCCTTTAGCTGCACTTGCAAGACTTTACGATCATGTTGGACAGTTGTTCAATTTTGGGTGTTTTGCCAATGTAGTAGAGGATGGTGAGGGGTTCCAAATCCTGGGACACGCAGCAGGGAGAGGCAGAAGCTTCTGGATTTATGGTGTTATATAAGCTGAGTACCTAGAGGGAGAAAGGAAAAAAGAGAGAGATTAAGACAGCTACCTCTGCCTTTCTGCCACTGCAGAGCAAATTCCTTTCTGCATCACTTCCTCCCACAGTGCCGGAGAGAAAGCCCAGTGAAAGCTGTATGAAGAATCCTGGATTTTAGGATTTCTTTAGCTTCTCCAGTTCAATCCGGCATCACAATCTGCCTGAGTTTTCTAAGGTTTTATCCATACAGTCTTAAACCTCAAACCAGGCACATGACTGGAGCTTGCCTTGCAAGCACAGCCCTTTGAATCAACATGCACACTGTACTGATATGGAAAGAAGAAACGGAAAGGGCTTTATCTTCAGAGTGCCATTTGCTGTTGCAGGATTTTGGCACCAAAGGCAGAAGAGAGCCCTTCACAACATAAGCACTCCTCTGCTTTTCCTCTCTGGCTACATTTTACTAAGCCCATTAATGCCACCCTGCAAGCACCAGGACTCAAGCTGCTATTAATCCTCTTGAGAATCAGCTGTGGTGAAGTTCGCAGCGCTGGTGCTTTATGTCACGTTGGATTCATACGCACGGTTCTCTGCAAGGGAAGTATGTAGGGTTACCCGCTGATGATGCATAGGTATTTCTGAGGATGCCATTAATGTGTTAGCCAAACACCAAGTGACCTTTTCCTAGAACTTCAACTCAACATTTGCAGCTTAGAGAGACAGAAGATCTGTTCAGGACAGCAACACTAACTACTTTATTAAGCAACTTCTGACTCCTTAGGCAACTATCCAAACCACATATTTGTGACCATGACAGTTATTCTTCCTCTTTCCTTTAAAAACAAGTGCTGCTCCAGAATGTGTACACTACTACTCCATAACCAGCATGGAAACATACTTACCTTATTTATATCTCTGCCTGCTGACCTTGCTAATAGTACAATGCCACAGCCAGTGATGGCTACAAAGGATATCTATACCTGGGTCTGTAAGTGCAGGAAGAAAACCCTGTCATGCCTTCACAGTCCAAAGGGAAAGCGAGCTGCCCCTTGGACTTGAAGAGTTCTCTCTGCTGGTTGACATTGATCTGGTATTTTAAGGCAGGCTTGAAAAACAGGAGACATCATTCTTAGTCTGGACCTGAGGGTGAAATTCTTACTTTATGACAACTCCAACGCAAATGTCTGCCTCTTGTATTTACTGTCTAGACACCCTTATTGACAGTTGAGAGAAATAAGCACTTCACAGCAGAACACTACTCATCCTAAGGCAGTTGGCTAAAATACCACATCTAATCATTAAAATAAAAAGTCCCATCTCAGACAACTATCAGTTCTTCGGCATCCCAGACACAAGATTCCTCCTTTGCATATAAATTATCAAAGCACAAGAAGGAATACATCTTCTCAAGTAAAATAAGCACATATATCAGTACATTTTCATGAAATTCAGCGTGGTAGCATATCAGTAAAAATGAAAAATGAAAAAGTGCCAGTCATAAAAGTAGGCGATACTCAGGTGGAATGGCTCAGCCCTTTCATCACTCTGATAGTGCCTCCCTCAGTGCCTTTGCTGATTGAACTCATCGTGCCATCTTCCACTCATGCTCTGTAATGAAATGCCCCTTCCCAGGCAGCTTCCCAAAGCTACACCAAGCTCATACTCACAAAAAGCATTCAATCCATCCATATGTCATATCGATGAACACATAAACCAAAAAATCTCTGGGCCAATACATTCCTACTGCTTCAAGTCCCTCTACAGGGCCACATTTCACCATCCTTAAGTTATTGAGACAATAGATACAAGCTTTGGGCATTGGTGCTGATGTCAGTCCTAGAAACATATTTCACCCTGCAGTCATAAAATAGAAGTGAAAATTAGCAAAATCTTTACTTACTCTGCTGTGCTGAGTATCTGAGCTCCATAAATACGGGCAGGCTCCTGCACAGAAATTAGCATGATATCCTTTAGGTTCATGAATCCACTTCCAGCCAAGATCCCTCTTGAAGTCAATATAAAGTGGACGCAGACAGCAATTATCCTGCACGTTCCTGGGAAATGAAATACAGACAAACACATCAGTCATAACAAAGACAACACAAGGAACAAAAATAATCCAGTTGCTTGCTCCCTGAATGATGCTTTACAGGCAGGCAAGTCTGAGTCCCCCAAATTCACAACCAAATCACATCAACAGTAGCTTATACTGTAACTAAAATCAGATGCTTAGACACAGCAGGACTTGCTTATACAGACAAAGTCATGGTTTCCCTGGAGGACTAGCAAGTATTTTTCTCTAGGTCCTACTGAGTGGCCGCTCTGCGTACGTGAGCATGGTGGAGGTGACAATTTGGCTGTAATTATGGGGCTGATGGGCCTGGGAGTGATCCTGGATGGAATTCAGCTTCTGCTTTCTAAGGCCACAACTTTTCTCATCTGCCACTGTCTCTGCAGGATTGGAGACTGCTTGGCAAATACCTGCTGCACACAGACCCCATGGGTCTGCAAATGAGGGTTCACGCTCTGTGTAAACGCCAGCCACAAAGAAACATGACAAGCAACTGCACTACACCTCACAGGCTGGCACTACTATGTAAGTATACTAAATATGTATGAATAGTTACCTAAAACAATAGGCAGCATCTAGAGCACGCTTCTTCCGCCGACTGGGCTGTTGCGACTCAAGTCTGTAGGAGGGTAATAACATTAGCAGAAGATGTGGGGTCTTCCCACTGTATTTTTTCCTATTGGACTTTAAAGCTTTCACATCACCACTGGAATATGTGTAGTCATCAATACCTTCAAAAAATACATTTTGGTGATAAATATTGTGTTGTTTTTTCTTCACAAATTAAATAAACCATCTTTTTAAAAAAATTCTCTCAGAAACTGGGCAATGATGGTGTCAGCTGAGCATTTTTACTGGGGAAGTGGGGGCAAATTTCAACCCAAGATGCCTAAGATATTCACAGTTCTCGTGTTATCTATTGCATCAGCCCTCCCACATTCACAGCCATTTCATTGTATTTCAGTACATTTACCAGAACTGTTGAAATGAGTAACAGAAAAGATTACTTCAGTCACCGCATCTGCATTGCTTAGTTTCAAATGCCCCAAGCAGTGATGCTTTTGTCACTTCACACAGGGCAGTACTCCCATCTTTTAATAGCTATTTACCTTTTAAAACCCTGTAACACCATTAAAGCTGCTCTGGATACTTCACCTGCATTTCCCACTGCTTACTTCCATCCCATTAGTTTTCTCCATTACATTTACCTCTTTCTAATGTTTGTAAATTTTATGTCTCCCATTGCCAGTTTATTTAAAGCTGCTAATTTTTCCTAGAAAGTTAGTTATTCTAGCCCCTTCTTTCATATGGGCACAGCAAGGACACTGCTCAAAATATTTCTTCTGGAAGTGGCAATCAATGAACTCATATTTTGTGTTTTCTCTTGAAACACTAACTGCCTTACTAGCTTCTTATCATGGCAATAGCACAGGCAAAAGACTCAAGGTATTAGCCTTTCCTAGGAGTCCAAACAGCTCATGTTATGCCTGTTGCAAAGACCCTTCTGAAAATTAACCTCCCGAACCAGAAAACACTACCTAAATAGAAAAAGATGGACATTTCTTTTTGTAACATTTGCAATTAGTGACCAAATATCATACTAACATTTTTTTAAATACACACAACGGCTTTAATCATACATACATTACATGTACCTACTTAGAGAAAAAATTCCAATGCAGTGAAACAATGGTTAGAAAAACTTTATACCTGACAAAGAATATAGCCAAACCCTTGGAAAACACATGAACCAAATCATGATATACTTTACTAAATGAGAACAGTATAAACAGAATTTGGGATGGTTCTAATACAGACATAGTTTCATATGTACTGGTGGATGATAACTATAGCACGGCCAATTAAGTAACATTTCCCTTTTTAAAACTGAAACTTTAATGGAGCTTATGTGACCTTGATATATTTACTCTATATCACCTTGTCTGCTGTCCATAAGAAGCACATATATCCATAACCCTAACTACATGCTGTTGTTTATTTTTTAATCCCCACTCAATCCAATCTTTAAATTTTTACCAGGCTGTCAGCATAAAAAATACTTTGTGTAACTAATTTACAAATATGCTACAATAAATTCTACGTGCCAGTGCGGGTATATAGAGATAATCGATGTTAACTAACTTAGTTCTGCTGACTTCACCTGAGAATCAGACTTCCACTGCTGAAAGTAGGAGCACACAGAAAGGCACACCATTGCTGTTTCTTCAACCCACAACGCACTGGCAGTAAAACACTGCAGGACATCCACACAAGTCTAGCACCTATTGTTCAGCTCTTCCAAAACTGACTGATGTCATTGCTCAGAGTAATTTAAAATATTACTGATGTGACCAGGAGAAAAAAAACAAAAGAGTAGCTGGAGACATTTAGTGTGCCTGAAGAGCGGGAAGTACGTGTGCAGGTATCTACAAAGACTGGGACCCTCTATACTCAGTGAAGACAAAGGAAGGTGCTTCTGTGAGTAAAACAACAACCTGCTGCCTTACCTATACTTCGAAAATTTGCCACAAGTATTGTTTAACACTCATAAAACACAGCACGTTCACACACATATTTACTGCAAGCAGCTTAGATGTGTGCCAAACATCATCCCAATTCTACTTTCCAGCAGTAGCCTTCTCTACTAAGCCTGAACTGTTACAGTGCTAGGATGGACAGCAGTCAAAAGGTTTATTTTGAAAATATTCAGCAAGTTTTCTCATGACTACCCAACAGTGGATGGTCTACCATGCAACAGTCTTCCCTACATCCTAAATTTTATGTATATTCAGTGTGCATGCTGTAAACTGTAACACAGACACTTAAGGACGTCAAAGCTGCATGCATGGAATGAGATGGCTTATTTATGCCATCTGGTTTTAGAATAGTTCAGCTGATATAGTTTTACCCTTGTGCCTTCAATACCACTTCCTACCAGCTGAGAATCAAGCGTTTCAAACGAGCAAGTTTTCCATCAGCTGAATGCCAGAGAGGCAGTAACGGCTCTTTGTTTTCCTCCTCGGTTAGTAAGTACCACAACATCTTAAAAAGTTTTTTTCTTTCGTTACCTGCAAATCTTGCTTCAAGCTCCTCACTTTTATTTGGGATGATATAATTATTGGAAGGCACAAAGGTGCAGCATGGACAATGTAAGCTTATCTTAAATCCAAGGTTCCTGTCTGCAAAACATAAAAGTAAGTGGGGTTGGTTTTTACAGATGGAATGATCCTGAAATACTGCTGAGTTAATGGAGGAGCAGTTGGGGCAGGAGTGAAGGCAAAGAGCACTTGTTGTCACCTCTGTGATGGAGCCACTCATGTACAGCCTCAGTGACATCAAAAGACAACCATTCTCCTTCAGCTCGTGTTTTAACTACTTTGCTGTCGATGTAGCGCTGTCCTGGTGATGACAACTCTTTAGATTTTAGAACCTACAAGAAACAACAAATACAATTGCCTACAGGTTAAGATTTACCTGTTTTTTATTAAAATGGACCACCAACATTATAAAATAGCAGAAGAAACTATTACAGCTCAAACCGCTATGCAGCAGATGTACATTCAGGCATATTTTCAGAAAGCATTTTCTTAGGGTGCATGGGGAGAGGAAGGTGATATAAAAACACCCTAATGAAATCAGCTTATGTTCCCAAGCAACACATATTCCTGTCTAAGAGAAATCACACAGAAAGACTGCCCTGAAAACTTGTCCTGCAACACAAGTGGTCAAGTGATCATAGTAACTGGAACATCAAGAGAGGCTATTTCACCTTCTTCAGTAATACTGACACTGGTTAGAGCATAATACCAGATGCTAATGCAAGGCCTGTAAAATGTAGTCTGTACGCTGAAGACATTATATTGCTCACCCATAACTAATCTGTATGGTATTGCCTTATTCATGCTTCCAGCCCTCCCTCTGACTTCAGGTACTAGTCATACATTAAAGAGAAAAAAAATTATTGTCCATACAGGTAACCTAGGGGCATGCAGACACAGCCTGGTGTGAATCATCGCCACACATGGATTTGTGCAACAGGCAACGCTGCTCCCATCCAAACTTTGATGCCATCTGTATTTGTATTTGTGTCAAAAGTTTCAGCAAAGCTTGTAACTGAGCATGCAATAAAAAAATACCTGTACAAAAGAAACCCAGTCCCTCCCCCAAGACACAGTACTGCATGCCTAGAATTTCCAGTGCCCACAATCCTCCTCCTATCTAAACAATTCATCGAGTGCCTTTGCACATACAAGCCTAGCCTGCTATTATTTACCCTAGCTCTAGGATGAAAACAACTGGACTTTTGGCTGCTAACAGGTTTCTGTTTTCCTGGTTATTACTATGTTGATAGTTTTGCCATGCAGGAAGCTGGAATGCCATACAACATTAAGTCAACTGCAATCAAGATACCCCATGAGAACATCACTTTGTAACTTCTAGCATGCCAGCTATGCGACTTCATATATTGTTTCGGCTTCTTCCTCTAACCATCCAAGTCCATCTCCAAATGCGTAACTGACAATGCCTCATTGTTTCCTCCTATTCTGTCAGCCCAGATCAACCTGACATCTAGCAAATTCTGCTGTAATAAAACAATGGTGAAACTGCATAATACATGTAAAGAAAAATATTTCAAAAGAGGTGTGAAATTATGTCATCATGTTAAAATTAGGCTTTTCATAATTAAACAGAAAAGCAGGTTTGAAAAGGCCAGATTCTGTCCAACATGTAGAGCTTCGCTATTTATTTCAAGGGGGTGGTCGACCTCTCAAAGGCCAACAGTGCGTCTCCCACAGTAACATCCGTCTTCTGAGAAGAACATGACACGCTCTTTGCCTTCTTTCTGATCAACACGTTTAGCAAAAAGACATGAGAAGATGTTGGTCCAAGTCCAGAAAATTACTGTGCCCCTAGTAGGCGATGCTGAGTTCTCCAGTAGAAAGTGAGGGCACTCGAACATTGAGCATTGGGACTCCTTTTTATGAGGCAACCTTCAAACAAAGTGTTTGAACAACTGTTTACAGAGAGTCTGGCAGCAGCACGGGGACTACCATTGCTCAGAAGTGCCAGAGGGATGAGAGAATCAGTAATCAATGCTGGGAAAGTCCCAAAGAAGTACAAATATAACTTTGCCTTCCCTTTGGTCTTTATCAGGTCAACTCAAGTGTTTCTGAGGATGTAACGCAGCTGTCATTCTGCAAAGATGTGTTGGGGCGGGAGGAGTGGGGGTGTGAGGCAAACGGGACACAAGAACTTGGCTCATTTCTCTCCCTTTCTGCACAGTCATATCTTTCCAAAGACTCCAGAAACTGCATACCTCAGTTTTGGCAGTGATGTAAGGATCTAAAAGTAAGTAATGTGCCAAAAGCAATCTCCTGATGTTAACTATAATTGGTCTTAGATACATTCTGAAGACTCAGCTGTGCCTTAGTATCCAAAATAAAATGTCTTTATCCCAATCCCATTGCTACCAAAAGACAAAGCCAAGGGCTGGCAGTGTGTACCTGGCATGAAAGGCATTTGTAAAACTACAAGAAATCATCACTGCACATATGCAATGGTACAAAGAACATCCATCCTCATCGATGAACGGAATGACAAGAAAACTGTTTGCAGGTTTCAAAACTGTAGGACACTGTGGATTAAAAGAGCTAGATATTATTCATGCTATGGTAGCTATGATATCTGGGCTTCTCTCCATGTTGTTTATGCTGCATGTTCAGGAAGAAAATTATGAAGAATGAGCTAAAAATTCACGAAGTATGGCATAATATGGTAACTTGATAGTGTTAGGGTGTTGTATGATCTTAACAACCTGATAGCTTGTAAGCAAGAATGATCTAGCCGCACTGTTTCCATTTTTTCCTTCTTCTTCTGTTACATCTTTGCAAGTGTGGAAAGCTAATGGATGATCAAATCCTAGGCTGGATCCTCAGCGTCTATTTCCTCCCACAAAGTAAGTTGATGAAGGACTCTTCGCTTCTTTTCCTACACTGCATTCTATGTTTCCATCCACACTGAAACAACTGCACTCTACGCAGTGGTAATCAAAGTGGCCTCTTCGTAGGAATCTATCAGAAAGCTTAATAGCTACAATACATTCTTCAAATGAGTCTTCCAGAAATTACTACAAGAGATAAGCATTTTAGGTTTTTCTCTGCCATCTTCCCCCTTTGGTTTGCTTCTTTGTACTTCGCACTACATTTCTGGTCTTACCTTCCCCATCAACAGCACACCTTTTTCTTCCAATACACCCTCAAGCCTACAGTCCCATGGAAAAGCTTTTCTTTCAGTATTTCCAATACTTTCTTCCTACTAGATCAACTAGTTTAGTCGTAAAAAAGAAGAAAAGCCTTTTCTGTGCCTTGCAGCTTTTGTGCCTGAAAGCTCGCCTAATTCTTCATAGAATCATAGAATCATTTAGGTTGGAGGAGACCTTCAAGATCATCGAGTCCTACCGTTAACCTAACACTGTCAATTCCATCACTAAGCCATGTTCCTAAGCTCCGCATCTATACATCTTTTAAATACCTCCACAGATGAGGCCTCAATCACTTCCCTGGGCAGCCTCTTCCAATGCTTCACAACTCTCTCAGTGAAGAAATTTTTCCTAATTACCTTTACCTATAAACATTGCCTTGCCTATAAACACTGCCTTTCCTTTATGTTTAGCCCATCGTCACCACATCAAACACTGTTATCAGCAATGTTGCTGCACAACTTGTATCTGCAAGAACTAAATGAAGGCCTAAAAAGTAGACCTTTGTGCAAAAGAGTTTTCAGTGCGATAAAAATATTAACTGAAGACAAGGGAATAAAAAAAAAGCCCACAGGAGGGAAGGAAGACTGAGTTAAACTTTCCCTTTAATCTTTTCGCATTTCCATGTGGCATCTTGTAAACACTCCCTCTTAAAGAGGCAGAAAGAGTTGGGTATGTCTATGGGTCATGACGTGGGTGGATAGGGCTTTCAGGGTCGGGGAGTACTGTGCACAACCACCTGCATGCAGAGATGATAGATTCAATCACCTGCATGAGCAGGAGACAGTTTACACACACACAGAACCTCACCCCCCCACTTACATGCGGCACATTTGAACACCTGCATGCACACGTAGCTGATGATGCACAACAGCTGCACGCCCGCAGGTGCAAGCACGCATGCCTGCACACACGCGTGAGCGAAAGCTCAAAGTCAACAAACTCAAAATCCAGGTTGTGCAAAATCTCTACAGCTTCTGAACATGGGCACGTTCTTCCAGGTATATCAGAGTATTTGGTCTCACTTTCAACAGAGTGATAATGCAACGCTGCCTTTTCTGAGGAAGGATTATGGAGGGAACACCTGCATATGATCACTTTATGTGGGGATGAGCAGAATAGGTAGATTTGTTACCATAAGGTTATCCAGCAGATTTCTAGCTGAGTACACAGAGCAGTTCTCATTCAGTAGCCATGCTGTGAATTCTAACAACAATATGTTTTAGTCTACCCTATTTTTGTACGGGATTCCTCCCTTTCACAGGAAATCAAATAGTTAGCCAAAATGCTTGTTAATCTCTTCTTGACCAAGTATCTTGTACATTTAAGCCCTGGCTTCTAGCTATCTTTTTCTAGGGGTACTGCTAACCTTACCCTCATCAGTTTTTTTTCTATACTGACTCTTCTTAGAATACCTGGGGAAGAAGCTATCTTACAAATACCCATGAAGGATCTCTTAGATATCACACACGTGCAGCTACTGCCAGCAGATCAAGGCAAAACAAACACATGAATATATGAATAATGCAGTTAACTGCAGGAAAGGGCTCATGAAGCAGCCAGATGCAAACAAAGCATTGCTCCTGCTTGTACAGCTACACATGTTTTTAGGAATCTCACTTGGGGATCTTGGTGATGACAGCTCTCACATGCCACCCTCATCAGGCCTGCCAGTCTTCTGACATTTTATGAATAACATTGAAACCTACTCTTTATTGGTTCTGCAAAGGCATTCTGCTCAGTCTTTGGGGGAGACCCTCTGCTCTGCTGGCAGGGATTTGTCTGTGCTTCTCCTTGTCCGTTAGACGAGGCCAGACCACGATGCTATCTTGGAAGCGTATCCCAAATCAACATGACCAGGGCATTCAGCGGTGAAAAGCTTCAGTTCTGTCACAAACTGCTTTCAGAAGAACGACCGGCAAGTTTCCAGAAAACACTGATCTCTCAATTACTTCTGCCACCTGCTATGCTTATTTTTCAGATCAAATGGACGGCATTAACTGAAATATGTTTTTTAAAATTTCAGTATCAAGTAGCTGAAATCTTCATTAAAATACTGGAGGATGAAACTGTTTATTTATATGCACATATATTTATATTCTCAAGTAACTATCACACAGTTCTGAGTATAAAAATAAGGACAAGGGCTGTCTTAGTCTGTATTTTGTAAACTGTAAAGTATACTGAGAACACTACATAATTCATGATAACAAACAAAGCAGGATGTTTGCAAAATTAGCAGAAATATGGCTTCTTTAAAAGACGGGGCATATAAGAGGCTGATACAAGCAGAGCAGCAGCAGCATTTGGCATAAGTGTAATTATACTGGTTCAAAAACAAAACCAGAAAACCTCCAAAACCCAGGACTCTGTTAATAGAAACGTAATTATTTTGCTCAAATTTTCCTTTGCCTACTCCCCTTCTCATGCATATAGGCAGCTAAAGCAGGGGATAACTGAATGAACACATTAGTGTATGTATTCTAGACAATAACCACTGAGACCAGACACCAGAACAGCCTGTCTTTGTGACTCATTACACACATAAAAGGAAAAAAACTGACAGAAAGACACAGTGGTTCTTTCAAATAACTACAACTCCAGAACAGCAACTTGCTTAGTTTATGTCAGATTTGATGGTCTGGCCATTAAGTACTTCTAGTCTCCTACAGTTACCCCAGTCAGAGGCAGAAAAATAGGAAAATTACAATTAAGTATAATTTACAGTGGAATAGTTTTGGCTAATAAATTCATCACCTCCCCAGCAAGCATACAAACAAAAAACTGAATGTGGTTCAGCAGTGATGATACACAGGCTGATGCACCAATGACATACATCTGCTGCAGCCAAGAAAACCCCAGGCACACATCAAGGGCCAAGCTTCAGCAACAACAAGGGCATTTTATAGATGGGTTTGAGAATTATGGTCACCAACTGTTAGGAAATATTTCTGGCAACTTACAGTTTCTTAAAACAATTTGATCAACTTTCAAACATAATAATAAGATCATACGGCCACTTAAAAATATCTATCCTGTCTGCTGCATTGCCCTGGAACTTGGGATGGTCACTGTTGTTGGCCAGAATGGGTTCTGCAATCACTGAATAGCAGTAAATATGGCATTATCTTGTAAAAACCTGCTGTTAATCTGTTTTTCCTCTCCATTCATTCTGGACTGTCCGATCTCCTCCCTCCAGATGCTGTTGGCTCCTTGATATCTTCCTTCCTTCCCTTCTATTCTTTGTCATTTCAGACTCCTGTGATGTCCTTGTGTATTACAACATCTTGGCAGGCTCACTAATCTTTATTTTACTTATCAGTCGTTATCCATGGTTTCCACTCGAACTTCAAGGGCCTTTTAAAATAATGGAAATAACCTGACATATACTTGTAAGCTCCAAGTAAATAAGCCTAAACAATGAGATCCAGTGGTAAATGATGTGCTAATGCTGGTTAACATCAGAACAGAGATAAGTTCAGCTATGCACAACATCATGGCTGAAAACTGCCATTTAGGATAACCTCTTCTGAACTAGAAGAAACCTGCAGGGGACTCCAGCCTAACCCACTGCAGTGGAATAACCAGATTCCCAAGGTCTGCATATGCAGCCGCTTGTGGTTTCCAAATTCTTATGTACTACTCACCTTACCGAAAGATTCACTCGCTGCCTGGGTCCAGATTTCAAAGGTCTCCTCAGACAGCTCTCAGGGACTTCATCCAGCCCTTCCTGAAGCTTCAAGTTAAAAAATGACCATGCTAATTCTCAACCCTTTCTCACTCCCTGGTTGAGTTTGAGGTCTTTGATGGTATTTTGGACATAAGGATAAGCAAACCCTTAATTCTGTTGCAAACCTCTCCAGTTTCTTACTCATATGTGGAAACATGTGTTGTAAAGCGCAAAGCCTCCATATAGTACCTTTTTCCAGATAATTGGGAATCTACTGGCTATCAAAATCTTAGCTGCTTCTTATCACCACTAGTGCAAGATAGTGAGTGTATTTTTTCAAAAATTCTCAGTGTGACTTTTCAAGCTCTTCTTGTAACCACTTCTGCAAAAGAGTAATTCAATCTCTGACTTCAGTGCTATGGAGTTAAAAGGGCTTTACAGCCCCCCTGCTTATCAATGGAAGTCTTTCCATTACTCGCAAAGGTCTCTGAGTCAGGCTCAAGCTGAGGGTAGAATCTTTGGAGACTAGTATATGAGATGCAGAGTTCCTGCCAAAATACAAAGGTATGGAGCACTTGCCAAAGTTTTAAAAAAAGCCATAGCTCTCTGATCCATCTGCTTGGAACTTGCCAGACACGTTCTTCATGCAAACTTGCAAATAAAAAGAACATATTGCACACATAACCCAACCCCTTTATATATCTGGATGGGCTACAGCTGCAGTAGGATTTGCTTACAGCATTGGCTGCTACTCACTTAAAGGTAAAAGAAGGTGAAGTGTGAGGGGGTGAAGAGATGAGCGGCTAAAGCAGGTCAAAAAGGGAGGGAAAGTCACGTATGCCATGGAATCACTGTGACTGACTCATTGCATCATGCTCCAGTGAGGGCATGAGCTCTGGGAAGAGAATGGATCCTGAGAAGGGATTTCCTCTCTGTTTTCTCCCAAAGCAGGGCCTTCCTCCTGCCACTGAAGATACATGTGCAGTGTAAGTTGGGGATGCAGCCCCAAGGCCATTCAGTCTGATTTATGCTTAAGCAGGCAGGAAGACTCTGCATTGTGTAAGCAATAAACAAGAACTGAGGGTAAGGGGTCCTTCTCTGGGAAGATTCTGAAATACTGAGTGCAATTTCCTGCTGTTTAGGAGATTTTAAGATGGCTCCAAAGAAAGATTTTGTATAAAATGAAGCAAAACAAAAAAATCCTGTAAACTTATCTAGCATTTAGCTTTAACTTGCCAAAGGCACATTATGTTTTATTAAAATATCAACAAAGAGGAGCCAAAGTCAACAAAAACAGAGTGGGTTCTCCTGTCTTCTAGCCAAATCCCCTAGATCTTGCAGGGTTCTCCTGCGTTCATTTCCCCTTTAAGCACAGGTCTCTCAAGCCCTTCCTCTTCCTTTGTCCTGTCCCTGACAGCCATATCTCATGTTCACATGCATTTTACTGCAACATTTTGACATGCAACTTCCTTTGCTATCTGAGTATTTGGACTTACTGCTTCTTCTAAGATGCTGTCTTCTTCCATAAGCCACTCCTCTTTCTTCCCTTCCTCTTGCCCGCACTGTTCTCCAGAAGTCGCGATTCTGCTTGTGGTTTTCTCTGCCCACCACCTACAGGCTTCCACCCAAACCACTCCCATCCTCCTCCACTTTCTTCCGTCATCTATTCTTTTTTATACATGCTTCTCTCCAACAAAGCTTTCCACCATTTCCTACACCTCCGCAAAACAGCAATATTGCCTTCCCTGCTCCAACGGGCTCCCCAGCGCAAGGTCAGCCAGCCAAGCTGATGCCTCTCAGCCCAGTAACTACCACGCTGCGGTGCTTGGTTAAAACTACCCCACCGGACTGCAGCCCAAAGAGCAGGAACTCAAACCCAATGGCTGATTTCTGACCCATGTTCTGCACTCCAACGCTCCCCATAATGTACACGCACGGCAAATGGCAACACATCTGTCTATCAGCTCAGCACCCCACATTTCTACGCACGGTAGTGTCGAGCTGAGAGTACAAGCTGGCTTGTGCCAGTAGCTAATGGGGATATTATATACTTCTTCAAGTCGTCTTCAATAACTGCTCTGTTCCTGGCAGGAGGTGGCTGCATCTGAGATAAGGTCTCAAATCGCAGCGAATATGACGCAGAGATAAATACTTCCCTTCACCCACGCTTACAGATTATTTGCCAAAGGTAGTCTATACATGGTCTCCAGTGTACTGACTTTTTTATGTAGGGGATACAGTATTCGGAACCAACAAAAAAGGATTCTGTAACAAGGACAATGCAGCAATTACACTAAAATACACTGCAAATTAACTTCCTCTGTTCCTGAGCTGTTGCTGAGTGGCACGGGGAAGGAGGAGGAGGTTGGTAGAGTAGAAAGTTGTTAGCTCGACACTTTATGCTGAGTTTGGCACTTCAGAGAGCACTGTACGTTTGCCATTTAACATAACCTTGTAACGTTTCAGATCGCAAGGGTCTGATTTCAGGACAGCAATACACAAATTTTGAGATCCACACATACTACTTTAGATGTGGGTCACAGTGACGGCAGTCAATCAAAATCAAATGCCCCAGGTGATATCTGTAACACAGACATCCTGTGCCAGCTCACAGCCACAAATCCTGCTTCCTGGTATTTTCTTCCACAGCATTAGAGACGGCACTTTTTGGCAAGAAAAGAGAGCAAGGCCCCTCTGCTCCTGATTATACAGAGATCAGTCTGGAGTAACTCTGCTGCAGTCAGTGTAAATTGCCTCAGATTTGCACCGTGGAGATTTGGCCCAAATCTATGGTAGCTCGTTCTAAACGTATTCCCTAACTGAAAAACAAGACAAAACACTGTCTGAATCGAAAGTATTTGAACAATCGACTGTGGTTTAAATTTAAATCTGACTCATAATGGGCTAATATGTTCCACAGCATCTTCCTCCTCATACCTCCAAGCAGGGAGAGAGGCCCTTAAAGAAACGGGGGTCACCACTGTCTGCAGGGCAGACAGTTCTTCCTAGACCCCAAGCAAGCTCCACAGGTGCCCTTGTCATGGACGGGGCCCTCCCTGACATGGAAAGACCAAAGGTCTGCTCCTGCTTGCTTCAAATTATTAATTGCAATCTGACATCCCCTCCCAGGCTTTAACCTGGCGCCATTTCTTTGCTCCAGCCCTGTGCTCTGTAACATCCCACCGTACGTTATCCCTCCGTTCCACAGCCTCTCAGGTACCCACACCCACAACAGCTTAGGACAGCGACGATGATAAAAAACAGCGCTTCAGTTGCGTTTTTCATGATTCTTTATGAGGTGTTAACAAAACATGGCACCGCTTCCACAGGAAGTGATAATTACTCATTATTGTTTGACCGTCTGTACATAATAAAAATACCTTAAAAACAGTACCACACTGCTCTCTGAACAACAGCTTTTTGCCCTGCAAGGGTTTCCACTCATCCAGCTTTGCAGTAGTGCCTGTTTACGTTTTGGAATGCTTATTCATAAAAGACAAGCTTTTTTTCGAAGGGTGCAGGGACTTTATTCATAAATACAGAAGCACCTTAATAAAAGAAAGATGTGATGAAGCCTTCAAAGCAGGCAAGAAAACTGATGAACAAAGACATTCCCATAACAACCGAGCTTTATCTGATCAAATTCCAATAAAGCCTGCCTTTGGCATAGATCTTTAAAAACATAGCAAGGGCCACTGGAGGATGCTAAAACTTGTTTATTTAATATTATTCCTCCTCCTTTCCCCAAAAGTACTTTATCCTTGTAATATTTTCTGAAGTCTTGGTGCACATTGAGAAGCACACTAAGGCAAACACAGCGCAGCAGAAGGACAGGAGGCGAAGCACAGGAGAGCGCTCACTGCATCTGAGGTCACACCACTTCCTTCCTTCGTTCCTTCCTTCCTTCCCTCCGGCTTCCCACTCTCCAACGTGCTGATGATCAGCAGCCCCACCAGCAGACTAGCCCTCACTTTCAGGCAGAAGAAACAACAGAAAAGATACTGCCTTTAAAGAACTTAATTCTCTGTGGCTTCACTTCACCAGAGCTAAGAAGAGGCAGAAGCTTTTATACCAGCCTTATAAAAGAAACGTAATTCATACTTCCATGAGTTTCATTATTTTTCATCCTAAGACTACTTAATACGTGCACTGCACTTCCCATCTGCACAGGAACACACAGATGTGGCTGACTAATCCTTAAATATCAAGAGAAGCATTCTGGGTGAAAACAGACATTAAAGAATCTATTTCTGCTCTCAGGGATTACCACTCACCCACCGGCTTCACGGAAGCATCCAGGGCACCTCCATGAGAATTAATCTCCAGGACCTACCGCCTGGAGAAACCTAGTGGATCAGCAGACCTAGCAAACACATCCACAACCATTCGCTCCCATCATAAATACGACAGGGTGCTCTCTGCCCCAGCCTTGCCTCTGAGGTGGGAACAGGATCCCGCTGCTGCTGCGCTGGGGGCCGGGAGCGAGGGGCCACGGCCTTGGCTCGCCACGCCAAGCAGCCCCAGACTGCCTTCCCAGAGTCACTGCAAAGGGCTGCAGGAAAACACAAAGTCCTTTTCTGATGTGGTTTGGAAAAGGGAGCCAAGTATAGCCTGAGGAAAGCTTAGCTGAAAAGGTGCAATCTTGCATTTCTTTTTTCCTTTCAAGGGGTAGATCTGTAAGGTCAGAGGACCACACAAAGAAGGAATCAAGAGGAAAAACAGAATATTTATATTACTTTTGCTTATTTTTTCCATTTACCCTGCACATCTGTCTCTAGCTGTTCCTAAAATACTCCTTCAGAGTAATATTGTCCCTTCTGCATCAGTGGTACATATACTACTACTAAACTGCCACTGGACTAAATCAGAGAGCTCCTGGGGAGCGATCAGGAGACTTGCATGTGTTCAGGAAGGGTAACTTTCCCAGCAAACCACAGTAACAGAGCTCCGACTCTCTCCAGAATACTTCTGCCCCTCTTTTCCTGCTTGACTGAGAAATATGAGGGGACACGGGAACAACCATTACCTGAAACTACAGGTATGAGAGGAAGTTCAAAAACCGTCATCAAGATCTCCTCAACAAAGCAGAACACTAGGCTACCTGAAACTTGGTGGGAGAAAAAAAAAAACAAACCAACCCTAATAATTAAATGTTGCTCATGCAAGACAAAAAACCGCACTGTTCCTTCTGGGCACAACAGCCCTGGCAAGCCCAGCACTTATCTCACAGACTGGAAGCAGTGCGTATGCATGGAGGAGGAGCGGCGGCTGCACATGCCAACCCACCAGCAATCTCCTCTGCAAGCCTCTCTCTCCAGGCATGGCTTTTCATGCTGGAGGTCAAGACACCTGAGAAAGCCTTCAGCCGTTACAGAACGTATTTGCCTCTCCCACTGAAATTAGCATCTTCCCCATTCTCCCCTTCTACCTCCCATGTTTATTCCTTCCCCCGCTGCTACACACCGCAATCAGTCTATCATTACGCAGCCCTGAAGCTCCTCTCTAGCATCACTCTGTAACGAATGCCTCCTACCCATCCTTCCCCCGCTTCAGCTCCTTAGATTTTCCTCTCTAAAATTCACGTTCTAAGTTTTAGGATGTTTCCCACAGTGCTGTCCTACAACAGATCCTCCTCTTCGACTTCTCCCTGCTTTTGCTTCTCCTGTTAAACACTGCATGCTAGCCTCACGCGTTGCGACAGAGATTAGATGTATCAGTATTTAGGGACTCTGATGCTCCTGCAGTAGAGCTGCTGGAAAGGAACTCATGCAGTTCAGATTGAGCATCACAGAGCTAAGACAATACCTACATGCAAAGTTTTGGGGAGAGCTGCATACAAGACTGCAACAACTAAATATGACCAAAGAGGGGGAAAAACAACCAGCAGAAGAAGGATACAGGAGCTTCTAAGAAGCAAAACAGAGAGAGGAACTAAAAGACAGCTTTTATCATTTTAATGGGTGCTCTGAAAGGGAAATGCTCCAGAGACAGCTTGCCTCTCTACAGGCCAAGGAGCAAAGTAACATGACTAAAATCTGCCTGGCATAAACACATGCTCGGAGCTTGCTGCCTTTGGCTTGCCTGTTACTTGGTGGAGAAAAGACCTAATCCTACAATAACCTGCACTCATTACTCACCTAACACTTCACTCAGTATGCCCCACCCAGCCTAAAAAAGAAATTGCCTTACTCACCAGCTATATATTTATCTAAAGGACCCATGTACCTGCTCTGGATGCAGGTGTCAGTCATTTCCATGGGCACAGGCTTGCTGGAGTCAGGCTTTCTCAAGTAAATTCCAGCTGTTTCTCATCACAAGGCAAAATCCCAGCCAAGCAAAGGCCCTTTCTCCACTGAACCCTTTGTGTCCCACGTTCCTCAAACACGGAAAGGCAATGAACCAAGCTAAGGCAACCGCAGCTCTACTGCCTTCAGGTGGCTGACCAACGACTCTCAAAAGCAGAACAATGGAAAGCCCAGAGATGCCATCGACTCCTTTTAGGAAGTATGAACAGTGAGGTCATGCCAGAACATACGATTATGTCAACAGGCTGGTGGGGCAGCGTCACAGGGACTCAAGTGTAATTCTTTGTGATGGCTGTTATATATAGATGACAACAGTGACTCTCGTTAAAGATTCCTAGCTTTTTCTTTTAACAAATGACACACTACTTACTCCACTTTTCTGCCAGCCTGTCCTTGGGACAGAAGGCAGCCAGGCCACAGTCGTGAAGCCAAGCACCCAGTGACCACCTGTGGACCTGCACCATGTTCAATTGGGAATCATGCTTCCCTACATTTAAACAGCATCTACACAGTCCAGTGTGCCTTTTCCTGCTGTCAGCCTCTAAGGTTGGGTTACATTATCACTTCAGCATGTGAACCCAAATTCCCCCTTCTCTGCTTCAAGTTTGGCTTGCCCTGGACCAGACCAGGCAGGAAAAGGCACGTGTTGAAAGTGAGGGAGAAGACTAACGCAAATTTGCACTTACTGCATCCAAACCAGACCCTACAGCGCCGCAAATCCAGGGCAGTACTCAGGCACAGCTAATGAGGGCAGCAAAAACAGAGCTAAAGAGGGGTTCAATACACTTTGTTTTACAAGCTGGTATCCTATCTGGCAGGGTTTTCAGCAGAACAAGTGCTGGACTGCTGCAACAACCATGAGTTTTACTCAGTATAAAACTGCTGGGAGTCGAGCCCCTTTTGTTTGCAGTGTCTCTCAGGAGTCTATGTAAGTGACTTTAATGGCTTTAAAGATTAAATGACAACAATCCTATCAACAATCAGGAGTAAGAGAGAGTCACAGGGTCATTTTCTTCCTCACTTCTCAATCTCTGAATTGTCCACTCCCTCGCCTCAGTCCCTAGACCACTACACAGAAGCCAGGTCTGAAACCGCTAAGCTTTGAAACTCAGTTATTAACAACGTAATTTCTGTGAGGGATGGTTAACAGGCTTCTCCTGAACGCAGGCCAGAGAGAGGAATTTGACTTTTATGTAAACTACAGTACAGGCCAGGAGCTGGGAGACAGAGATCCTGGGAATGACTTGTTTGATGTCTTGTTCTGTCACTTACCATTACATGCTGAAACTTTGGAATCCTGAGGCACAATTGCTAGAAAAAGTTTGCACATTTCAGCTTTGTAAGATTTTGAATAAAGTCCTTTCCTGGAAAAGCACGGGAATTAAGAGACTCCTTTGGAAAGACAGGACTCATCCGCTTCTCCCCGCAGCTTCTTCCACCTGCTAGATGGGTAGCAGAGGGGTTTGCTGCAGAGAGACGGGGAGCCGCCGCGTGCGAGGTGCCACCGTACCTGGTACAGCTCTATCCGCTGCTCCGAGACCCGTGCCTTCGAGTTCTGCAGGCGGAAGACCCTGAACTCAGCCTTCACCAAGTTGGAGGCGTTCTTCTCCATCGCCGAGACGTCAAATCTGACGATTCGGAAGTAAAGGCTGTAATAGCTCGGTGGGATGGCATCTGCAAGAAGGCAGTGTGATTTTATTATCTTTTTTTAAATAAAATATGTTGTTCCTTCAAACACTGTAATACAAGACAGCTTCAGTAAGGGAAATATCTGTTACATGATTCAGTTTCCAACAGCCAATTTAATATTATTAACAATTTAATAAAAAACCCCACCAACCCCACATGTGTTTGATTATAGGACTACCATATTGATAAAGATTAACAACTATTTCCAACTCTGTTTCAGGTTGTGCATTTAAACCTCCCCTCTTGCAACACACTGGTGGAAAATCCCGGGTGGGAAAAGAAGTCACAGCAGTCGGTATCTGGGAAATGCCTTCCGACTCGCACAGAGCTCACGGGGCTCCACTAAGACGACGAGTGGCAGCAACTCATCTGACCTGCGTGTCCTCTGAAGCCCATTTCCCCCCCAGAATACGGAGCACAAACTGGCCGGCTTCAGATTTTGTTTCGCGTTCTGTTATTAACGGATTTTATTGGAACAAAATGTTCACTCTGGTTATAGTGGCGAGGGCGGGAAGAGCAGAGGAGGAAGAAAGGGAGGGAAAAGCCAAGCGGGCAGCAGACACCGTGGACAGAACCACACGAATCCCCACCACCTGGAAGCAGTACAAGCCAGAAACGCACGCAGCTCTCGCTACCCACCGGGGGGGCAAGCAGAAAAACCCAGTTACAGAAGAGGACTCCAGTGACAGCGCCAAACGCACCAGTCGGGTTTCAAACCGGCCTCCCCCCCCCGTTCCCAGCCGCC
>Ga0065711_1006779_pt1 | contig 27199 bp, 26 predicted proteins | sample Hoacrofraction12_FD_59098 | JGI IMG/M metagenome (GOLD analysis project Ga0065711, IMG submission 59098) | Hoatzin crop microbial communities from Cojedes, Venezuela - Epithelial fraction 12 v2 (version 2) | ecosystem: Host-associated > Birds > Digestive system > Esophagus > Crop | place... | reverse complement strand
GTCGGCAAGAGAGGTTACGCTGGCTAACAGAAAGCTGAGGGGAGAAGGGGAGGAGGAGAGAGAAGTAGCCCCACAGACGTAAAGAGCCCAGTGGCTGGGGGACTCTCATCTAAGACACGATCACGAAGCAGATCCTCCTGAACTGCCTGATTCAGGCCAGGCAGCGCTACACTCAGCCTCTGAAATCATAGGCGAGCGCCGTGGTCTATTCGGCCACTGGCTGCCCCAGAGAGGGGCTGCATAGCGTTGTTAGAGTTGATGCACATACATTTAGTTGGTGCATAAGCTTAAACCGGTGTTTTTCCACATCCCAGGCATATACTCTGATCATGAGGTTTTTGTGTCTCCTGCGGGAACATGATGGGCACCTTGTCTTTCTGACACACGGAAGCTTTGGACTCAATTGCCCTGGACAGCAGCACAAACATTCACTTTTAGTCATTACCTTGATGGTACTTGTCGAATGACTGTAGGTCTGTGCTGGGGAAAGAGGAAGAAAACACATGTGATTGATTGTCATTCTTCGGTGCAGCAACAGGACACAAGGACTTTCTGCAGCACATGGTTTACTCAGTTGCAGAGTGAGCACAATCTGGGACATTAGTCGGGGAAAGGGTTGAATCTCTGAGCGCTAAATAAATCTGATGGTTTTTCAAGATTTGTCTTTTCTGTAGTTTAACGTGCACTTACGTCATGCAGCACTGCTCACTGACCATAATAAAACCTAGATGTGCAACCTTGATGGGGTTTTTTGTAGGTTTTGGTTTTTTGTGGGTTTTTTTTAACTTCACTGAAAACAGTTAAACATGTCTGTCTTAGAAATGGCTGTTCTTGCTTGCTTGCTCTTTGACTGTATTTCAGCTTTATGGTCAATGTAGCCTTAATTCTGCCCGGGATCGCTGGCTGGGCGCGGAGGCACTATGTGNTGTGCCACTGCGTGTTTGTGTGCACGGGTTTGACAGGCATGGGCTTTTCTGGAAATTTGTCTCTCTGTACCACACACATCTAAATGGCAAGGGGTGGTTGTTTACATCATTCATTCTCACAGCTTTATTTTTACGTGCGTAGCTGGTTCTTGTTATGAGGTTGAGTGATCTATTAGTTGCTCCTGTACAATTTCGGAGCTGAGCTTTCACTTTCGCCTAAGATAAAGGGGTTTTTAAGTGTACTTGTTTTGCAACCTGACTGAAGGAAAGACGTCAGTCTCTCAATATGGCTTTCAAGCTGCCATCTTACAGAACTTGTAGTGTTTTAAAACATTCCTGTGCTGCCTTGACACTGCCATGAAACTGCCGGTGTATACGACTGACAAGAAGCTGTTCCTCCCTAAGCAAATACCGCAGGTTGTGAATCCCTACATGAATGGCTTTACCTGCTGATGGAAAAGGTAGCAGTCTGAATCAAAACCAAGACATCATGATTCACATGAACACGTGTGATCCTGGCTACCATGTGAGTCTTCCCACTTTGCATACTAAATAGGCAGAGACTATTTTATTAGGAGAATACCTCATACTGACTCATGTTTAGAAAATATCCTGAACTGTGTTTGCATATGGGGGAATGGAGGCTGGCATGTGACCAAACGCAGGCTGTGATGTGCTGGTAGCTCCCTTCCTCCTGCAGCCCTCCCTCTCTTTTTAGGGGTCAAAGCGGGGGCATAGCACAGGCACCCCATGGAGCGGGTGCTTCCTGCTGCATTTCGGGNGCTTGCGAGCCTGCGGGCCCGGCTGTGATGTACAGAGGCTGAGATGGCCATCGCAGGTGGCAGATTTGGGAGGCTGGAGAGGACAGCCAGCCCCTTGCACTGCCTGCTCCAGAAACCACAAAAACCAAAGAGGCCTCAAATAAAACAGTGTATTGGGGTAGCAAGAGGACAGGCAGCCCCTGCTGGGGGCAAGTAAGTTTCTCCCAGCTGGGATGCAAAATGCCTTGCTACGGCTGCTCCCCACGGATGTGCCGTGCCGTGCTGGGCAGTGATGCCTCCCTGTGCCCCCAGCCGCACCATGCCATGCTACCCCCACCGCCGGCACGCTAGAGGAGACGCTTTACTTACTTTCCTTGTGGGCGTATGTTTTTCTCCTGATGGGGATGTTCGTTTTCCACCTGGGATAAGGAAGTGAGGGTGGGCAGGTTAGGTCTGGCGCTGGTCAGTCCTCACTTCACTCCACCAAACCCCGGGCACCTGCGGACGCCATGGGACCCCCTCCACCAACTTCTCAGACAAGTCACTTCACGTAGCTCCTCCACCTCTGCCCTCTCAGCCTTCCCCCCGTCCTCCCGGGAGGCAGCCCCAGGCAGGCCATGGACTGAGGGATGGCAGGGGCAAGCTGGCAGCTGACAACAGGGCATTTAGCTGTTCCTGCAAAGTACAGCCTCCCTCCATCCGGGCAGCCCGGCAGTAGTTCAGCAAAGTTTGTGCTTTAGAGGAGCAATCAACCTCTCTGGGCTTCTCCATGTTAAATACCTCCAGATGGGTGAGTGAGCAGCAAATATTGGGAAGAGACGGAAGAGAACCAGCCCCATACCCGCCCAGAATATTCACCTTAATCTGCCCTCTGGCATGTCTCGGTGAAAATCGAAAGGAAGAGAATCATGGCAACTGTGTTACCAGAACTGCAAACCCACGAGGTGAGTGCAGGGCAGCGGGCGGGCCAGTTCCTGACACATCTGATCTCTCACAGTTGAAATAATCTTTGCTGTTTCAAGCAGAACACTATACTTCCAAGTTTAAGTACTAAAATTATTGGGCAAATTTAAGATCCTTTAAATTAGTCCAGGTTGCTGTTACCAAGCTTTTTGGTAATAAAAGCGAGGCTCACTGGAGCATGCGCTAGTGCTTATAGTTTACAATTATGTGCATGTAAACTGCTTGTAGAGTAGTTCACAAATATTTGGCAATGTGATATTGATGTTTATATGTTAGGCTTACATGTATAATAAAAATGTACTAAGGGTCTGTCAAGCTGCCAAGCGGTATGGAGTTGGGAAATGTGCCCAACTTGCTGGGGGAGGTACATTATGTGTCAGCCTCTAATTGCGTGTTTCCATATTGTCTTTCTTCCCCAGGACTGGAGGTAAATAGATAATGTCACTGTTCTTTGTTGCTGTCGATACTTTGCTTGCTAAATGTGTGCTATTAGATCTGAGTCATTTCATCTATTACCCAAGTTTGACAACTGGCATGAAATAATTTCGTTCTGCACATGCCCCTGGTAGTCTTATCAGACTAGTAGAAATTTTTCCAAATATTAGTGAACATCCCAACTTCCTGGTTTAGTGGGAGAATTTAGATTGATTTTATTACAGCTTGGAATAAAGATAAAACTAATCCTACCTTGTTCCAGGTGGCCTACCTCATTTTCTTTGAATTGTATACAGTGTTTTGCCTACACCGAGCATAAACTTTAGCTTAATTGGAGATGCCAGTGTGAACACTTCACAAAATTTGGTCCTAGAAATCCTATGAGATGCACTTTAAATAAAATATGTATGTATATGTTCTGTGTATTTTAATATACATCATTCACATGTCAGGTATCATGACATTGATTTAAGTATTTTTGTTTTATGATCATCCATTTCTTTCTTTTTTTCTTGTTCATATTCAGTTGGCTTCTGATTTTTTAGTCCCTCTCTCATAAGGAAAAGTGATTCAGGTTTATGGGCTTGGATAGCTGTTCCCCTGGACTGTCAAAAGATAAATACTATATGTTTCTGTAGTAAAATGTGGCACAACCCTTAAATAAATTCTTCTGATTTAGTCAATAATGTGGAATCCTGTGGGAAAATAAGTGCTGTGGTCTGAGAATTGAAAGCATTTCTCAGCATCTGCGTGCATGCTACAGACGTGTTGGCTCCTTGCAGGCAGGTGCCCGGCAGTTAGAGGAGGAGAGCCCGACTTGCGTGTAGTTGGAGGGATTTTGGGGTGTTGGCTCTTACTGGGTTTTTTGGAGGCAATTATAAGTATAGCTTTATCAGTGAAAATGCTGGGAAATAGTTCTGGCCAGAAGTCTCAAAGGAGGAGAAATGTGACTCAACTGTTCAAATAAAAACAAAGGAAGAATTCATTTTCTCTGTTTCTGTAGTTTCACTTTGCTGTTTGCAGAGCAGTTGTATGAGCAGTTGTGTGGGCTCCAGGGGCTGTCGTGCTCGGGAAGTGGTCAAGCTAAATATGGAAATGCCGCTAAAAAATAGGCTCTCCAAATAGAACAGATGAAGTGGCAGACTTAGTAACATATAGGAAGAAGAAAAGAGGGTGAAGAAATTAAATGCAGAGGAGGCAGTGGGGTCTGTGGGTAAATGGTGGGGTCTCAAATCTTTCAGCTGCAGGTTGTGACGTTTTCTCCCAGCAGCTGGGGTATCAAGCCACCTGCTATTAAGAGTTTGTATTGGTGTTAGCATTGCTTTGAGCACCTGAAACTTCAAACCCATCAGCAAAAGCATCAAAAGACGAGGCGGTGGATGCCCTTTCTGTCCCCGAAGGGGGACTTACTGGGTGGAGGTAGTGGGACCTGGCTAATGTGGTCACACACACATCCATCGAGCCATCTTTGAAAAAGAGTCATGCCAGCCTCACCTGCCCTCAGAAATACAGCACTCCTCTGATCCACAGTGGGACATGACAGCAGTAGCCTTCAGGAGGGAGGACTTCAGTGGACAGCTGCTGCAGCTGTTGTCTCCATCTAACCTGGTCTCCCTCAACCAGAGTATACTGGTCCAGAAATAGCCAGTTCATACCTGGCTCCTTAAACCCACCACCTCTGACACAAAACTGCCAAATCCTCAAAAAAAAAACCCATCAAACCAAGCAAAAAAAAAGTGCCATCCTTGCTAGGTAGCTGGCAGCTTGACAAAGAAAGCCCAACGCCCTGTGGCTTCAGGATGTTGTAACTCCTGATACTCCTGTAGTTGCCCCTGTGCCCTTCTCCCTGGGACCCTGCCAGCCACGGCTGGTCCTCACCTGTACCTGGGCTGATTCACCTCAAGGTGATGAATTTTTCCTGCCAGTCTCACTGGAGTGATAATCTGGGGTTACTTCCTCCACCTGGCTGCTGATTTTCCCAAGCCTTGTAGATACTCCTCCACTCGCAGGTGCCCATTTACTCGGGTTTTTTCCAGGTCTGTTTAAAGCTGCTCAGCAGAGATGCTGGCAGCTGGCTGGTGTGACTGCAAGAGCCTCATTGCTTAGGAATTTGGGTTTACAACAATATAAGCTGTGAATGTAGAACAAAATGCTCTGGGAAGGATTTTTGGAGGTGGGTACTTGCCTGGTGTCTAGGACAAGAAACAGTGGCACTCCTTGGGGAACCTTAGCGCAACCGCTATGGATTTGATCCCACAGCGGTCTCAAGCACCTTTGGGAACACAGGATCAGGTTGATCTGGATGGACTGATTGCTACGAGATACGTTTAAACTTTTATTTTGTAACCTGAGCTTTTCCTTTAGCCTGACTGTGAGCCCACCCTGCGCTGCGGAGCAGAGGAGCCCTTCCTAGCTTAGTCCGGGTTTCTGCCTCTCCTGCTGGCTGGCGAGCTGTGTCGGCCAGGGCTGGACCGGAGCTTTGCCAGGATGCTGAGTCACTGCACAGGAATGACAGTTTTCTGAAAAAAAAAAAAAAAAACCAAACCAAAAACTCCACCCTTGTCATTTCTCCATCTCTCTGGACTTCTGCAAGGTCTGTGATATTTCAGAAAGAGCCAGCTTTATCAGCAACCAGGCAGCTATGACTGAGGAGTGATGTGCTAGACAAAACTCAGGAGAAAGGGGACTGCTAATAGACGGAGATGGAGCGAGATGGGTTGCAGTTGCTCTCTGTTCTGCAAGGGCAGCTAGCTAATGCTTTCCCTGTGTTACCTCTCCTGGCACTGGTTTGTTACAGAAGAGTTTCTGAAAGTGTGGAAAGCAGGTCATGGAGCTGCACAAGTGAAGGGTGTGGAGCTGCAGGAGCACAGGCTGTGGCACAGCACCGTGCCGGTGCCACCTGGTAAGGCGTTGGACTTTCCTCCCTTGCTCTCTGATGGGGGATATGGGTTTCACAGCTTTGCCAGCAGCTAGCAGGGAAAATCTGATTTACGAAAACCTTGCTCACAGTGTCCTGATTCCTTCTCCTGTAAAGCAGTTGGGAATGTTCTCAAAAGCAGCAGAAGTCACATCTGTAAGTGTGACACAGGCACTTAAAGCAATGGGGATTCCACAACTTTGGGAGATAGGATCCCACAGGCACGTGAGCTTGTTGCTGCTCTTTACTTCCACAGGTGAGGACCCACCTTTTTAACATGGGTTTTGCTGGCCTTGACTCAAACTGCTTCTGAGAGCAAGGCTCCATGCTTTGGGGACTTTTGTCCTCTTCCTCAAGGCCAGGTAAGGCTGTGAAGCCTTAGACCTCTGGCCACAGACCTGCAGGGAGGTGAGGGGTGCGCTCTCTTTGGAAACAAGCAGAACTTTTAATTTTGGCAGCTCAGTGCCTCATCTGATCTCCTTAAGACCAAGTAAGCAGTCAGGGTACAGTACTCAGAGGTTGCACAACTTTTTCTTTGATCTACCAAGAAGACAATGGGAAAGAGGAGGGATTTTCCTCTCTGTGGGTCTTCAAGGAAATCATCTGTCCACACAGTGGTTTTTTTTTTTGTGATTTCTACTAGAAGAGGTGTTACTGGAAAGCCCTGATGACCTTCCCTTGGAAGTACAAAGGCACAGACTGAGAGCTAGGACAGTATTTAGCAGAAGCAAGGCTGTTACACAAATAATCAGCAAACCAATGGCCAGAGGGGTTGGGTGCCCCAGGTGGGAGAGCCATTCAGCATCTGCTACTCCGAAGTGATGTTGCCTTTCCCAAGTGTGTTTTCCTATGCCTGTGGCTAGCCAGGCCAGGCAAACACGGCTGCGTACCACAACACGGCAAGGTTGGAGGGCAAGAGAGCCACACGCAGCTACGGCACCATGGTGGGATTCCCCAGCCCCAGTCGGGCTAGCCCTGGACACCCTGCGGGGCACAACCAGCTGCGGTGCTGGCTTTCACCAGTTTGTGTCCAGGGATCTGCCTCTCACCTTCCACCCTCTCATAATATTTAGGCACATGGGGTTGGGCCCTCTGCTTGAAAATCTCAGGTTGCTCTAAGATAGCGTATGAGCTGCTTCTTTCCCAGAGCAAACCTCCTGCCTTTTGCGTTAGTGTAAAGAGTCATTGCTTGAGACAGCACTTTTGGTAGGGAGAGTGGGGGTGTCATTACTATGATTTAAAGATTTCCAGCTATGTGACTTTATTTCTCTACTTTGTAACATGTTGCTTCAAGAGCCCAAGCTTTCCTGAATGTCCTGTTTGGACGGAATAAACTCAGAAATAGCCAAGAGCTTTACTACATCCAGGTTAAAGAGAAATGTCTAACATAATCTGCCCGCCTTTCTACGGGTGGCATTAAAGAGTGCCGTGCTGAACAGTGGTGAATCGGGCTGGAAATCCTCTCCCCAGGTTGGGCAGCACTGGCAGCCTGCTGGCTGTGGCAGAGGAGCAGCCTGGCCAGTGCCCAGCTGTGCCCGCGGTCCCTGCACCGAGCATCTAAGGCACAGACAGCACCGAAGACAACCTGCCTGTCCTAGGCGGCTCCTGCCAAGCAGCCTCCTCTATCTCCACAGCTCCTTAGCAGATCAGCTATTCCTACCCACTGTTCCACGTAACTATAGTATATTTTTGTATAGCGAGTAGACCATGTAAATATATTGTATAATTTAATCTATTTCTATCATTCTAATCTATTTCTATGCTATACTATCTTTCTATATAAAAGCTTGTCTTTATGAGACACAGTGCAACAGATAAGAGATGGCAAGGTAAACCTCGAAGTGTAGTTTTCCTGCTGGGAAACCCAGAACAGATGACAAGTACTCTCTACTCCTTGTGTTCCTCACCTGTAACTCCTTCCCCACTCCAGCAGGCTCTCAGTGTTGAGAGCCTACGGATGAAGTAAACTCCCTAAAAAACATCCTGAGACAATGCTCTTTGACATATTAAGAATGATATTACTCATCTTAATTTGCTTGCTAAATTACCTTTGTTTAATCAAGAGGCTCCTCGTGGTTCATTACGTGGTCCCTTAAGGCTGATTCATTGCAGGTAACATGTGTTCCTATTTTTAATAAAATCACTCTCATAGACCTCTCGTTTAGTAACTAAATATAGAATGGTATTGAACCTACCTTATTTTTGGTAAGCAGTTTCCCATGCTTCCGCTGGATCTCTGCACCCTTGGGTAGCCAACTTTGGCGTGGTTTCCCTGCTGGTTGAGTGGATTTCTGTACTGGCTGTGTTACAGAGCAAAACTCAGTGACCAAAGAGGCTCATTATCTCTCACACTGTAAGTGTATGCAGTATCCAGACAGTGTGCACACAAAAAAAAAAAAAAGCCCCGAAGCCTCCACTGCAGACAAGCACTAATGGTAGGGTGGGAGAGGAAGAGGGGAGGAATGGATGAGTGACGTGGCTTCCTGGGGCGCCGGGGCCGGCAAGGGCGTGCTGGTGCTGGTGACCTCCACAAAGCGACTAGCGGGTTGCAGCACGGACTCCCTCTAGGATCCCTCGACTGAAATAGCAACTTGGGGTGCTCTCAGCAAGAGGAAACCACATCCCTGGCCATCTTGCTCTTCTGAGAAATGTTGTGACAAACAGAATGGTAATAACCAAACCCTTCAAACCCCAAAAAAGCACAGCCTTTGCTACTGAAGCATTCCAATGCAATCTGGTTTTGCTTCCTCCTTTCCTTTTTGTCCTTTTCAATCCCTTTTTTTTCATCCTGAGCTACAAAGAACAAGAAAAATTGAAGAACCAGAAATACAATTTGCAGGGCTGATGGTTCAGGGAGTAAGTGTGTTTCAATTCACACATTGCAATTGCGGTAGCTTGCTGGAAAAAAAAAAATCTGTGTAAGACTTCAGGTGTCTGCAGCAATTTCATCAAAACACAGAGGTGAGAAGTTGTGGGCGGTTGACTGGATGGTTTTGCAACATGTGCTGTCCCCTGGTAACATGTAGTTTTGCAGATAGATGTACAACACCACAAGCTAGACCCCACCTAAGAACTTCCCGTAGTTTGTTTCTTTTTTGCACTTTGTTAGGCAGACCCACACCAGGTTTCAGCGCTGGCATCTGTAATTTGCAGTCCTTCACCACAGCCGACAGCAGTGGGGTAGCAGAGGAAGGCAGCCCACTTTGGGAAGACATCACAGATCAAACATCTTAGTAGGCATGGTGTTGTTGGGTGGATGGTTGGACCTGATGATCTTAGAAGTCTTTTCCAACCTATGATTTTATGATTCTATGATTCTCTATGCTCTCCAAGCCAAACGTAACCAACGACAAACAGCTGTTGCTGCGTACAAACTACCCTTGTGCTGTCTGAGCTAAAACTTGTGCACAAATGAGACGCTGTGTCTGCAACTCTCCTGAATGAGCGTCGCCTGGTCCTGCTGCATCCCTTGGCTGCTGACTGCAGGTCCTACCACAGCCCACCCTGACACAGTGACACAGCCTGAATCGTGCATCGGCAGATGCAGCCGCTGTCTTTACCCCAGCGTGCTGCAGCTCTCCGAAGCCAGCCAAGATATCGAGAGGGATTTGCCATGTGCAGGCATTATTTATGGGCATATTATAAAGTGTCCATTCAATTGCATTTTACAAGCTGTTTCCCAACAGTGGTACCTGCTACTAATACTGAGCGACCAACCTCCAAAAGTCGCTACAATTCAGCAGTGGATGAAACAATCTCCCTCTTTTTTCTCACTTCACGGGCAACTCCTGGAGAGGCAGCACAGGATCCTGCTGACAAGGTAGGCAGCTACCAGGTTATTAACAAGGGTTTGGATGGTGGGAAACCCGATGTTTTAGTTTGATGGTTGACAAAGCAGTGTTTTAGGCTACATTTGTGCCTGAGTGGCTACAATTGTTAATATTTTCCAGAAGTGCAGCTGCGTGGTTTATTGATATCATTAGTCACTGAGGCTGTGTGGAAATGTTGTCATTTAGTGACTGTGCAATTAGTTCTTCTATGTCCTCTTTTGATTTACTGGGAACTAGAGAGACCTTCCTAGTGTAGCGGAAAGGAAGGGAAGAATGTGATTCACTGGGTTTTTCAAGCAGTGGTTGCAGAATTATCTTCTGTCTGATTTATTCCCAAGCTTTCACTGTGCTTTGGAAAGTGCCTGAAGCTCAGGTATGATGTGCAGTTCTCAGAAACGAAGCTGCTGTGCGACCGAAGCAGGAAAGCATGGGACCTGGCTGAGCAGCAAGGAGGAGTTCTGTAATCCGCCAAAAGTCTATGCAAAGACAAACAGATTAGGAAATGTCTAAAGAAATGCACTTAAAGATAAGCTCACAAAACTGAAAAAAATGGTGAGGTTAATGAGTGGTTCACACATTTCTGCCTGTCATGTTTAAAGTAATGAATCAGCTGCTGATGTTGGCTGGTCCCTGGGGGAGGGAGGGGATCAGAAAGAGATGCTGCAGCTGTCAGATGCACGTGCAGGCACACAGGCACGTGGGCTGGATGGGGGGTGCCTGCATGCCCAAAGTCCCTGTGGCATCACGAGCTGCCAGGGGAGAGGCAGAGCCTGGAGGGAGCAGCCAGCCTATCCACATAGGGGATGCTGCAAACTCAACACATTTTTCCAACCGCAATAGCCATCTCCATTAGATGTTTGGGTGTTGTTAAGACTGAAGGTTTGCTTTTTGTTGAAAGGTGTTTGCTGCAGCAGCACCCAGGTTTTCAGGGTTGTTTGGAAGGACTTTTGGAAGATTAGAGTGTTTGTGGCAGAAAACAAAATAGTCAAAGCTGACAAGAACATTTCCTATGAGCAGAAAAATACATCAACTGGTCTTGCAGTTCTTTTTGAAATGAAGTGCAGTTCCTTTTGTGATCACTAAGTGGTGAAGGTCAGCTTTGAGGACTTCATCAACAGTGTCTGCAAGCTTATGGAAAGTTCTTCTGTTAATCTTTTGTTTCAAAATTGTAGCAGAGCTAAAGTGAGGACACCAGCAAAGCCTGGAATGACTCTTTCCATAGGTCACCCACATCCTGCTAGGAGGCTTTGGTGCAAAAGGATATAGTTTCAGCAAATCTTCAATGATTTTTTCAGTTTTGGAAGTTCTGAGAGGCTGACAATCAGAAATTAAATGCTTGTGAATCTCCATTACAAGGCTGGCCATTTTCCCTCTGTCTTGGTTCAGAGCCTGTTGAAGCTATTTGCATTGCTTAATAGCTGTAAAATGGTCTGGCAAACCCCACAAGAACCCTTTTTTATTGATTTTACATTTTTGACAGACCAGCATGCCCTTCCAGAAATTTTGCAGGAAAATGCAACTATGAAAATAACTCAAGGAAAGGAAAACAAGACGTGATGCCTCAAAGGAGAAAGACAGTAGTAGGAAGCAATCACAGTTTGAAGAGTGAAGGGAATGAATTATTGAATTATTGAATTAATTATTGAATTATTGAACCTACTCAAAATCACACCCAAAATGTTTCTTTAGAGGAATACTGATACTTGAGCTATTTCACTTCAGAGGAGAGAAGGAACTGTGCATATGTAAGCATGTCTGAGAATTTTTTTTATTGCATTATAATTTGGGCCCATTGGCTTCCACCAACATCTTTGCATGATTCAGGGTTAATCTGTGCAGCAATTCAACTAAAAGAAAACATTTTTAGTGCAATCATAGTCATTTGGAGTAGTAAGAATTCGCAAATATGTAAGCGACCTAATCAGAAAGCAGAAAGATGAAACACAGTTTACCAGCACAAGTTTGATTAGCAAATGAGGTCTTGCGGGCTGGTTGCCCCTCCACAGAGCACGTGAATGACCTGCGAGCTGAGGGTTTTTTTGGTTTCAGCAATGTGATCACAGCTGGCAGGAAAAGAGAAACACAGTCATAAAAATGACAAAGCAAAAAGGCACAAAAACAATGACTCGTAATGGCTGTGTGAGCTATTCTTATGTCATCTCAGGTGAGGGTGGAGAGGAGCAGGTGTGCTTGTGGGATGGCAACCCTGTCTTTCCAAGGGACAGGGCTGCTGAAGGAGCACAGGCCTCTGGAGATGGGGGCAACCTCAGTAGAGGAGAGGGGAGACCAAGGCTCTGCTTTTTGCCTGAGGTAACATGTGATCTAGCCACTGTATTAGACGCTCCGCTTGTTCTGTTCTCCTTACCTGGAAAAAGAGTTGCGTTACAGCATCAGCAGCAACTCCTGGGTCTCCATGGATTTAGAAGTGGGGTGCAGACCCCTAACTGGGTCCTCTGAGTAACATGTTGGGGACATTCATACTACTTATTACAGCACAACCATTGACCTGAGCTCCTTTCCCTGAGCTCAGGTCAGGGCCAGGGCAGCAGTTCCTCCTCCCCCCCGCATACTGACAGGCATTGGCTGCTCAGCCAGCTTAGAAATCTGGACTTTTATTTGGGCACCTGCAAAAACCTAGCCTCATGGAAAAGGCACTTGTGAAAAACCCAGTCTTGTAACCCCGTTACCCCTGGAAGTCTAGCAGCCCAGCTGGGAAATCTTTGGTTTCTGGCTCTGACATTTGTAGTCATGTCCCCCAAAATTTTCCTTACGCATATGAGCGCCGGAGGGCAGCAAGTTTTTAAGAGGTGCCTCTTACCGTATGTGCAGGGAGGGGGAATGTCCCTAGAGTAAGAGCGAAGTCTATAAAAAAGGGGAAGCTGCGCTCAATGGATCAGTCTCTCGTTCGTCTCGCTGAGGGCACCGCTAAGATGATGGTCGCTTGCCTGCTCCTCTCCAGCATCTACACCGTTGTGTCAGGTAACTCCCTTGCCCGTCGGTATCATTAGTGTGACGGCGTTCGTTAGGGACCTCAGTGGCCCTGCTCTCCTGCCGCTGCACTGCGCTGCCCAGCACCGCAGTGTCCCCCGCGCTCCCTCCCGGCGAGCCCAGCGGTGACAGGATGTTTGTGGCACCGCTCGCGTGGGGCTGTGGACATGTCGCTGCTAGTTGCCTCGACAGCCTCCTTTCTTCAGTTTACCACCAGTGTGTTTGTAAGCTTTAGACAGGTGTAGGAATTTGTTGCAGTTTGCAAATCATAAAACAGGTAAATGTCCAGACAGTCCCAATGACTTGTATGACTGACGTTTGACTTTTTCTCTAATTGTGGTTGGGGTTTGGGTCAGAATATGGCGCTAATTTGCTTTAGCCAGGACAGAATTATTTGTAGTGAAGGACACTGTGCTTGTAGGCATCTGCTCAGGCTGCTAAAAGCATAAGTGTGTTACATTTGTTTTAGTAATTAGAAATCACATAGAAAAGCCTGAATTTGATTCAAACTAGCTTCCATGGTCATGGTTTTTATTCTGCCTATGCTGAGCTCTGAAAAGCAAAATGACTGGCACAGCTTCACAGCTGGCTCCTTGGTCTCCTGTGGAGATCTACCTGGCCATGGCCACTGCCTTGGAGGGGCAGGACCAGAATGAGCTTTGTCAGGCAGGTTAGACAGGTGTACCTCCAGGCACTGTAGACAGTATCACCCCTTTTTAAAACCTACAAAGATATTTCCCTTTCTTGTAAGTTGAATTGTGTGTTCTCCGTACTGTAACTGTCCCTGCTGATATCTCACTTTCCATGCTGATATACACAAAGAAACTTTAAAAACTATTATCCTCAGAGGACTGTGGAACTGAACTGTCAAACCCGGGAGCATCTATTTTGCTTCCTATCCCATTAATAGTTTTTTCCACATGTGTTTGTGAACTGGAAGAGGAGATTGATATATTCTTTTTTTTGTTTCCACTGGAGGCCTTTAACACCATGGCATTTATGCTATGAAAGTTTTCTGCCCGCAGGCCTTTAGCATGGTCTGAGCTGCTTCCCAGCTGCATGGCCTCAAGCCTGAGATAGGAGGATGGATACAGTTCGCCTCAGGTCCTCCCCACCTTGCTTTTTCTGCTGGTTTTCCATTCTCTTGTCGGTCTCTGACAAATGTGGATGCACAATGTAGAGCGATACTTGTAAGAATTTTTAGCAGCGTTACTGATTTGCTTCTCTCTGAGCCACAGGAGGGTTCAGAGAGCAGTAATGCACTGGCAGCCACGCCTGGGCATTAGCACAGCTGAAAGTTTAGAGAACCTCTCCACGGATGCCCGTGGGGTAACAGTCTCAGCAGACAGAAATCAGCCACTCCTGGCACTGGAGATGCCTTTCTCGGTGGCAGTCTCTACAGCACAGGCCGGCGAGATGCTTTGTGTTGTGGGAGATGTTGGGTCCAGTGAAACTCTCAGGGCAATTCTTTCAAGCTGAGTTTTCATTTTTTCCCTGGATATAGGGGCAGAGGGCAGAGAAGCCCTCCGGAGCTGCTCTGCTCAGGAGTGAGGCCAAGGGCCTGGGGGAGATTTGCTGGGGGTGGGTTGCAGAAGGGTGGTGAGAAATGCTGAATGCAGTACCCTCTTCTCCCCTAGGCTCTGTGCAGGTGATGCACAGAAAGATCCAGTCGGTCCAGGCAGGAGGAAACATTACTTTTTCATGCCGGTCTGTCACAAAAGAAGATGTGCTACAGGTGACCTGGCAGAAGGAGACGGACGGAGCTGAAGACAATATAGCAACTTACAGTACGCTGAATGGCCAAAAGATAGCAAAGGGCTATGTCGGCCACGTGAGATTTTCCCACAGTGAATTACAAGCCTCGGCCATCTCCCTTCACGGAGTCACCCTCCAAGACGAAGGATGCTACAAGTGCATCTTCAACACATTTCCCTCGGGGGCTGTCACCGGCAGGATGTGTCTCAAGGTTTACGGTAAGGCATCATAATTGCACACAGGCTGTCATCTGAGGACCAAGTCGTTTTCCTGGGAAAAACCTTCCCGGACCACTGGTCATTGCTAAATTGCTACGGGAAAGGTATCTCAGCTTCCTCCCTGGCTCTCCCTCCCTCTCTGGTTTTACCTTTGATGGGAAACCAGCATTCAACAATTCGTTAATTTTCTTCCCCTTTAAGTCAACAACAGCGAGATCCAAAAGCTGACGTGTAACCCATGACTTCCTCCAAGTTTCCCCGGCCATGTGCTGTGCTGACAGCCAGCCTGCCGCAGCCGTGAACCCTGCGCTCCTCTGCTTCCTTGCACTGCTTCTCTCCTCCTAAGCCTGGAGATCAGGCCCTTTTTTCTTGCTCTGCCTTAAAAATTCAGAACTTTCAAGACAGAGTGGAAAATACATGACCTGAGTATCTGGAAGCTGATTTTCAAGCTGTAGTAAAAATTACAGTAGTTAGGCTGGGTTCAGGAAAGGGATTAAAAAAAAAAATAAGGCTGAGATACAGCATAGCCACATGAATATCTTGTGCAGGTCAGCATCCATTAGCTTCAAGACGAGAGTTAAAAAAAATCCTGAGTCGAGGTGGCAATATTTGACACCTCCATATGAAATTGTTAGCTAGCAAGTACAGCTGAAAAATAGACAAATAGATGAACTTAAAAAGAACAAGAGTGAAAAGCTGTTTATCTTTCGAGGGAGATGCTTGGTCTTCTGCCAGTGAGAAATCTGAGACATTAAGCATGCCCCGAGGACACCCTGTTAACTCCTGACTTTCTCATCGTTGGCTCTGCTGTGGGGATGTTGGCCAAAGATCACGTCCCATGTGGAAAACATCAGCATCTGGGACCTGCCGCTGGTGGTATTCTGCTTGTCCTTAGTACCTTCTGCTGACAGACACAGACACATGCCCACACACCCCCCCACACGCCAGGAGTCCTTGTGTGGGAAGAAGATGCCCCTGGTTTACAGAGGAAAGATGACTTACACAACAGGGGCAAAGGAGGGGGAAATACAAGGGAAAACCAAGCCTGGAACAAAAGTTCTTTTTCCTCTCACTTGGGCAAGCTCCTAGAACAGAAAAGAGAAATTGGGAGAAATTCACTCAATATTTCAGATAGTAAGAAGAGGGTGTTCCTAAAAACATCCAACCCTGAGTCATTCAGAGCATAAACACTGATTTATATATTACAGGAAAATATGGAAGTGCATTGCATAGGGAAACCTTTCTCATTTATCATGTAAATCTAAACATGGAGTTAGTTTTGTTTTATTTTGTTTTGTTAGTTTTTCCAGGTTTTTTATCCAAGGGGCAAAATTTTTCCCAAAATCACCAGCCTTGTGTCTATGATTCGTCTTTAGCAGAGCTCCACTTTGAAAAAAAAAAAAGAAAGGTTTTTCTGCTGCTATTCATACTCCCATGAGCATCTCTTCCTGCTTCTGTGGTGAAACCCCACAAACTGAGAGGGTTTCATTTCTCGGGTGGGCAAGCACAAGCCCACCACTCCTGCTGTGCCAGCGCAGGCTCGCGGGGGTCATGGTGGCCTCCCTGAGAAGTGCTGTGTCAACCATGTCCTGGAAGGTCACCATGAATAAAGGAAGTGTTCGGCACTGTGACAGAAGATTTTGGTTCCCATTTGGCACATTTCATTGAAGCTCATTTGTGTGATGCTACTTAAAAGGCACTGCCTTTCTCTCATACTCGTCAACTCATAACAATGGCAACCACTTGTCTGAACGAGCCCAGAGGACTCCCTGGGCAGGAGTGTGAAGCAAGCAGGAATCTCCCGAGGCTCAGAGATCCAGTGCAAGGTGAGCAAGCCAGAGTCACCAGCTGAAAATGAAACGCTGCCATGTCTTTGGCCTCAAGAGGGGACTGCCAGGGAGTTTACAAACTGGTAATTGCCGATTACAACAGCCTTCGTGAGAGGGGCTGTTCCAGGACAGGCACCGTCGCTGCATGATGAGGGGAAGTGAAACCACGTAAGAACTGGATACGATGCTGTGGAAAAAGCTACAGGTATGACTGGAGGAATCACAGACCTGCCTGGCTGAAAACAACAAGCCCAAGAAGAAGCAGATATTCCTGACCCTGTAGCAAAACCAGCTTTGGAACAGAATATTTTCAAGCGTGCTTGGTGGGTCTCTTCTGAACAGCCTTCTCCCTTTCCCCCTCCGTTTTGCTTTGGAAATGTTTTGCTGACCTTCATTGCCAAAGAGGACGAGGATAAAACCCAGGAAAGAGACCAAGTGGGAGAGGAAGTGCCACACAAGAATGGCCAAGACTTGCTGGGTGACAAAATTCCCTGGGCGTTTGCTGAGCTGTCTTCGGAGACCTTCTGCCTTCATGGTAGATGGCCCCATCTGCCTGAAAGTATGGACCACAGCAGAGAAATGTCATTGCTATTTCTTAGACAGAGAAAAAGAGTCATAGTGTTGCTGGTGAACACTCATACATTTGCAAAAGGCTTTCTGTTATCATGAGGCACACCGTAATTCCTAAAAAATTTTGTCAGTGTGTCGGAGACCACTGTCAAGCCTTTAAAAAGAAAAGCACATCCTGACCTGCCAGTCCCCCTTTAGCTACACAAGGTCATTACAGACTATCAAAGCTGATGTACTTCACTAGAAAGACTCTTTTTCAAATACTTGCAAACATCGTCACAGTTTGAATTTGGGAACGCTTGCATTACTACTCTGCAAGAGTTACTAAAGCAAGTACTTGGGCACAGCATCTCTCGCAGGTACTTTTTCACTGGAAACAAATGATGAAAGGCAAAAGAAGCAGTTAATTTGGGTGTATGTATAAAACATCAACAGTGGGCACACGCTAACAAACTGTGTAGCAGGACTTCACTGCTAAAGCAAGCACTTACAGGTTTCGACTGTGCATTTATCACAGAGACTTGCTAAAGGGAAGCTCAATCCTACAGTATTTTTTCACATAACAATAATTTCTTTAGGTTCAATGTGGGACAACAGAGGACTATTTAGAAGCAGAGCAGATGTGGAATTCATGTGTTTCTGCCAAGATACTGGGCAATTTTTCTCATCCTCTCTGGAAACATCTGTGACAGCTTTCCTTTACTGCTTTTGGATGGTGCAATCTAATATTTGAAGTTAATGCTGTGGGTGGATATGTTATTTTTATGCATCCCGTGAGCGAAAGAAGAAGTTCAGAGATCATTTATTAATCAAAACATACACTGTTTGTGACACTTGTCTTTTCATACATGGGAGATTTTGAGAAGTTCCCGCTGAAATTCCCCTACACACTTTTTTTGTTGCTCTCAGAGCAACACTAGCGGGTTTCATCAGCTCTGTGGGATTTCAGTTTCTGTGTATGGGTGATGCAAAAAAAGAGAAATACACACTTTTTTTTCCCTAGGCAGGCACAATCATAGTAAATAAAAGAAGTCTAACCATAAAAAAGCCAACCAAACAAACAAACAAAAAAAAACCAAAGCAGATGGTATGCAATATCTTGCTTTCATCCTCTGGCAGTTATGGCTTGGAGGATTCAGACAACGTTGTGAGGTACATATGGAATGGTACCAGGAAGTTATAGGCATCATTATGCATCTGGCACAAACATTTTCACCCTTCCACAGGATCATTCAGTGTCTTCTACACCTCATCCATATGCAAATCTTCATTTACCTCCCAAAACAAAAAAGAAGCGTATTTTCCTAAGAAGAATAAATAGGTTTTTTTGTTTTGTTTAAAAGTAGAACCACTAAATGGTAGTGGTATGTTTGAAAGTGTTGGAGAAAAAAATAATGTCAGCGTAAATATTGCACTGACCGTTGTTACTTTTGCAATGTAAATAGCAATATGCTCATGGAGTACTACTAAATATAGTAATAGATACTTTTTAATCAGAGGGTATTCATAATAATTCAGACTTGATAAATTCTGAGTTAATATAACTACAATTGCCACTGCACTTTAATGGTTAAAAAAAGTAATATTCCCAGAAAAAGGCACCTAGAAGTACAGTGTGGCTTGGACACCAATGCCATCAGTACTTGCTGAAGTAGAAGGCAGGCTGCCGAGCTGCTACATGGAAAACTGTGGACTGCACTCCCAAATGGAGCTAAGTGCCTTTACAGATCTTGGCCTGAGCAAACTGATCTCATTAGACTGGCTTTGAGCAGGGACTTGGACTAGATGACCTCCAGAGGTCATTTCCGACCTAAATTATGGTATGATTTTATGGTCAAAGAATAAATAGGTGATTTTCCACATGGTATAGACAAGTTGTTATGTGTTCAGGTCTCCCGTGTCCTATGGAGTTCTACCCAGGCTGAAAATAGCTTCCTACACTCCTCCCCTTTCTTTATTCCTTGTAAATATAGTTCTTATAAATAGGAATTCATAAGCAGGCTTCACACAAGTGAGTAAGCATGAATGATGCCTGTAGCTCATCCTTCTTGCTGACTAAGGTTACATGTGACAGCATCCGCAGATCTTCTAGGGCGAGAAGGATTTCAGACGAAATGATCTTTAATGAAGGCTTTGAGGGATACCATAATGTGCCCAAAACGCAACACTAGAAGGAAGCAAGCTGTACAAGCAGAAAACCTCCCCAGGTGAAATCCTGTGGTGTAACCACATACAAATTCACTATTACTGTCTTGCATAAATAGATGGATTTTGTCCTTTGGTCCACAAGCCTGCACATCTCAGATGGTGATAAAACTAGTAGTGCAGATACATTTAAGGGAAAAGAACAAGAATTTTGACTTGTTGAAACATTTTAGCCCTTTCAGAGGGAGGAGGACATGTGGTTTCGTGGTTTCACTGCCTATTGCTCTTTACTTGTCCATATTCACCACTTCTCATTTGGGATGCTGCTCTGCTGCTGTTAATAGCACAAATGAAGCACAGATGCTTCTACCCTTTTTTCCTTTCTTTTGGCCAAGCTCTTCACTTCCAGACTGCTGCCTGAGCACTTTCATGTGTGTTTGTCACTGCCGGGGCTTTGGTGAGGGGGAGGCAAGCTTAAATGGGCAAGACTGGTTGTCCTCCAAGATAATGGTATATACAGATGCTCTTTGCTCAAACATGAGCAGAAAGTAATGGATGTTGTCACTTTGTGTTTTACAGCCATCTCGGACCACAAAGCAGAAGCTAAGCTTATACCCAGTCCAGACAAGGCTGAGGACTCAGAGAAAGTGGTGGGGATGAGCTGCTCAGCAACAGGGAAGCCAGCTCCAAAAATCACCTGGCATCTTCCTAGTGTCCTTCAGCAGAAACCAAGGGAGTACCACATCAGACTCGGCAACCAGACCGTGACAGTCATCAGCAATTTCACCCACACCCTCTCCAAAACCCTCCAGGAGTACCCCATCGCCTGTGTGATCCATCACCCCTCTCTGAATGTGACCCTGGTCCTGCCGATGGACAGCCTGGTGAAGGGTCAGTATGCAGCTCTACTCTTTGCCTGAACCAGGGAGGAGACCACAAACACCTTCTGGGGTAGATCAGGAGACTCCTCTGAGAGTCAGGGGGCAGATGGGGAAGGCACACGGAAGAGCATTTGGGGCTGGTCTGAGGAGGGAAGGAGGAGGTGCTGGGGAGCATGTAAACACCCTGGGTGATGGCATATGGTGTCTTACTTCCCGCTGGATCCCCTGCACACCATGATGTGCCCCAGCCTACCTGCCTCGCCGAGGGCTCTCAGGGTTTCCCTGTCATGACCAACAGACCGTGTCAGCTCTGAGTAACTCAGAGGGGCTGGGTGGGTGCCACACACCCAGCCGCAGCATCAGAATGCAAGCACAGGGCTGCTGGCAGGGCTGTGGTCCCAGCAACCTGTCTGCCCTGTCTCACCCCAGGGACTGGCCAAGGGATGTCTGAAAGAGGTTTGGGGTTGTTTTATTTCCCTCATGCACAAACTGAGAACCCACTTGCTTTCCCTACAGGTCTGGACAGCAGGGTGGCACCAACTATTGCCATTGCAGTGGGGGTGCTGGTCCCCCTGACTTCCCTCCTTCTTCTCGCCTGCCTCCTCCGCCGCTACCTCAGGCACCTACGTGACCCGGAAAGAAACCCAGCCTGGCCATGCTGGGTAGGTCTGTCTTTCCCTGGGGTGCTGCAGGGCTCACTCGCACCGGTCACGGGGCTCAGCGCCAGGAGCCAGCTCTGCCCGGCCACCCCAGGGATGGCTGCACCCAGGGCAGAGGGGGATGAAGGAATTAGCCCCCAGCCAGACAGCTGGGAAGGAGAAACCTGAAGGTGCTTAGCCAGGCCCATAGGCGCCCGACAGTGATGACAGCTAGAAAACATTCGCTTTCTCAATGACAAGACATGCTGTGAGGGAAGCATCACTCTGTTACTATATTTGTGCACAACATAGTTGTGCAAGCAGTGGCCGTACCCTTAGACCATTCAGTCTTCTGCATCTCCTAAAATAACCTTCCTCCGGCACAGCCAGAGCAGCTTGTGGAGGAAGCAGCTTTGAGGACGTGTCTCAAGCAAGCTTGAGGCAGGGCTAAACTGTGCAAGGTGGCATCGTTTCAGAAAGTTACAGCCCGGTTTTATGCTGAAGACACCTCAGTCTCCTCATGGGATATGCCCAGAGCATGCACCCTTACTTTTGATAGGTGTTGTGGAGACAAAACACAGTGGGAGGCAATGAGATACATGTCTTCCATGGGCACTGCTTCTCTAGGTCCAAGCTGGAACCTGCTGTGGGGATTGTGAGGGGAAATCTTTAGTCTCCCCTCGCACAGAGCGTTGCAAAGACCCATTTGGTAATGCATGCAGCCTGGATCTCTACCTCTGCACTTAAAATATCCATATATTTTGAAGAAGGAAAAAAACCCCAACAACTTCTCTTCCGCTAGGTCCTTCCTGCCTGTACCAAGGCCCAGAAGTGCAGGCAGTACGGAGCTGCGGGCCGGCAGGCTCCCACAGTGGCCCCCAGCCCTGGCGCGCTGCTGAACACCTGAACAGCTGCCTGCCCTACACGTGGGAGAGAGAAACTTCTTGTAATGGCACCTCGGCCTTCCAAGCACACCTGCTGTGGCTTCACTCCAAGGGAAATACAAAAAAGGACGATTTATAATAGATATTTATTTATTTTGTTACACTATAATATTGCATTTTGTAGAAAAGGTATTGTAAAGTATTTATTTGAGACTCAGACTGGCTATGTGGATCTGCATAATGAAGCTCATGTTTTGTATTTTCTGGGGTTTTCAAAGTTATGTTTGTTCCTTTCTGATATTTTAACATTACAAGCTCGCAACTAGGGAGGGGACTGTCTGAAACAGGGCAGCATTTTGTTGGGGTGCTGGCCTGAGAGGCATTGCTGATGGGCTGAAAGAGACCCCCAACAGGGGCCGGGATGCAGAAGGCCCATGGACCAGCCAAGTCTGCTGCTGTGAGCTTCAGGGCTTTCAACCCATTCCCCAAATGGCATGAGAGATGGGGCCAAGACTGAGGCCAGCCTGAACTTGTAGCCCAGGTGCCAGGAGCAGCAGGCTTCAAGCCAGGAGTCACCAGGCACCAGGAAGTTACCAACTCCGACTTCCACCAGCCCTTCCTAGAAAGTAAAGCCAAAGCCAAGGGCACATGGAGGTTTCCATCCCCCCCTCTTCCTCCTCTGCAGTTTTCACAGCCCCCTTCTTCATTTCCCTAATCCATCACAGCTGCCCCATGCTTCCAGGCATCCCATCTGCCTGCAGGAGGCAGGGGGGAAATAAAAGGGTGGGTGGAGGGGCAGTTGGCTGCCTGGGGGGTTTTGTGTGTGTGGTGGTGCAATGGCAGGTGAGTGCAGTGGGAAGCAGGAGGCGGGCAGGAGCCAGGGAGTGGATGCTGCAGGTGGGCAGACCTACACCCATCCTGGGTGACATGCATTACCTATTGCTGAAATTCCTTGCTTCTAACATGCAGGTCAGATCTCATCAGTTCTTTTGTAATTCCTTGAATCCTACCCTATGCTTGTGAAATCTTTACCTTCAGATCCAGAGAAGGAGAAATGAGCTCCCCAAGGTGGTGTGGCCTTGTAGGCAGCACAAAGATGGCCAGTGCTAGCTGTCTCCTCTCCTCTGACTTCCTGGAGCAAGTGCATGTTATCTGATTTTTCCACACCCATGTATTTCAAATGTGCATCCCAGAAGAATTGGGCTGAGTTGTAGTCAAAAAGCCGAGTAACCTACAATGAAAGCGGGTGGGCACGTTGAGAATAAATAAACCCAGTACTAGCCATAAAATGTTTTTTTTAGCCTCCCTAACACTCAGTAATAATGCAGCTGGGGAGTGTGGGGAAAGGGGAACCAGCAGCAAGTGTCAAAATCAGGATTTTTTTTCTCCTGAGCCCCATAACTTTCAAAGGAGGAACTCTCATTTTGTCCAAGCTTTCCCACCATTGCAGTGTAATCTTCTCCTCCTCCTCCTCTGTGAGGGAAGAGGCCGGGGGAGAAGCAGGTTTTTCCCCTGGGCCAGTGGTTGGTGGGGAGCAGGGTGTGAGTGGGAGGGCAGAGCTCAGCCCTGGTCCCCTTGCATGGGCTGTGCAGCATCAGCCCTCGCCGCTCAGCAGGGTCTGTGCTTGCGCTCTGGGGGGTTTTGGAGACCTTTTCCCAAGTTTCAAAAGCAGGTTGCCACTAATGTTTAAACTAGTGGGTCTTTTTTAAAAAAGCAAAATGAGTCTCTCATAGAAACAAGGAGTCTGGACATGGGTGATGAAAAGGATTTTCAGAGGGAAGAGAGAAAGGCCCAAAGCTGGCAAGAAACCTTTATAGACCCAGGAAGATTACAGAGATTACGTATTATTATTTTCGACAAGCTGATCACCCGGAGTGGGGTTTAGCAGGGTTTGGAGTCATGAAAGTATCTGTTCACGTGCAGGATTGTAATTTCTTTCACTGTTTAGCTGAATGTTGAGTTGTGACACGCTTTTGTAGGTTTCTGCTTACGAGCATGATAGGATGAGAGACTGAGTGAAAACGGAGTATGTGGTAGCTTACAAGCAAAACGCTGTACAAGAAAGGAAGACGTTATCAATCTATTTGTCTTTGACAGTGTCCGAATTGAGAACAGCTAATGACACCCGAAGGCAGAACACTTAAAGCCAATGCATGTATTTGCCTTCACGCTATACAAAGACAGCTACTAAAATGCTATATGCTAGTGCTATGGAATTTGGCTTCACACAGCAATAGAATGAATGTAAGCAGACTATGTATAATTAACTGGCTGTTAGCTGAGAAAAAAAAGAGTACAAAATAGATACAAACCACCTTTCAGGGAATGAACAAGCAGGTGACTGAGGGAATCAGAAGTTTTTACAGTGGGTAAGATCCTAATCGCTGTTCTCAGGTTTCTTTGTGATTATCTCATGCATGTCCGCCCAGTTATCTCTGTTAACAATTTGGTAGTAATTTGTTGGAGGCTGTATTTCAGACAGGTATATAAGATTTATTTATTTAATAAATAATATTGAGCTATGAAATGTTGTAAATTTTGAAAACTTTGAATAGGTCTTGAGAATTAAAAATAAAATTGGTGTGAAATTCAAGTGGAATGAGCTGCTCTATTTTGCTGCTTCAATATGAATGCTATGAAGCAGGTTAACTTTCTCAGTAAATGGAAGCAGAGCGTACTTTGGAAGTTTACAGGAATGTTCTGAGCTACTATTGCCACCATCCGGGGGGTGGGGTGGGGGGAACACAAACCAAAGAACCCGCAGAAATCCTGCCTTTTTGCCTGTCTCATGGCTGGGCAGTTGTTGGTCTGACCCAAACCTGCCTTTGGCCACCTCCTGTCACTGCAACTTGTGTAGCCCAGGACAACAGTGGTGTCAATGCAGGGCATCATTTTTTCCTAACAGAAACAAAGAGTGCAAGTGGGAATGCTACTCTCCTGCTTGCCTCTTGGGTAAAACTGGCGCTAGGTACAGTGTCTCTCTCCAAAGCAAATGGGATAATTTAGCCTGCACATCTCAGCTCTGGGATCCTTTGATCTTGACATCAATCAGCTTGGATTAAGGTTTTCATTTATGTAGGACCTTAAGACAGTGTCATTTTAAACTGTGTATTTTATATTTATATATAGTTATATAATAAAGGGTACTCAGGCTGCATAAAATGTCCAGGTTCCTGTTTCAGCACACCAGGCTGTTTTGGAGATGTGTTGGTATTTTTCTTTGCCTGGGTACTGGGTTCCAGGTTCTAAGAGAGCTGTAAGGTGTAAAGGCATCACCCCAGCAGCTCCGGCTGAAGATGTGACTTTGAAATGTAGCTGAAATGCTGCCCTTAGATGTTTTACAAGTCGCTGGCTGAAATAGGAAGAATATTCTTTTTTCTGAAACCACTGCTGGCAGAAGCACGGGACTAAATCCACACAGTGAAAAGGAACATTGTTTTGGTGATAGAAGATTGAAAGCATCTTTCATCATTTCTCTGTTGCATGACTATGGGAGAATGATTCGTCTGCTAAACACCACACCAGTAAATTTTCTTATGAGCTCAGACATGGAAGAAAATACAGCCTATTGTTTTTCGTTCGGTTTTCTGCTCTGAGCCACTGCAAAGCAGCTGAAATAAGAGAACTGCAGTAATTGAGTGAATTTTTGTCTTTCATAAATGAGGCTATCAAACCAGGCAGATAAAAATCAAGCATATTTTTGTTTCCATTCTTAGAACACCAGAAATTACTCATATTTTGGAAGCCACACAAAAGGCCTTCTCAGATCTCTGCTGCTTTCATCTTTGCTCTTATGAAGCTGTGTGTGAAAGGAGCACTGAGCTCTTGTCCAAGCTGTTTGTGGATGGACTGTGTTGTAGACTGTTCAGCTTTGAAAAAAGCCAGCTGAAATTTCTGGGAAGCTTGGGGGAATCCTCATTCTGAGACCCATACACAATATAAACAGAGTTTTGACTTCCCTAACTTCTCAGAAGGTGCAGTCCTTAACCAGCCTAAGGAGAAGCGAAGAAAAAGCAGCTTGTCTAGTAAGAGAGCACTTGAAACTGTACATGAAAGACCCGGGTGCAATGAAATGCTTGCAGAAAAAATACCCTACAGTTTTAGACTAAAAATTAGAGATTTCTTTCAATCAGAATATTTTATTTGATATTATCCTTCAAATGAATTACAGAAAGTCCAATATTAGACTTTAAGAAACCAATTTGCCTCAGAGCCCTTGAGCCTTCCATGTCTACAAGAATGTAGCTAATTTCATAAGTGAGATTGTGACGGTTTTTTAGCTGTCCATCAGTTGAGTAAAAAGAAGTATCTTTATTTGTCACAGGTTTTTCTCTAAATACCAGAACTTATACACAAAGAGGAGAAAAGGGGGAATGTCCTAGTATAGTTTTCTGAAGATCTTCGCGTATCCACTTCGTATGAGTTTAATTTTAATCATATTAAATGTAGGCTGTCTTCTTTCTAAAAAGGATTTATTAACAGAAGCAAGGTGTCAATTCTCTACTCAATGCTTCAGTATTTATCTATGTATGTAACTTCAACGTTTCTTTCTGAAAATCTTTATTGTAAAGATTTCTGACCACATCAAGAGAACCAGAAAAGATTCCTCCAAGTCTAGCTGAGGCTGCGCGAGGAAACCAAGACCTCGCTGCATCACCAAGAAAATGCTGAGCAACCTGCAGGCTTCTCTGGGGTGCAAACCTGACTCGGATGCAAAAGGAGGGGGCCGAATTCTGGGTCATGGGTAGTAACATCCCAGCACAAAGGGATGTTATTGTTGTTATCAGGCACCAGGCTCCCTGTGGACTCTGGCCCAGCAGAAGAAACATTGTGTTTATCACGCAGTTTTAACTCCTCTAGTCTCAGGTTTGTGACTCTCTATATCATTCTGCTGTAGAACTGGCAGACAGGGATTTGGAGGCCAACTTGGAAAAACTGAAGCCAGAAGCTGCCAGGAAACAGCAGTAGTCATCACTGTGGGACGGACATTTTTCCTGAAAAGTGAGCAAGAAGGCCTGAGGACCCTCTACTTGATTCTCTAAAGCTTCCTTCATTCCTTTAGCACATTTCCTCTTCCTTCGCTCTTTTTCTGGCCCATGGGATCCAGACTTGAAGCTATCACCAGTGCAATCCCTCTGCCACAAACAACAGAAAGTTTGTCCTTTACTTTGCTGTTACTTGACCCAGCCACGTAGTTTGCCTCTCCCAGTCTGTTCAAGGGGTTTTTTTCTCCCCAATGCTTCTTCCATCTCATCACACCTCTGAAGGTGCTGTTCTCTTGCCTGGATCACCCCTCCCCTGCCTGGCACCCCTTGCCCTTCTCTATCCCAGGGTTGTCACGGGGCTGAACTAGGAAGAGGGAATTTGGGAGGAAGGAGGGAAGGAGAGGGGACCATAGCAGCAGGGCACATGCGGAGCCTGAGGGCAGGGGAAGGGGGTCTAAGTGGAGCCAAACGAAG
>Ga0065711_1032508_pt1 | contig 27200 bp, 30 predicted proteins | sample Hoacrofraction12_FD_59098 | JGI IMG/M metagenome (GOLD analysis project Ga0065711, IMG submission 59098) | Hoatzin crop microbial communities from Cojedes, Venezuela - Epithelial fraction 12 v2 (version 2) | ecosystem: Host-associated > Birds > Digestive system > Esophagus > Crop | place... | reverse complement strand
CTAATTCCTGCACATCTTCTCCTGGAGGCTTGGAAAGGGATCTCATCCTTTGTGATTTCAATGATGGGTGGCCCAGACCAGTGGGAGACTGGCAAGGAAAGAAGTGGAGGGAGGAGCCCTCTCCTGCTGTGTTTCCTTTAGAATACAGCTATGTGTCATATTTCCAAGCTCATTTCACCGGGAAAGTATAAGCCCGTCAGCTTTGCTTAGGTTTTGGAAGAGAGCTCTGTTTTACAGCTCTCATGTGGTGGTCTGTCTGGAGATGGGGCGGACTGGGCATGCCAGGGAATCAATACATTATGGGTTTTTGGCTTTTAGCCTTTTAACACTTTATTTACTTGCTCCACCCACAAATTGCCCACAGCAAAAGATACAGTGACTCCCAAGACCTAAGAAAGCTGCTGTGTGCCATTTTCTATTCCTCGGCTTCAGGCACCTTTTGTATCCGTTGATTTTTCCCTTCATACTCACTGTTTCTGCCCCTGCCTGCTCCCCATTTTCCCCTTGTTGCAGAAATGGGCTGATAAATTTGTGCGAGGTGGACAGAGTTTTTAATGCCATATGATGATTTCCAGGGTGGGTGCTGCTGGGCTGAGAGTGAATAAATTATTTTAAAATTAGACTGACTAGATAGAGTCAGAGAATGAAAGTGAAAGAAATGAGAAAAGGTTCTTTTTCTCTTGGGCTGTGGAATATGTGGCTTGGTCTAGCGAACCCACAATATAGCTGTCTGCAAATTGAAATTCAGTGCCTTGTATCTGCTCTCTCTTCTGAACTTTTAAGGCCAGTCATGATATTCTGTAATTGTTTTGGCTTCTATTCTACATATCCAGGCACCAGGATGAAATTGAGACCTCTCCAGGAAAAATCAGAATGCCTAGTAATCCTAAAATTGTCTGGTTTTCATCATTCCTGCTATGCTACTTACTAACTCTTACACGACTTCGTCTTTTTCCTGGCTGCCATGCTGGCAGCACTCTGGCATAGCTGTCCTCATCCTTACGCACGCCTGAACGAACCCGCGTCTGGGGCACGCTCTGTTTCACCAGCAGGTCTAATGGCTCGAGCTACATTTCTGATGCACGTTGGTTATTCCCTGGCTGGTTTTGCTTGTGCAGAGGTTGTGAAACCCTGCCAGAGAGCTTTAGCTTGTTCGGATGGTGCCAGGCTCGATGCCATTGGTGGCTGAACTCCTCTCAGAGTCCCCTGAGGAAGCGGCAGCCTGGCTGAGGGCAAAGCAAGTTTCTTCAGCTCTTCTTTAGCCCTGGGTAGGAGGAGAGTGCCCCCTCTCAGATGCAGGGCTCCTCACTAGGACGACTTCTGTCAAATGAGGCGACAGACCCTGGCCTTCTACCTGTGTCACATATGTGACAATACGAAGGTAGATATGGCATGGCTACAACTCTGGGCCATGTCTTGCTTCCCATATAGCCAGCTATCCCTGAGCCTGCAGATGTGGCCCCAACCCCTGGGTCATGTAGTGCCAGCCAGTTCCTACCAAGCCAGATGCCAGCCCTGCTGAGCCAGCCGTAGCACTTAGCAAAAGTGTATCAGATTGCTCCTGTTGGCAGACAGTGCCAGCAAGAGGACATCTCCCAGCCCAAGCCTCTCCTAGCAGCTCCAGCCCATCGTGGAGCAAACTGAAGCTCTGTCACTATGAAAAGAAGCCATATAAAACCCCGACATTTATTTATTTTTTTAATAACCCTTTTATTACCTTTTTCCCCCCTCTACAGAACTTGAAAGCTGGTTTACTCTCACAATTTGACTATAAAATATCCATAGCCATCCAGGCAAATCTTCCCTGGGAGAGTTGCCAGACACTACTCGTTTATAATAGATATGACGAAAGAGAGAAACAGAATACAAATGGAGCGTTTGTAGCCATAGTATAAAATATTCAGCCACTAGCAGAGCAGGGCGATGTTGAATATTTCTCAGCTGATGAGAGAGCAGGGTGAAGGGGAGCTCCCTGGAGGCAATTCCCGTTCTTCTGGAGTTATCTGGTCATTGGTTTTCCTTCCCCTTGCCCTACAATACTGTTAGCCCAAACATAAAAATCAGGGGGAGGGGAAGAAATCTGGTTCTCACCAGGCACTGAAGAACGAGGGTGTCTTGCTTGCAGCAGGTGCAGCTATATCAAACAAGGAGTTGCTTGCTTTCTCCAGGAGAAGAAGCTAGCCATGGCAGGCAGCGACCAGTCGCCAAGTTCAAAAGACTCTTTGTTGAGTTGGCTTGGTGAGTCAGCATCGCACCTGGGAGGAGATCCTCAAGTCCTTGCTTCAGCCATCAGACTCTTCTTCCTCTCTTCCCAGGGGCTGCCTGGGAGGGGGATGCTTTGAGGGGTCAGCTTGGTGCAGTGTCCCTGATGGACTGCTCCCACCATAGTTCCCTGCCACCTCTATCTCACGTCTCCTGGCTCAGTGGTAACCAGGTTATGATCTGCACAGCTTCCTGTCCACTGCTGGATGCTCTCACAGGCCCTGCAGCAAGAGATACCTTCATGGTCAGACCGCAGGAGGAAGGTTGCTCAGGGGACAAGGAAATTTCAGCCACAGTAGATTTAGCTTTTTGTGTGACCATTGTGGTCCCCACGGTACGTCAGCGATTGCTAACACTGTCGCTCCCTATCTCATGAGCCAGTGACTGTGCTCACGGGGAAAACACTTGGGTCAAAGAGTTTGCTTGCACACACGGGTACCTACATGCAAGCAGTGATGGAGGATGTATCCAAGCAGCACTCTTTTAGCCTCCTTCTGATTTGTGAGCTCTCTGGTAGACCCTTTTCAGGCTATGTTTGCTGTGTTTTTAATAGCATTATTCTCTGCGTGCAGGCTTATGATGAGATACGGCCTCAGAGAGGGGAGAAGGCAGACCCCTCCTTGCCCTGGGGTACCTCCCAAGATGGGACTGTTCAGCTGTTTCCTGTAGTGAAACTGGAAAGTCCTGGGCTTTATGAGCTGGGCCTGACTGAATGCAATGTCTGGAGGCCCTGGCTTGCAAATTTCACACTTTGAGCCTCCTTTCTGCACTAGCAGTGTCACGGTCTTGGCCAGTTCCTCTCCCAGAAATCAGGGAACAAGCTTATCTTCTGGCATGTATCAAGCATCTATGAAACTCAAGGAGAGCTGAAGGTGTTGACACAACAACAACATCTTCAGCCTTCAACAGCTGAAGCTGTGGTTCCACCTTAGTGCTGACACAGACTTCATCTGACCACCCCAGCTAAGTCTAGCCAATGTGTAATCAGGATGGGAAGCTTCCAATGAAATTGTAAACTACTCATTGCTCTCTACAGCTTCTTGAGGAGAGGAAGTGGAGAGGGCTGATCTCTTCTCCTTGGTGTCCAGTGACAGGACATGTGGGAATAGTTCAAAACTGCATCAGAGGAGGATCAGACTAGAAATTAGGAAATATTTCTTTACTGAGAGGGTGGTCAGACACTAGAATAGGCTTCCTAGAGAGGTGATAAAAGTGGTCAAGCAGTTGGACTAGATGGTGGTTGTAGATCCCTTCCAACTGAACTATTCTATTCTATTTCTACTTCCATTTCTATTTCTATTCTACTCTATTCTATTCTATACTTGATTCTATTCTAAGATACTGTGAGGAACAGTGCTTGGGATTAATTGAGAGGGGTTTTGGTTCTGAGTCACTAGAAGCAATGAGACCTGACCAGATCACTTGCTGCAGCATCCAAGTTCAAGAAAGCCATAAGCTGTTTCACAGAGGTAATTGGGTTGTAGGCAGGCCACTTTCACTGGTGGTGTCACCACCGTCACTTTCCTACTGAGTAGGAAATGCAGATCTGGAAGGCCTGTCAAACTGAATTGCTTCTCTACTTCAACTCAGATAATGCAGTCCATGCAAAGGTGTGTCTCAGAGGTCATGGTGAATGATCACGGTCAGGAGCCTGTTGTAGCACAGATGCCATGTGGCTGCATCTTGTTTCTGATGAGTGACAGTAGTCAGAGCTGTCAGGTCACACAGATTGATAGGTACCAGCTATGTCAATGTAAAAGCAATCTGAACCATGAAGACATCCTTTTTGTAAGATTCAACATCGTAGCTCCTGTGTTGCTACCCAAGCCTTGTTTATGAACAGAGCATCCTGCTACTGCACACAGTTATACAGGTGACACCCTTCAGGTAGCTGCATTCTGTTGGATATATAAAGTTTGCATTATATAGAAGTGCATCATTCATGAAATCCATGCCGTTATCTCCAGTGCAGTAACTCTACACAGTAGAGATTACATCACTGGATTGATTGAGCTGATTTTGCTAATGAGTATGATTCACTTCCCTCTAGGCTGTTGAAAACAAGTTGCAGTTACAGTTAAGTGAACAGTTTTTAATGAAAAAATGTATTCAATTTTTTAAATACTCTTTCTGTTTGCACTTGTTCAGATGGGTTCTTGGCTTTATTCATTCTTCCATCAATAGATGTGTATATGACTAATGTTTTGTGCAGACTTCCAGCAACTTCCTGTGGGCTATGGTATGGACCCTTTGGATAGACTGTGGTCTCTTCTGGTAGTATCTGCTTGTTTTGGGGGGAAGTTAGTCAAATACCATGATCATAAGCAAGGATTATAAATACCTGGCAAGATAACCACATATTTGTAAAGTGTCATTCAAGTTCTGTTGGTTCAGTACTGTGGCTATGAACCAAAGACCGTTGAAGTCATTGTTTTTCTAAAGACTTCAGAGAACTTTGGATTAGAGCCATAGATTTAAAGATTATAAAGACCAGATGGGACCAATACGTCATCTAATCAAACTTTCTGCATAAGGAAGGGCAGAGAACTGCCTTCAGTTACTCTTGCTGTCTACACCTTCATAGGATACATTAAATACTATGTGTCTACACATTCATTGCATATTTACTTAGAAAGAGCCCCAACAGCATGGTTGACATGGCTTGCAGATGTGGGACTGAATCATCTCTAAGCCAAGGAACATGCTAGGTAAAGCTGAAGAAGACGCAGAAAGAAGGGAAAGGTATTCAGATGCAGATTGGCTATATCTCATTTTTATTCCATGAATAATGTGTCCTCGTGTTGATGCAGGAACTCTGCTTAGTACCTTGAATGTGGGTGCACTGATCCCTGCCTTTCCTTTCTGCTCACTAAAAGTGCATCACTGAATCAAGTTCACAGTGCAGCCAGCCACTGAATTGTTGCCTTCTTCAAATGTCCTCTTGTTCTCTCTTACCAGTTATGATCTGACTACATTCCTACTGCAGAATTTGTTGGGAAAGTTGTTGGGGCACAGATTGCTGACACAAATTCATTTGCAGATGCCTGAACCCCCACAGATCATCTTTGCTCCTGCTCACCCGATTTAAGTCCCTGCTGCTCGTCTGGTGGGAAGCTGCTATGATCCCTCCTCCCTTCCTCCAAGCTCTTGACAAAGCGTCTTTCCATTCAGACTTGGCTCACAGCAACAGCGGCGGCCTTGTGCAAAGTTGAGTAGCTGTAAGGATATACTGCAACCTGATCATCTCCTGAGACATCAGGTTTTGCATCAATTATTCAGACCCTGAAATTGCTATACAAAACTTAACAGATACTTAAGAGGAAATGGGAGGTCTCAGTGCATATCCAACTACTTCTTTAGCACTCCCAGGTCACTCTTCTGTTCTCTCCATGGACCATTAACTATTTCAGTAGTATCATAACTGTACAAATGGAGACTGAAGCTGGTCATTCCAAGTGCACATCTGGAGACCCCCCTGGGTGCTCTGACAGGATAAAGGCTGAGGGGCTCAAGTGCACGACTATCTTGCACTACTTGTGCAACCATCCCAATCTGTTCTTGAACTTCAAGAAGACACGATTTTGTAACATGTTGAAATGCTTCCCAGAAAATCAAAAAATGCTCAACAAGTGTCAGTCATCACCATTACTTCGAGGAGTGACCACATCTTCCAAAGAGAGCTCTGCAGAGATGACAGGCACCCCAGAACTTGAGACTCACTGTCTCAGCCAGTCCCCTGGAAGTTTTCTGGTGAGAATACAGCCAGGCATGAAATGGGAACCGAGTCTTTTGCTGTAATGCATCCTGCCTCAAAGCTGGGAACACAGCCTGTTCTAACAGCCTTCCTGCAGCCAACTGCTTCCCGGGCCTGAAACATTCATCTCACCTTTTCTTCGGTAAGGCAGAGGAGGAGGCCAGAGAACAGATTTTGAGTGGAGTCTTCAGTTCAACAGGAAGAATATCTGATCTCAGCTGCTCTTTCCTGCAGTCTCACTGCCTTCAGCATCAAACTAAAACAGCCCATCTGCTCCAAGCCCTGCAGCCATGCAGCTGCCCTGTGCTTGGCTCCAGGGACTGAGACCACAGACTTGGTGATGATGGGGAAACAGGTTGCTAATAAGGATAGAGAAGAGACAGGGACAGTCTTCATCTGCAAAAGTACATCTGCTTCTGCAAGGTTTTTGTCAGCAACTCTCCCCCCACACCACTTGTATTCTGGGGGCTCTGGGAGGCTTCTTCCTCGCTGGCTGAGGTCTTTGCAAAGCCTGCCCACAGAAGGGAAGCAAGCAGATTCCTCCTCTCTGGCTGTCATGCTCTTTTAAACCTGGCAGTGTCTACGAAGCAAACGTCTGTTTCAGCTCGTCTGAGAGAGCTGAGCACAGTGCTTGCTCTCAGTCTGAGAGCAGAGCGCAGGAATTGCGCAAAGGACCCAGCTGTCTCTGGTGGCAAAGATGAAAGGGTCTGTTATCAAAGCTGGGAGAAGAGAGAGCATTTGCCTGGAGGCATCTGGGCATGTCACAAAACAGAGGGTGAACAAGGAGCAAGCAGACCTTACAGCAACTATGGTTCACTCCACTACTTCAGTCTGCAGAATTGGTGGGAAAAGTTGCCTACACATGGTCTCCTTCTTGCTACGTTCTTTGTACTCCCATTTTCCTCCAGGCTGGCCTCTCCTCCCTAAGGTAGTACCAATCACTTCTGGGGACCACCAGGTACAGGAACAGTAAAAGGGAAGGAGCTGCTTGGCTGCTTTCAGACAGCTTCGCTCCAGAAAACATCAGAGAGGGAGAAAGACAGGCTGCCGCAGTTCACACGCCTGAGGCACAGAGCAAGTGCAATGATCCTGTCCATGGGCTGGCCAGCACTGCTACCTGTGGAGGCTCTTCTTCAGAGCTCCTGCACCAGAGTAGGTCTCAAGTCCTGCCTTGGACTAGGTCTTTGTAATCAGAAATCGTGGTCTGGCATCTACCTTCTGTAGGGCCTTTGGGCCATAACCCAAACAGTCCATTCTGGGGTTGGAGATTAATTTAGATACTCTAATCTACAGCGCTCAATTTTAGGGGAGCGGTGAGTGATGCGGGCGGTCAGGTGAGAAGACAGAGGTTGGTGTGTCTGAGGAAGACCAACTCTGGCTGTCTTCCTACTCAGGACAAAGAGGAGGCTGACCCCACCAAATCACCCGCTGAGCCCCCTTTGGAGCCCTGTCTGGACATACTAAGCCCCTGCGCAGTCTATTTTCCTGGCAGCTGAAGCTGGGGGGAGCCCCCCTTCCGCATCACATGCCCCATAAAGGCTAATTCGCATGCCTTCTGTCCCCCTGCCCCACCTGCCTACCAGAAATGGTGCAGAAATGGTCCCACAACTGTTCATTAAATTAAGAGCAAGATGGTGCTGTGTTTGGGAGGATTAGGGCCATAAAAAAGGCATCAGGGACAGGCTGTTTTGCTGCCCACAGAAGCTGCCCTCCTTGCACTGGGGGAGTTAGGGCTTTGCGAGTGCTTCCCCACCTGCACGTCCCATCCTGCTTGTCAGGAGCTGCACAGAGAAACGAAGGTGGCAGCGGCCGTTTCAGTGATGAGTGCCTGGGGTCCCTCTGCCCTGCCTGGGGCTGAGTCAGAGGCAGCGCTGGACTTATACACAGCTGTGGCCGTGGTGAGGAACCAGCTCTGAACTTACCCCTGAATCCCCCTTAACTTGCTCTGCTGGAATCATGTTTTCTTCCCCTACCAGCACCAGCTTTGCCTGACCAGGCACTTTGTACCTTTACTACCTCTTCCCTCCCAACACAATTCCACTGACAGTGTTTTTTTTTCCCTGTTAAGCAGACAAAACCCAGGGTTTGATCCAGCTGTCTAGTTTATTCATGCTCAGCAAGGAAGGCAATACTGCTGTCTGAAGGGTCCATTTTCTGCCTCCTCTGCATTTACGTAGATTATTTTGTTGCAGGCTTGCTTGGAGAGCTCCCGAAAGACAAGGATGAACTACACAGGTAGAAGCACTGGCTGTGGAAAGGTCATAACTCTTTTTTTAGGGCTGGATGGATAAAGGAGAGGCTGCAAAACTGCCATTAGACTAGAATTTATCTCATCCTGCCCTGTGACTTTAGGTAGGCTACATCGTGTGTCTGTTTTTGTACAGTGGATCCTTGGCAGGAGCAAAAGGGTAAGCCCTAGATAAGGGGTGGTGCAATCTCAGTCTCTAAAGATGGAGTTCTGCTCAAAACATCCACGAGGAATTCTTTGCACAGCTGCGTCTGTCTCTCTCCTTCTTAGGCTGGAGAGATTGGGGGGGATGCTCTAAGGATGCACATCCTTAACCTTTACGAGGATCTCTGGATAAAGACAAGATGTTGAGGCAGGTCTGGAGTACAAAACAACAGGAGACATTTCCGACAAGTATATAGTTTTTCTTGTAATGCATATTCCTCCTTTTTGGGGCTGGTGGTATTTCCTGAAGGGTGAGAAATCCCATGATAAAAATCTCTGTGTAAAGAGGTGTATGGACAGACAAACTTTGTCAATTATCACACATACTGGCTATGGAGAGTCACCCAAGGAGCTGGAGTGTTACCATGAATTACCATGGCGTACAGGACACAGAGCAAATGGGAGCTTCTCTGCAGCTAGGCCATGCATTCTGACAGCGTGCTGCATATGCCAGTGCAGAGGGGGGGTGTAGCAAGGCAGGATGAACCCCAGGGGGGATCTCCATCTCATGATGGAGCATCACCGTGCAGGAGCAGGGTCTGGCAGCACATTTGGGGCTGCAAGGGGACGAGGTGACCAGCAAGGCAGCTCAAGCAGCAGCCTTCTCTGTAAGCAAGCAGGGAACACACATTAAGGTCCCTTCTGTCATTGACTCTGAGATTACTGGGTGCTTCCCAGTCCCACTGAGGTGGGTCAGTGACTGCCTCACTGGGGAAGCGTTTGTGTACCCTGAGCTGAGGCTGCAAAGGGCGAGCTCTGCAGATGCTGCCTGGTCCCCATGGGCTGAGTGGATGCTCTCCCCGCCGGACTTGGCGAGGGAGGGGGACGCGTGCTGGAGTGCAGGTGTTTGGAGACTTGCTCAGCTCACGATGCCATTCGTTTTCTGCTTTTCTGGGCTGTGAAGAAGCACATGTCCAGCTGAGAGAGTCATAGGCACCATCCTGCCTGCCTGCCTCTGCCTTGAGAGGGCAGGAGGTCTCCAGGAGGTGTGGGGAAACTGAGGACCTGGTGACTACCAGGCTGCGTGTCTGGACTGAAGGCAAGCGGGACCGTGACTTGGCAGGTGATAGGCAGAGGGAACCTGCTCCTAGCCTGATCCCATGGTCAGATCTGATGTGACTTGCCAAGGTGACTGTGGCGCTGGCTGTGGGCAGGTGCCATGTGGCACAATGGTGTGGGAAGCTGGCACGTGGGAGCTGAGCTGCTGCCCGTGGTGGCATTCAGGGGCTGTAAAAACACAGCTGGGCTTGGGGCTGAGAGTCAGACACCCCATCTGTTCTATAGGGAAGGACATAGTCTGCCCACGTCCCCTGCAAAATGTTTAAGTACAGGATTAAGCAAGACAGCATAACGTATCAGACATGAAGTTGGCGAAAAGCCCGGGGACTCCCAATTCTTTTCTTCTGAACACCAGACTCTGTACCCTCCCTCTGCTCCGTGCTGGCTGTATATTGGATGGGCTTTTGTTCTTCTGTGAAAGCATTAATTTAACATTATGGAGCATGGAGATCTTTTTCTCCATTTTTTGAATTCCTTAAACCACATCCTGTTGTCCATGCATGGAAAGCCTGTTACTGGTCACAAACAACCTCTGAGGGAATTTTCCATGAAAAGCGGTGGAAGGATTTTGTTCCACACACACAGCATCAAAGATGGAAGTCTTGTATCATTCATCTTTCTATGCCAACACTTTCTCTAATTAGACCGTGGATCAAATGAGCAAAGGAGCTCAAACATAACTCCATTGTGAGTCTGCTCCTACCATATCACCATCTGCAGTCTATGTACACAGACAGGTGGGGATATGCTGGAGAGAAGGAACTGTAGCTGTAGTTTGCCTGCCTTCCTCCTACTACCACTCGCATTCCTCATCACAAGGCAGAGATGACAGTACCATTGCATCTACCCCACCGCTGGAATACCCCAAGTCCCCTCCACTCAGCATGTCCCCCCCCAGGGGTCCAGCCACGCATCCACTTTACCTCTTTACAGTGCAGTGTTGCTGCTTCTCTGCTGGTCCATTCTCTCCATCCCAAAATTCATATGCATGCCAGACAGGTCAGCTAGTGATGAATCATAGATCAATCTGTGCAATTGGCTTTGCCATGTCAGGGGATATTGCTTCAAGCCCATCCTCATTTGATGGTGGTTTAGGAGGTCAGGGGTGGATATGTGCTTGTTTCTTTGATTTTTTAAATCCACAGTAAAATCCAAAGAAAATTCCCTGTAGCCAGATATAAGTAATTTTCACAGGTTTACTGTAGGGGAAACATTGCCAATCAAAACTTAACATATTGCTGTTTATATCCCCAGAAAGTCCCAGGCACAGCAGGGAACTGGAGGCTTTGATTCCCCTGATCCCTCTCACTACAATCAAGCAGCAAGAGAATGTCCCATAGCAATTAGCCAGTCTGTGGCACAGCACTGAACATGCTCAGTGCCCCTCTGAAGCCAAAGCGAATGTCTCGTGAGTAGAGGTGGGATAGTGGTGCTTTCCAAATTCTGACCAAAACTCCATTTTCTCACTGTTGATGAGCTCTGTGAACCCTCCCGCTCTGAAGTTAGTGAAGCGGTGGCTGCAGGAAGGGGTCTGTATAGTGACCCTGTGACTGGACAGAGGGAACCCTGCACACCAAGCTGGGATCAGTTAAAGACATGTAGAGGTAAAGTTCTGTGTCATCAGGAGTGGAAAGCAGCTGACAGGCTTTAATGGTCGTAATCTGCATATGTTAATGTATGAAGCATCATTAGAGACTGTGAAAGAGTAAATGCATCCCATCATGGCATGAAGACAGCTTACATTCCTAGAAATTATGACTCAGTACAAGCTGATATTATTTCTCCATCTCTATCTGTGCTATGATTATTTTTCCACCCTCTGCTTCCTTCTCAGAGCACTGTAACTGAGAACACCAGCCTGACACTGACTGCTATTCATTAGCATCCATTTAAACGAGAGAGGGAGAGAGACCTGTGTCTGCTGCGGGGATTATGAACAGTAATAGATTCTTTCTGGGGACTGTCATTCACTCCGGGGATTTGCCTGCACAAAGCTTTGGGCTTTTAGTTTGTGATCAGTGGTGTTACACTAAACCACACTTAAGGAAGTGCCCAGACCACCTGTTAGAAAGGTAAGGGCTCTTTTCTCCCTGGCCTGGTTCTGGCCCTGGTATTGGGTCTGCACATGACTCTGCCAGGCTGTACAAGGTCTGAGTCCTCTCCATACTGTGTATCTCTTTCTATCCACTGGACATCTCCTGCCAAGCATCCGTTTTTTTCTTCTTATCTCAATGTGTCTTGCCTGCAGTTGAAACACCACAGGAATTTCCACAGGGGCTTTCAGCCCTGGATTCCCAGTTGGGTGCCAAACCTGAACTGGGGCTGCAGCCAGGATTTCTCGTGGATAGTTGATCTCCTGATATCGCCCCATGCCAGAGCGGGGATCCTGCAGGAGAGCAGTGGGGAGTCGCAGGGAGACCAGGCAGTGCACGAGATCCACGGCCAGCCCAGCTCCAGGCTGTGGATCCCGACAGCCTTCGCTTCCCATCCCACGGAGCTCAGCTGCGCTTGGCACAGCACCCTGTCCCTCAGCGCGCAGCGTCGTCCTCCCTTTGCTTCCTAGCAGCTCTGGCTGCCTGCTCTGCATCTGAGCCTTGTAAACTGAGCTGTGCCTCAACCTCGGCAGGCAGCAGCCTTTCCCCACCCCATCGACCTGCATTCCCCCCCCCAGCTCTTGAGGAATCCTCTGCCTTCTCTGCCATCCCACATGGACTGTGCCCATGGCTCTTCTGGATCTACGCTGCTATTCAGTGCGACAGTGAAGTCCCCATCCCGTGGAAACTGAGAGAAGATCTTTTCTTGTCCTGAGAAGGTAACATTTAAAGGCATCCCTTGGGCTACTCTATCTGGCAGCCAGCTGGTGCTCTTTTATGTGAGTGCCACTCTTTTGAAATGCCAGCTCTGGTCTTAAAGGCAGCCAGCAGAAGGTACGGCTCACTCTCCCTGTAATTGATTCCTCATCACTTGTCACTGGCCTTTATTCTCCCTTTTGATTGGGAAGAAGGAATAATACAGATTACAAGACAAATGCAAAGATTGCCTTGTATGGGGAGAGGTAACAACAGGATTGCCGGTGTCCTGGGATTTCCCTTCTGTTTGCCTGTCTCTGGTTAGCTGGAGAGATTTAGCAGTAGATAGATGGCCAGTCTTTGTGTGTGCCTCACCAGCAGGTGCCCTTAGAAAATGCCAGACACATCTGATGGGGGAGATGAGGAAGGGTTGACAATGACAGAAATAGGTAAAAAAACTGGCCAGCTGGATTTGGACTCCAATACAGGAAACTGGGCAAAACTGTAGTATAAAACCAGGCAAAAGGGATAGCTGCAACAGCTGGCACTGGAGAACATCCCAGATGGGCCTTTCACAACTCCACTGATGGAGACATGGGGGTTGGAGAGCAGGCCGCACTTTGATTCTTCTTCAGTTTGTGACCACTGGAAACGCAGCAGAGCTCAGGCACTTCCATTCCCTAGTGTCTTCTTGCTCAAGTCTTTTAAAATGTTTTCTGTGTTTCTGAGTTCCCTTCTAAGTGAGTGCATGTTATTATGCTTCTTGATTATCATCATTGTATCACGTCAGCAGATAAAAGTAGGTAAAAGCGGTTTGCTAAGGACCACGTGGTGAGTCAGTTCACAGCTGTGAGTGCGTTCCTCACACCCCACAGGTGCACGGACCGTGCATTGGCTGCCTCCTGCGAAGTGGGCTTGGAGCCTGTGCTCTAGGAGGGGCACTTTGCAAGCATCAGGTGGCTGGTTTGGTCTGAACTTGTGTGACATGCTAAAAGCTACACAGGGAGTGAAGGTAGCTAGTAGGGCATGAGATGGGTATTGCTGGATTGCATGGAGGTGGGTGTGGGCAGGTGTGAATTCACCAAAGGTCAGGAGCTACAGATGTCAATATCTACACAAGCTCCACCTGCCTTTTTAGCCTGAGACTTCATCTATGGATTTTCATGACTGTAAATGGGATTCTTGAGCAACGTTTGATTATAGGGCAGTGGGCTGAACCCAAAGCTTTCCTTTGGAAAACACAAAGCCCTGCAGGACTTGTTCCATCACACAGTTGGCTTTCGGGGCCAGACTGAAAAAAGGAGATAAAGGAGCCCTGAGCAACTGGAAAGATGACTTGGAGCTTTCTGTAGTCCAGGACTGCAACGTTTTACATCCATCACAGGCTTCATGCCGTTAAACTTGACTGACAGCCTGTGGCAGACTGACACATGACAGAAAGGAATAAAGCAGAAGACCTGCACAATCTTTTAACATCTGCAACACTGTGGACCCAGTTCATATGGGCTAGAGGCTTCATCACTGTTTAGTTTGAAATCCTGGAGTCTGCCATGCCTCCCAGAAGCACATTCCCAGTGACAGCACTACTGGAAAAGGGGAGTGGTGTGGTTTTTTCCTAGCCTTGGGGAGGCTGGGAAACTTAGCAGGGATTGCAGGTGGGGCTATGAGATCTCTCTCCCTTTGCAGTTCTGACTGATTTGTAAGACAGTCATGGGCATGCTGTTCAACTGTTTTGACCTTTGGTTTTCCATGTCTAGTCAGGGGTGGTGAAACACTGCATATTGTGGGCAGATAAGGGAGCTTCCTTTCCAATTGCAAACCTTTTGAAGAATGCTTGTTCATAGTCAGTGTTGTTCTGTTAGGGAATTTGGGGGCGAAAAGGTTGAAACTTTTTTTCCTGGTGCTGCAAGGACACAGAGCTGTCAGCCAGAATATACTCAGACTTGGTTTGGGTTTAGGCCAGGCTTTCACAGCCAGTGTTTTGGGGCCACTAATTTGCATTCCAGATGCTTCACTGGGTCCCCTTCTATCTTGCCCTCACTTTTTTCCTGGAGCATCAAAGTTCATTTGCCGCCTGATTTGTCCCAGTGCTGGCTGCTCAGGCAGGCTCTTGTGTGACAGATCCTAGCTGCAAGTCCCCAAATAAGGGTAGAATAGACAGCAGTTGGTTTTAATCCTTGCTTGCTAGCAGCTTCATATTAATTCTTCATTCGCTTTCAATACCTCACCTCACCGGCTTTGGCGTCTGTAATTAGCTGGTCTGAACACGCTCCTGTTGACATTGATCTATGGGGTTATGTAGCTCCTGCGTGGGCCATCAATTTGGCCAAGGGCCTCCTTGAGGACTAGGTATCCTTCCCAGAGAGACTGTCCCTCATTTTTCCAGATTTTTCCAGATTTGCTGATTTTGCCAGAGGTTCCCGTAGTGACTTCTCTCATCCTTGGCTCTGTGTTTCCAGGGGAAAGATCCCACTTGCTTACCTGTCTCCCCAAGGCTGTGCAGTGCCAGCTGGTCTCAAGAGAGAGGGAAACAAGTTATTTCACTCCTCATCTTAGTTTGTGGTGTGCATCCCCACCTGGGTACCATGGAGGAAGGGAACTGGATACTCTCTCCCTATCCCATCAGGCCTTCATCTAGTTTTCTCAGCTAGCCTTAGTGCTAATGCTTCTGGATATTTCCAGGCAATAATATACCCCTCTATCCTTAGTTGACTAAATTATACACATATTTCATTCTTTTAACCTTTTCTTATGTCAGCCACTCAGAATCTAAACATTTCATCATCTTTATTATGCATCTCTGAACTCCCTGTGATGTATCTGTCACTTTCTGACAGCCAGACACTCGATAGGGGTACTTCCAGGTCCGTGTCCTTCACACAGTGCCCCCAAAGCTGGTGTGCCAAGAATGAAGAATTTCAGGGGATCATGTAGGAGGGAGGTTATAGAGGAAACTCTCTTTCCCTGTCTTTTCCTCTGACCTCTTGCTGCTGGCTCTCAGAAGGACGTACATGGGTAGGAATGCAGCATTCCAAGCACAGACAGACTATGGACATATAAGTAAGAGTTATTATTGCCTCTCTGCTCTCAGGTGTATTATGTCTGTGTATGGAAACCAGAAACACTGATGAGCAACAGTGTGACCAGAGTTGTGATTGATTCTTTGGTTTGCCAGCTAAATTTGAAAAAAATACAGCAGAAAAAGTGTTTCAGGGAAGCCTTGAATGAACGTTTAAAAATGTTTTTTCACTGAAAGAAAAAAGGGAAAAAAAAGTCAGCTGAGGAGATTACTAAAAAGATGCTGCAGGAAGACAAACTGAGATGGTTTCATTTGTGAGTGGAGGGTAAGGGGCTGTGACACTGTTTTCAAAGTGAGAACTGGAAATGTTTTTAGATTTGTTGGCTTTAGTTTTGGTTTAATGGCAGAAGAAACCTTTTGGAGTCAGTGCTGATTCACAGGGGCTTTGTGTTCCTCTGAAAATGTGGGGATGGGCCGGTACAGGCAGTGCGGTACAGGCACTGCCACCCAGCACCAGCAAAGACCAGCTGCTCACTCCAAGGCTGCTTCCAGATCAAATGGCGATGGGACACAGGTCTTATTTCTGCAGCTGATGGCCAGAGCCAGGGCAGGGAGAGTGCTGTAAGCCACATAGTATACCTCAGGTGTTAGTGGTGAACAAGGAAAACGTGTCCTGGGCTCCCCAGTTCCAGTGGGATGAGGAGAAACTGGTGCAGGTCCAACTGGAGGGGCATCAGGATGGTCAGGAGCCAGGACCAGAAGTTCAGGGAAAGAAGAGAGATTGAAGCAGCTGGACTTGTTCAGTCTGGCAAAGAGGAGGCTGTTATCAGCCCTTGGCCCACAACTGTTTGAAGGGCAATTTCAAAGATAATAGAGGCAAAGTTTTGTCAGTAATATTAGACTATAACAGGGAACAGTGGCCACAACTGATAGCACTGGATGTTCCTACTGGACGTTAGGAAAAGCTGATTTCCTCAGAGGACTTTAAGACTTGGCCAGGCAAAGCCGTACTGCCCTGATGTAGAGCTGGAGACAGCTTCAAGCAGGAGGTTGGATGGGATGCCTCTGTGGTCACTTGCAGCTAGCATTTCTGCCACCCCCTTTTTGTGCCACCCCAGCCATGCTACAGACTGCTTCTTCCTCGTCCTGTCCTCTGTGTCTTCATCTGGGTCTGTGCCCTCCCTTGGACAGCGCAGATGGGTGAAACATTGCCAGTAGCACTTGCCCATCAACCCAGGAGAAAGCTGACTCTCTTCAGAGGTCACCTGGCTCTGCCTGCCCCAGCACTCCAGCACCTGATTTCTCTCTTACAGGCTCCTTGAACCTCCTAGTTCGTGTGCGGAACAAGCGAGCCATCGACACCCAGGTCTGGTCGCTCAGTGGGAACCGGGGGAACGTGTGGCAGCAAGCACACGTGCCCATCAACCCACCCGGGCCCTTCCAGGTAGGTCAGGTCAACAGCCAAGGAACCATCTGCCACCTGTCCTGTCCATGTGCCATGGCCATGGAGGCTTCCCAGCAGACATCTGCCTCCATGGCACAGCGGCTGGAGGGCTCTGGGAGGGCACTGGGAGCTCTCACCCCCCAGCATCACTGGGGAAGGCAAGAGCTTGGTGGATGAACAGAAATCAAATCCACGTCTTTCTGAAGACGTACAACTTTGCTATGTGCAAGCATCAGTTTGTTACTATAAATTTTCTGATTATTGCTGGAAACTGCTTGTCAAAGAGCTCCTTCTGATACCAGGTCTGTGCGACAGGTTTGCTAGTGCTGAGCAGCTGGGGGATGCTGGCCTGTTGGTGTAAAGTGACTTTAAGCACCAGAGGTTTCTTCTAGAGTGTGCTGCAAGAGCCCATCCCCATTGTCCCCCTCATCGAGGACTGTGGGACAGCTTGTGAATACGAACTGGGCACTCCGTATCTGCTCAAGATGTTTATGTGTACCTGGGAAGTGGACTGCTTTGTTACTGGATGTTTTATTGCTGATGCTTTTGCCCAACATACTACACGCTGTTGTAAGAGTTGTTTGTGAGAGTTGGGTCTGTGCAGGCTGGTAAGTTGTGACACTGTGGCAAAATGCCCAGCATGATTTTGTGTACTTTAAAATAATAATGAAGAATTTAGTTACTCTTGCAAGTGCTGTTCAGTATTAATTGGTTTGTTAGTGCAGCACACTTAATAAAGCAGAGCTCTACATGCTCATTTATTACTCTGCAGACACTCAGCACACAGACGTTGTTCCCATAAGCAGTGGGGTCCAGCTCTCCAGATCCTATAAGTACTGGAGAAACAGAGAGGAATCATTCGCTTGGGGACCTGGTCTGTGCCCTGCTCACCTCTGCAGAGCCCTGCAGCATGGGAAGGGTCCTCTACAACTGCAGCCTCACGTTGGGCTCTGTCCCATGCTCTGCTTGCAGATCATCTTTGAAGGTGTCCGGGGCACGAGCTACGAGGGGGACATTGCCATTGATGATGTCACTCTGAAAAAGGGGGACTGTCCAAGGAAGCCAATTGGACCGAATAAGGGTGAGAGTGTGCGTGCTTCAGAAGAAAACGAGTCGGTGGGAATGCATACATGCATACATGTGCTAGGGATGCACAGCTAATTTCAGAGCATGTTGACACGTTGGTGAGACTCAACAAGATGGTTGACTCATCAGCAGAAGTTAGAAAAGGGTCTGTCAGACTCTTGAACTTGTTCTTTATAGTTGTGAGTTAGCAAGAGCTCAGAGGAACAACCAGATCCTGTAGGAACTCTGCTGCAAGACAACAGCATGCTGATGTCTAGACCAGTATGTTGGGTTGGGGTTGTCATCCTCAGGCAGCTACAGGATTCTGCAAGATCTCATTTCCTGGAAGCCCTAGGTATGGGAGCTTTGGAAAAGGAAAGACCTTCTGCAGGCTCTGATGACCTCTGCAGCATTAGGTCAGTCCTTCTCCAGGAAAAAAATCTGCCTTTTGGGATCTGCAGCCAGGGAGGGCTGGGCTTCTCATTGCCCTCTAAGCAGAGAGGTACAGCCAGGCAGGGTGTTGCACATGCAGGATGGGAGAAAGCTACCTGAGCTGTATATCACCTCCCTCCCAATACTGACAGTAAATGCTTGAGCTAAATCCCACCAGCCCCTTTCCAGTCCATCCACATCATCCTGGTGCTAGCATTGCAGAGATGGAGACAACCCCACTCTCGCTGAGGTGCACCATAGGCTGAAGCCACAGCAAGGTGCATAAGCAGTGCGTAGGCATTAGCCCTTGGGTGGCAATCACTCATGTGCCTCATGCCTTAGTCCTGCCTGTGCCCTCGATAACATGCCTCAGGTGGGCAAGAGAGCCGATGTTCAGAGTACACAAAGCAGAGCCACCAGGCACTTGTGAGCAAAATTCAATTTGTCTTATTTTTGAAGGAAAAAACCTTTGTGAGGAAGAGTCACTTGCAGCAATTTTCTTAACTCCAAAGGTGAAGGGGGAAACAAAACATCAAAAAAGTCCAAACACCCTAAAAATTTCAAAAATTCAGGTGCAGTAAGAGGTCTGTTTCAGCCTAGGACAGCCATGCTGTAACCAAAACATAAACAGAACCTTTTTTTTGACCCAAGTTGAATCTTCTGGGGAAGAAAGGAGGGCTGGATTGAAAAAGCAACTAAGATTCACCCTATTCTCGTGAGCTGGAAAAGAAGTAATTTTGGGAAGCCTTGACAATGTCCAGGAAAGGCTAGAAAGATCTTCCAATAGATCTGGGAAGTGCTTCGTGATTTGGGCAGGGGGAGGAGAGTCCACGGCACTGATATGCACTGACTTGTTTGATGAGGTCTGGATCCATCCCATCACTAATTCTTCTTTTCTTTTCTTGGCTGGCAGCGGTTGCTCTTCCAGGAAGCGGTGTCCCGGCCCTGCACAGCCCTTGTCTTTGTGGCCCATTGACTTTCTTCCTTTACGTGCTGCTCAGATGATGGCAAGCAAGCGCTCCTGTCTTCGGACTGAGACATTCCTGCTCCTTTCCTACTCGGCCACCTCTGCTCCTCTTCCTCCCCTCCTCACTGGCACACCAAAGTGTCCATATGTTACCAAAGACTGACAGGCATGACCACACAAAGGGATCTGGTTCAGAACTGGAGCACTCCGTGAGAAAGTCATAATGTCTAGAACAAAATTTAAAAATGAAGACAAAAATTTTTTAAAAGCACGTGCACGAGAGAGTGAGAGAGACAGAGGAAGGAAGGAAAGAAACAGAAACACACAGAAAAGAAGAAATGAAAGACAAAAAGTAGGAACGAAGAAATGTGAAGAGCAAATGAAGGCGGAAAAAAACACCCCCATGTTTCCTTGGGAATGTCGGACAGGGCTTCCTCAGGGAAGTGGGAACTTGTTTTAAACAAACAAACAAAAATATATTAAAGCACAAATTTCTACCAGAACAGTTACCTTCTTTACTGCAGAGCCCACAGCTTAGTGGATGATACACCACAGTACTCACCTTGTCTCCCCATGCTCTCCCGCTGGCTGGGGCTGCCCCGCTCCGGCTGCAGCTCCCTGCAGTAACGCCGGCCTCGACCGTGGGGCAGCAGCCTCCCGGCATACCGGTGGCCGGAGCATCTTGCCTCGCACCGCATGTGCTTCAGTGTCTCCTTCCATACGCATCTTCCAGGCTCTCATGTATTTAATTGCCCCCTGTGTGGTTTGCTTTGGCCTTTCCCCACCGCTCTGTGCTTCTCACCCGCCAGCCTGAAGAAGATGGAGCAGGAATGGACCCATCACATGGAACACACTGAGTGGTGGAGAAGTCCCGGCTGGATCCGGCTGCAGCGTTGGCCTCTGAGCGCCTTTCTCTCTCTCAGTACCTCTTGCTGGGTGCAGAAACTGTGAGAGAAGGTCTGAGCTGCAGGCAGAAAGGTGTCTCTGTGGGGCTGAGGGGTGGGGTGGGGTGTGTTGGGATGGGAAGGGGGGAGGAGTTGCACATTGGCCTCCCCCTGTGAATGCTGGGATAAGAATCGCCTCAGCCCTAAGCCCAGGATTGCTTCTCTGCCCCTCTTTCATTACCTATTTATTTTGGTCTTTTATTCTGTTGCCTCACTTCCCCCACTTCAAGCTCTTTGGTTTATGGGAAGAGTCAGGCATCTCAGCCTTCTTCAGCCAGACAGCATGTCCCGTGCCCATGACCCAGCCCCTGAGCTAGCAGTTCATGCAGCTCTGATCTTGCCCTCTCACCTTCTGAGGCCTTTTAGCAGTGCGTTAGCTGCAGAGTGGGTGAAGTACAGCAACAGCATCACCGCTCGGGGGAGAGGTGGCTGAATTCCGTCAGCACGTGCAGTCTTGCAGACACTCAGCTTGCACTGCCAAAGTAGTGGGCAGAGGAGCTGGAAGGTGGAACAGGCAGGAAAGTGCCCAAGAAGGATGGAGGCAGGAAGCTTGACCCAGCAGAGGCGCTTGTGCTCAGCTGTGGCCCCGTTTGCCACCAAGGAACAGGGGAACAGACAGGCATGGAGGAAATTCACCTTTTTCCTGCTGGTATCATGAAAGGGTAAAGCTAGTGCCTCTCTCTGCTGATGATCTGCAGCAGGTCTGGCCTGGCCACCTCAGGGTGGAGGTACATGCAGCTCCAGATGAACCCTGCAGGAGAAGGGTCTGCCCTGCACCAGCCAGGTGGGAGCTGTGATAGCTTTGTTGCAAGTAGGCATGACTTCTCCCCTTGCACAGGGCAGAGTCAGCCTCACAGGACTGTGGACTGGGGTTTACTAGCCCAAGCTCTGGCAGTTCAGCTAAGTGGGACTCTTCCCCCTAAGGGACACCCCATCCGAAATCTGTATCTGGGGCACCATAGATGTACGACAAGCTCTCTCACCACAGCCCCCAAGTGTCCATGGCTCCTTACCCATTTTGGATGAATACATCAGCTTCTCTGAGACAACTGTGTTTGTCTAAAATCACCTGAATGTATTAGCTGCCTGCTGCATTGCTTGGCTTCCAGCAACAGCTGGTGCCTCATTTCCTCCACTGATGGAGGGGGAAAGCTCCCAAGAAATCTAGTCTGAAGTCTTGAAATCCAGCTCTCTCTGGCTCCTGGAAGGGAAGTTCATCTGCAGTGATGCTCTCCAGTCCCCAGTGGAGAGAGAAAGGACATCAGCTCTGTGGGACAAGGGGACCTCCTCCACAGGGGGCCTCACAAGACGGTGAGAAGGGATGATACAGGTCTCCCTTGCTCCTGTTGCTTTTCTCCACTCCGAAGAGTGAGGACTGTGTCTTTTCTGTCTCCTCTCCTCCCTCCAGAGCCTAGACTTCAATCACTGTGAATGTGTGACTGGGAGACCTGCATCTGTCTCCCAGGGCCACACAGTGGTGTGGGGTGCTGTGGGTGCCGAAAGTGATTCTGCTTCTTGCTGTCGCCGTTTTCATGCACACCCAGTCCCACCATCATCTTTTAGCTGAGCTCGTTCAGTTTGATGCTGTTCCTTTCCTCCATGTTTGTTGGAGGCCAGAAGTCATCACCTCCCCCTGATAAGAGTCCATTTTCACTCCTAGGAGAGTGATGGTGCTTTCCAGGAACCCTTGGGTGCTTCATGATGGCTCCTGATTTCAGCAGTAACACGTTTGTGTTGCGTTGCTGATTCCAGGGGGCTTCTGGTGGGCAGAAGGTGGAGAGAGAAGTGTTTCCCCATCAGTAAGAGATAGCCCACAGCAACCATCTCACCTTCTAGGCTCTGATCCAGAGACCCTTGTGGCCTTGCTTCCACAGGCTTCCACTGGCTGCTTAGCCAGGGTTGCACAAGCCCATTTTGCTGATGCTTGGTGGGCAGCAGAGGTGCTGTGGGGGCTGGGCAGGTGCAGCCTGAAGGTTCAGGATCACGGACAAAGCATTATCTGTGAGGCAACTGTCAACGAAGGGGCACCACATTTTTAGAAAGGGACACCTGCAGGGATGGTGTCCATGCCCTGCTGCCAGCTCCTGTGAGGGAAGTGTAAGTGTGTCACCAAGCTGACTCACGGTGCGGGGAAAAAGAAGCCCATTAGAGGCAGTGGGTCCAGGGCAGAGCAAGCAGATCACCCCAGCCAGAGGTGAAGCCTTCTCCTGCTGTCAGGCATGGACCCATCAGCTTCAGTAAAAGTCTCAGGGAGCCCCTTCCTGCTTAGACCTCTGCTCCTTTATCTCTGGCTAGAAGGCAGCTGGTGGTGAGTTTGGGGGGAAGTCATTAACCCAAGTGCCTCGGCTTGTCAGAAAGAAGGACCTCATTTCCCAGGCAGATGTGCTGAGAGAGTGCAGCAGAGGAAAGAGGCACTTCAGCAGCAAGGATGAGAAGCTGTGCGATGACGGGGTGGGGTTGGGGGGAGGCAGTGTCCCCCCTCTCTGAGGGCAGTGGTATTTGTGGTTTACTACCCCAGACTCATGCTTGAGGGGGCAGTTCTCCTTGTGGTGGTATGCATCCCAGGTGAGATGTAAAGCCATGCTCCTGATCCCTTGCAATTAAAGATCCCCTCACATTTTTCACAGTGTTCTGGCTAAATTACAGTCCTTAAACTTAATTACAGACTGTCTTGTTAAATATCTGTTGAAGTCCCAACTGGGTACATTATGTTTCTCTCCCTGATGTTTTATGTTGCTCTGTGCCTATCGAGTAGCTGCTTTATCCCGCTCCAGAAGTGGCTGCATTTCAGTGATGGTGGAGATTACTCTTGTACATAGTATGAAAGTCTCTGCAGAAGAAAAGTGCAATATAAATTTAAGAGACTGCTTTTATTTACAAGGAGACCTCTGCTTGGTAGTTGTAGAAATACATTAGGAAGAATGCTGTGTGGGTGTTAGCCGATATATACTCAATTTCTTTTTTTTTTCAGGGTATAAAACAAAAAAATACGTGAGTGTGCAGACTCCTGGGTATAAGTTGTAGATATTAGAAGTAGTGAATGCTACTGTGTAGTTACAAGTGGGGCTTACACAGAAACTTCCATTTGAAACCTTCTTTTGTAGTTGTTTGTTGTATTCTGAAAAATATACTTTTTTAATTATAATTTTCCACAGTTCAGTGCAAGTCCCAATAACATGTCATCAACAGGACTTTAATCCATGGCTTTTGACAACATGAACATGAATTCCTACCGCTGCTCTGAAAAGCAGTTCCCGGCTGGTAATAGTAATAGACTCTTTTTCTTCCACATAGATCAGCCACTGGAAAGCAATGGAGCTAATAAGTTTCCTTTGATGTTAAGTAATTTGGAATGCCTGATGGCAACTCTTCCCAACTGTATGGGAGTCAAAAAAATGTTTCATCTATACAAAAGACTTTGCGTAGCGCACAAATGGTTCGGAAAATCCTAGAGAGAAGTGTTGCGATGGGCACGCGTGCAGAGCTGCCCCGGCAGAGCCGTGCAGTGTGCTGCCTGAAGACCCGCTGCACCAGCAGCGATATGGAGCCCTTCTTCTGGGAAGCAGATTTCTTGTGCCAGGAAATAGGGCGGCAATCAGGGAAAATGTAGGGGTGGGTTCAGATGTTTAGGCTGGTAAATTGCTTGCAAAAATAATTTATGGATATGTGAATGAGTGTAGTAAACATGATACAAATTGTGTTTTATTCCCTATTGCTATTCAAAGTACGGAAGTTTAATTTCTTTCTATACAAAATCCTGTGGGTGCACTACTCCAGAACGACACAAAATGCTTTAGCACCAAAGGGAGAGCAGGGTCTGGATTCCTCCTCCTCAGCCCGTCCCTATCGCTCTGTGCCAGGAGAAGCACCCTGCTTTTGAGCTGGTGCCCTGTGCTTCTCAGCCCGGGAGGGTCAGTCACTGGGAGCAGCAAGCATCCCTCCATCGCACCGTTGCTGCCCCGAGCCTTGTCTCCAGCATGAAGCTGTCCCTGTGCAAGGCGCTGGCAGGAGCAAGCCCCACTGCCCCCAGCTCCCAGCGAGGCTGAGGCCGGGTGCTTACCTGTGGGAATAGCCACCGGCTCCTTCACGCTGCCCTGGGGGACCCTACCTGCCCCAAGCAGTGACAGAGAAATGGACCAGGGCATTTTCTCTCCTAGATATGGTAAATGGTGTCTTCTGCCTTAAAGCAGAGAGCTCAGGGAGTTGCTGCTTCGGGGCCATACTGCTTCATCTGTCAGAGCCACGCAGGTGTCCATCCCTCTCCAGAAATGCTGCAGCACCCCTTCGCCTCCTGGGTGCCTTTGGATGGCCCAGCAGCAGCACGGAGGGACGCACCGCCGCGGGCCCTGCGCTGTAAGCTGGGTGCAGTGGGACACAGTACCACAGCGCTGAGCGATGCTCAGCTCTTGCACCCAGGGAGCAGGACACTGCTTTTTAGTGAGGACAAGAAGTGGCATTATGAGGGTCTCCTGTGCAAAAGAGAGGCCTTCTCACTCTCCTGGCTTTGGCAGAGAGCAGTTTTTGTCCCTCCATTAAACTGCCCTGACATCTTCTCTTTCCCAGGCTGCCCTCCATGTGGGTGCACCCCTCTTTGCAGAGGCACCAAGCGTACAGTAGCAGGACCCCATGCAGGCTGAAGGGGAAGCCAGGTGTTGCCACCCTTTGTATTTGCTTTGGCCCTGCTGTTAACTGCTCATCCTGCTCAGCCTGCAAAGGCATTTAATGCAGATGAAAGACATTTGCAGAAAAACAAGTGCTGGAGAGCTCTGGAAATTGCATTTTAACAGGACTCAGTTTACATTCCATGGTAATAACGGGCAGTTTCCAGCAGGGAGCTGAAAAGCCCCAGTACACTCAGCATCCCAAATGGTAGCTGTGGTATATATGTGTTTTTCAGTACTCCCCGTGGAAGTAAGACACATGCCAGTTTGTCTCTCCATCTGCCACTACCTAGCCCACCATGGGGGGATTCTGGGGTCCTCTGATAGCTACTTACAGCCTGGTAGGGTCACATGAAGCCAGAGACAACCCTTTGATCCCTGGAGACCAGACACACCCCAAGGTGTACTGCAGGGCAGCCCAGGGCCACCTTCACTGAATCTGCCTTTCCAGAGAAGGAGAGGAGGAAGCTTTCAGGGAGCTGTAGTCTCCAGGGCACTTCTTGCCCATGGAAGAACAGCGTCATCTAGACCCTGGGCTGGGTGTAAGGTGTACGGTCATTTACTTTGCCAGCAAGCATCCTTCCTCAAAAGGAGAGAGCTCCAGAGACGAACAGCACATTAACGGGGCTCACCATGTCGCTGTGCTATACGGCTGCTGGGGATGCAGGGCTTGGTCCCACTGGTGACTGCCGCTGGCATTTGTTACACTCTGCATTGCCTAGATCTGGTCTGGCACCTTCTCTGTCTTGCTCCCTCCAGCCCTGGCACAGCCTGAGAGGCTGGTGGGGCTGCCTGGGGGGTGGGGGTGGTGGAGCAGGAAGGCAGAAGCACTTCAGGGCTTGTGTTAGCTCCATCAGGGACCTAGAGTGGGTCACATCCTGGCTTTGTCAGAGGCAAAAGAGGGCTCAGAGCAGCCCCATGGGTGGCTGAGAGAATGGGATAAGGCATGTTTGTGTTATTTTTCAACAGGAGAGGGGAAAGCTGAGCTCCACGGTGCATTGCCCTTCGTTTCACTTGTGGCAGGCAGTGGGCTCACACCTGCAGCTGCTCAGATGCTAAGGGATGGAGACTGAAGAAAAGCCCTTAGACCACATTTCCCAGATGGACCTGTACTAGTGAAATGTACTGATCCAGCTCCAAATCCCCAGCACCTCTGTCCATGAAGAAGCCAAGCAATCCAGTGTACCCACACAGGTTCTCTCTCGGGGAAGCTACAAAGGGAGGTAGTGCTTGAGTCCTAGCAACACAAGCGCTGCCTTTCCCTCTGCTGCCTTTCGTGGTGAGCGTTTTCCAGCACCGGGCACAGAACAAGGGAAGGGGAGAGGGAGAGATGCTGTCTTTGCTGGCAGCTGTTGCAAAGGGAGAGCTGGGTTAATAGAGGGATTTGTTGAGATCTGTGAAGGTCTGTGGTAAATCCAGGTTTTATATGGATTTAGGATAGCCTGTAAACCATTTGCTCCTGGGGAAGGAGGCAAAATTTTGTGCTTCCCTTAACTGTTGTCCTAAAGGGGAATTTGGCTATGAATGCTTGGCTTACAATGGGATTTTTCACCCCCAGGGTGGCCTAAGCTCAGCATAATACAGGGGCAGCTGGAGAGCCCTCACACAGTGCTAGTACCCCCAGCAGTGCCACCACCCAGAGCTCACACCGCTGTGCTTTATGTTACAACAGCCAGGTCCTTGACAAGTGGAGGGTACCTGCCTGCTCTACCACCCTGTGCGTGTGTGTGTCCTGTTTACCAGCCAAGTCTGTAGGAAGATAGAAGACCTGCTGCTGCTGCTGCTGCTAGCCAACAGAGGTCTACTTTGGCTGAGGGACCTGGGCTCTGGTCCTGCCATTCAGGCAGCGAAGCAGCTTTCAGTTGCGTAAAACCCAGCTGTTGTAATGGAGAGTTACTCCTGGATGTTCAAAACTTGCATAACTGTGGTATGCCTCAGGTAATCAGCAAAGGCAGGCCCTGGGCAGGAGCTGGAACATGCCAGGTGTCAGCAGTCCTGCTCGGCCACTGTGGGTGAGCAGTGACTGCTTTGCCCCCAGCGTTACAGCTGCTCAGGGCACAGGCTGGGCCCAAACCAACTCAGAGCAAGCGCAGCCCCACTTCCCTGTCTGGATCGCAGCCTCCGTGGGCAGGCACCAACTGGTTTTCTTCTGGTGACCGTGATATTTAATGCAGTGCTCAGCTGAAGCTGTCTCCAGGTGTTGCTTGCACTGGGTACATCCAGCACTGGAGAGGTGTTTATCACAGAATCACAGAATGTTCGGGGTTGGAAGGGACCTCTGTGGGTCATCTAGTCCAACCCCCCTGCCGAAGCAGGGTCACCTACAGCAGGCTGCACAGGCCCTTGTCCAGG
>Ga0065711_1009457_pt1 | contig 27200 bp, 17 predicted proteins | sample Hoacrofraction12_FD_59098 | JGI IMG/M metagenome (GOLD analysis project Ga0065711, IMG submission 59098) | Hoatzin crop microbial communities from Cojedes, Venezuela - Epithelial fraction 12 v2 (version 2) | ecosystem: Host-associated > Birds > Digestive system > Esophagus > Crop | place... | reverse complement strand
CAGATATTCAAAACCTGCCTGGACAAGGTCCTGTGCAGCCTGCTGTAGGTGACCCTGCTTTGGCAGGGGGGTTGGACTAGATGACCCACAGAGGTCCCTTCCAACCCCTACCATTCTCCCCTGCTCCTGACTCAACCATCAATAAGCTCATGCTTTCCACCAATGCATCGAAGTGTTTTTCCATGCCTTCTGCATCACTGCAAACTTTGGTTCCTGCCGTGGCAGCAAAGGGTGCCCCCAGTATAATCCAAAGCAGGACTTCCACAGGTTGGGAATCTTCTATCAGCTCGACTCTCCATCAGGGAGGCTCTGACGAGCTGAGGCCACGTCCCGCAGCCGGGCAGTGGGGCGGCAGGAGGGAAGCTGAGCCCCTGCCCTGCCCGCCCGGCTGCCCTCGCTCCCCGCACCAGCACACGCGTGGGCAGGCAGGCGGAAAGCTGGGCCCCCGTGCATGCCCGGGATATGGATAAGTGCATTTTCATATTACATCTAATGTAATAAGTCAGTTAAATGCCCCCAGTCCTGGGAGGGCAGCATGTTAATAAACGGTCGTTACCAGCAGTTGACAGTTGGTTAGCACAGATTAATTCCTAATGAAGAAAAGAACTCTTTATGTAATGTAATGCTTCTGGCTGGGGATCAAGGGTTGCAATCATCCACCCACGGCAGACCTTTAAATCCGGCTTTGTTCCACTGCGGGAAAAACAGACCGGAAAAAAAAAATCTGCTATTTTTTAGAGGTTATGATTCAGCCAGCGTCACTCGGCTCCTAATTCCAGGAGCACTGAGCTTGTTTCCTAAAGAGTACAATATGTCGCACCACAGCCTGGTGACGCCGACGCGGTAGAGGAGGCGGTGGGAGGTGGGAGGGGGGCACGGTGCGGACCCCTCGCCCCAGGGATGCGGGAGATGGTCTCGTGCACGCCAGAGCTCTCGCATCTGGTGGGACGGTGTCAAGTCCCCGGCCACAGTCCCATGTGATTGGGGATGGCCGGTGGGTGCCAGGGCACACTGGGTTGCACGCAGTCACCCCAGGAAGGGGCGAGGAGCCGGGGTGCAGCTGTATTGGGCTGTGCTTGCAGCTGGGGCTGGGGCAGCCAGCCCTCACCCTCCAGCAGCCAGGAGGAAACCGGCCGTGAAAAGCGGGAGGTCAAACCCAGCTTAAGCAGCAGCGGCTCTGGCAAGGGACGGCGCAGCCGCCTGGATCCCAGCAGCCGGTGTCGCGGTGGACGCACACACGCAGGCTTCCACCCTCGCAGCCGTCAGGAGGCTCCAGGGACCTTTATTTCCACTTACAAGAGAGCAATGCATTGCACACTGATTCGCTTACTTTCCTGTCCCTCCCGCAAGATGTTCCTTGAGGTGAAGCTTCAGGAGCTGGTTCCTGGGCTCCTCTGCAGGTGACACCATCTCTCCAGGCTGTGCCAGCATCACCCTTGCAGGGGGGACTTACAGAGGCACCTGCACCCACCCCAGCAGAGGGGCTGGGATATTCTCCCAAAGCCATGGGATCAAAAGCAAAACTCATCGGAAAGCCAAATCCACTGGAACATCAACAAATAGTGTGAACGTTTACTCTATCAGTGAAGAAGAAAAATCGTTATGATCATCCTGTGACCTAAGGATATGGATACAGTAAAACTTGTTCACACACAGGAAAGTGATTTGTACTTCTGAGGACTGTTTTTTTACTATATTTAATTTCACTCATGATCTGATAGGAAACTTCCTACTGATTTACTGATGATCTCACAGGAAAAATTTGGAATGAATTTTACAATTATTTATTATTACTTACAGCAAGAATTATTCAATTTTACTTGAGTATTTTATATTTTACAGTATATTGACTTACACAAAAGGTGTACATAAAGTAGGAGAAGCCCTGCAAGCTGTGACATGTGAACAGGAGAAGACAAATGAGCCTTGCATCTCCTGAGTGGCATGGGTCCTCAGTGGGTAAACTGGGATCTCTCAGATGATGGGGTTTTTCTTTCGTCTCCTTTCCATTTCACCTTGCTTTTCCGCAGTGATGCCAAGCTGTGGAAAGCAGATTAAATCTGTAAGAAGTATGAGAACAAAGTAAGCTCTGTGCAGGCAAAGGACTTCCAACAGGGAGAAAGGCTGGCAGCGGAGATACTGTCATAGCCAGAGACTTCAAAAGAGACACAGCAAGTGATTGACTTTGCAACTAATCGGTGCAGCTGGAGCGAGATGCGCAGGCTGTGTGGGCGAGGCTGAACGCTGCGAATTTCTGTTTACGAGATTCCTTAGAGTTTTTGCCATTTACGTACACTCGTGTTAAGGGGACCTGGCAGAGCCCTGTGCTTGTGTCTGGGAGCATGGCATTGCCCTCAAGGGCTTCCCATCTCCCTGGGTCCCAGGGTTGGTCTGCAGGGGCACCACTGCTGAGGGATAGTGCTGCCAACGCAAGAGCCTGGCCAGCAGCACCGCCAAACCGCTCCACGGCTTGAAGTAGCCACCGTGGCAGATGAGACACGAAAAGAAACCCCATAGGGCTGCTGCCCAGGGAAGACCTCTCCAGGAGTCCCCCACCTCCAAAGCGCTGTCAGGCGATGGTGCCTGGGTGTGCAAACCAGGCTTCCCAGCAGGCTGCCATGCCAGCAGTGGGGCTCGGGTACTGGCGTGAGCAGAGAAAATAGCCATCGCCCTCTCTCCGAGCCTTTTTTGCACACTGTTTTTCACCCGTGAGGCCTAAAAGCAGCATTATGCTTCTCAGCACAAAGCAAAATCCAACTTCTTTTTACTCATGCATGTGCCGTAATGGTAATTACAGGCCACATTTATAACCAACAGAAACATTTCAGACATCAATACACAGTGAGCAATGAGATGAAGACATTTGATTATTGACATCAGAGGTGGAACAGCCCGATTAGATCATCTTAATCATCTCTCAGAAATGCTGAATGTTTTCTAATACTTTGCCTAGGCTATGAAAGGAGTTGCTGTTAAAGGAATGCCAGCCTGCAGGTTGTTAATAGCGTTTTTGGCTCTGGCACCCTGGACAATGACTTTAATGTCAAATGGAGAGACAAGCTCTTCCAAGGACCTGCAGAAGCCATGTGCAAAAGGCATGTACAAATTAATGACAACCACTTTTTTATTTGTTCTGGCACTAGAGAAAGATAATAAAGAACAGACAACATCTTGCAGAAATCCCAATATGTTCTTGGGCTTTGGAGTTTTAAAAGAATTAAGTCTTAAAAAAAAGTTCACCAACATTTTCTGTCTCAGAACGTGCTGCTTTAGAAATGCTTGCTTTGTAGTTTTTCTGGGTTTATTTAATTTCCTTGCTCAGCCTTACTATTAAAACAAGATAGAGAAATGAAGGAAGTAAACAAAGGGAAAAAGTTTGAAAAGCTTGCAGAAATATTTTAAAGAGGAAGGAAAGATGATTCTGGGGGTTTTTTGCCCTCTGTGTTTGTTTCTTTTTTCTCTGTTTTTCTCAAGTGTTGGAGAAGCAGCATTCTCAGGGCTCGGGTCTGGGTGGCAGCACAGGACACCACGCACTGATCGCTGATGATAATGTGTGTGTGCGTCGGGGCCTCGCGGGCCCATGGGGCAGTCCTTCCACATCTCCCTGCTTGGCAAAGGGCTCCCAAATATTTCTTCACCACCCTTTTTTTTCTCTTCTAGAAATATAGTGATCCTACCTAGGGCCCACTGTAGATGGGGGAAAGCAGGTTTGTCCCATGGGGAGGGAAGTCTACAGTGCAATGGCTGTAAAGAAACAGGTCTCCTTCCTCTGACAGCGTACGCGCAGGGGAGCAGAGGATCACCATGAAGGGGTACTCATGCACAGCGGGGGGTGTCCTCAGTAACCTGGTGAGACACCCCGAGTCTCTTGGTCACACTTTGAAAGCGCCTGTGTTTGGAAGAAACACACAGTTCCATTTTGTACAGCGACAGCAGGTTTATGACCCTGGGACGAGTGTAATCATGTCATATTTCCATTTTTGATCATGGAAAACCCACTGTCTCTTCCTGTTAAAACCAAAACTTTAGTCTGATCTTAGAATATTCTTTCTTTTGGCAAGGGCATGTTGTTTTCCCAGACATGTTATGCTTTATATATTCAGCACAAAACTCAGCCATCGTGTTCCTACATACCACGGGCTGAATTTCTGGAGGGGATTCCGCTTTTCCTGGACTATTTCTGGGCTGACATCAGCGCGCCGTGCTGCAAAGCCATAAACTTGCAACTGCACATGCCCACAGTCTGCTTTTTGGGTCCTTGCCCAGAGCATCTCAAACCACTCTCTCCCCTTCTATTAGCTCTGCTCTGGATTTCTCTCTGAAATAATTACATTATTTCCTTTAAAGATAAACCATTCAAATGCTATTAGTATGAAGCCTCCAATAACAAATTCAGTCTCAACAGAGAGGGAGGGGAAAGGATTCGCCCCAAGAAATCAGAGCCCCTTTTCAAGTGCCTGTGAGTTCTGTGAAACTGCCATTCAAGCCAAAGCCATAAACAGACCTGCTAATGGTATGCAGATTTCCATAATCAGAGAGTGATGTCTTTCGAAGAGGGAGGGGGAAGAAAGGATAGATACATTTTATTTTGCCTTTTTGCATCTTTGGGTGAGTTTTAGCACCCGTGGGAGCTGCTCAGCTGGATCCCCTGAAGTCTCCAGTTACCCTCATGTTAGGGCAGCTGTGAACTGTAGCAGCCTGGATTTTTTTCACTCTCACCCGACCCTGGACAGTTTTATGGGTCATGAGGGACCTCCCCAATCCTGTCCCTTCCCCAGAAGGTACTAGGAAGGTGTGTCCTTCCAGACATGAATACATATCTGCTTACTCCCTCTTTTTCGTCTCCTGATACAACAAATTGCATGAGTGAGACCCTCAAAAGCCACACATACACTAAAGAGAGTCTCCTGGTTACGTTTTTTCTGAATGAAAAAATAATTCCCCCTCTTAGGAAGAGTTTTTTGTATTGCTTTCACGCCTCCTTACCTTTCCACTCCTCCCACGGCTTGCTTAGGGTGACCAACGTGCAACAAGCCCCGAGCTGCTCCCCAAACCCTCTTCACCTCCTCTCCGACCCCCCCGGGCCCCTGGGCGCTGATGCTAGGGCTGCACAGTGCGGACACCCCTGCCAGGCTCCCCTCCACCGGGAACCCTCCTGCCAGGCAGCCGGGAAAAGCAGCTGTGGAGCTGCCTGCCTGCCTCCAGCAGATGGGAGCCTGCCTGCACCGCTGCCCGCACTGCTGCCTGCCTGCCTGCACCCCTGCTGCCCGCCTGCCTGCCTGCACCGTGCTGCCTGCACCATGCTGCCTGCACTGCTGCCTGCCTGCACCCCTGCTGCCTGCCTGCCTGCACCGTGCTGTCTGCACCGTGCTGCCTGCACCATGTTACGTGCCTGTCGGCACCGCTGCCTGCCTGCCTGCACTGCTGCTGCCTGCCTGCTTGCACCATGCTACCTGACTGCCTGTCCTGCCTGCCTGCCTACCTGCACCGCTGCCTGCCTGCCCACACCACTGCCTGCCTGCCCTGCTGCCCGCCTGTCTGCACCACTGCCTGCCTTCCTGCACTGCTGCCCACACTGCTGCCTGCCTGTGCTGCTGCCTGCACCACTTCCTCTGCTCCTGATGGCCTGCATCCCTGCCCACCAGCCTGGCACTGCTGGCTGCACTGCTGCCTGCACCACTGCCCGCACTTCTGCCTGCACCACTGCTTGCACTGTTGCCCTCTTACCTGCTCGCTTGCCTGCACTGCTGCCTGCTCACCCACAAACTACCCGCGCTGTTTCCTGCCTGCCCGCAACACTGCCTGCTCTGCTGCCTGCTTGCTCTGCTGCCCACACTGCTGCTTATACCACTGCCCACCTACAATGCTGCATGCTCTGCTGCCTGCCTGCAACACTGCCCTCACCTGCATGCCCACCTGCATGCCCCACTGCCTGCACCACTGCCCACGTTGCGCTCCCAGAGGCAGACGTACTGAGACTCTGATATTCCAGATGGAAAAGCACAAGAAAAATCAAGTGAACAATAACAAAAATTCCCCCTTTCTTTTCCTTATCCTCTATGTCCCCACACCCCAACAGAAATAAAAATTGCAGATGATCCTGTTCCCCTGGCTGCAATTGCAGGAGCAGCCACAGACTTCAGTGCTGGGTGTAAGGCCCACCTCCCATCCCGTCTCACCCCCAAAGGTCCCCAAAGCCAGTCCCAGGTGGGACACAAGCAAATGGCGCTGGTGGCAGAAGCAAAGCAGCCACGATGCGGACACATGTCCGAGGGGACAGGCGGCGGCTCAGGCCCACTTTGTCCTGCTGCTGCTGCTGCTGTGGCTCATTCACTTCTGCACATGTTGGCCTGAAGGGGCAATGAAAGGAGAGCAAGAAGTTGAATTAGGAAGATAAAGAGGTCAAACATGCAGGAAGAGGACAAATGTGCAAAAAGCAATGATGTGAGAACCCAATACGGTCATAGCAAAAATTGTATTATGTTTGTGCTTTTGTCAAGGCTTTCCTATTTTATGGGTGTATCGAATATGTTTTCAACTCTACCACTCTGCTAGTGTGCTGGTGAGGAGGTGCACACCCAGTTTTCTCTGTTTCCCAGTTTTCTCTCTTTCATCTGCAAACAGAGCCAATTAAGGTAAACGCTGCCTATTCTATCTGTTCCCCCTCCGTGAGCTGCTGAGACCTTTCTGATGGACCTTTTGTGCCCCGGTCCCCCCAGCGCCGTGCCTCATGCTCGCTCATACACTTCAGTGGCTCTTTTCAATGGCATCTGCACGACTGTTTTAGTGGGACATGCACAGATGCATATAACTTGCACTGACCTGGTTTGGAAGGGAATGAAAGAATCAATAGTGAAACCACGTGGGTAAGATTAAAAAAAAAAGACTGGCTTTTTCTGTGATGTAGCTCACCTACCACATCACAGCCCCAGTGCTGTAGCCCTTCCTTTTCAACATTTGACTCGCTGTTTTTCCCATGCAGCTCCTGCTTGAGGCAGGTCAAGGCTTCTCTGACCTTGCTGAGCTGGCTGTCCCCCACCTAATCACTGCTCCCAGGTCAGCGCAGGAAGCCCTGCTTCACCCAGTAACAGCGACAGCACTTGCAGGAGGCTTTCATGCTTTCCAGGATGGATGGGCCAGTTCTCAGGGGTGCTCAGCAAAAGGCAAGAGGTGATAGCCACAGGCTGCAGCAAGGTACAAGGGAAAAGCTACTCAGAGAGGCTGTGGAAACTTCACCGCTTGGAAGTATGAAAAATACAACTGTACAGGGTGCTGAGAATCCTGCTCTGAGTTGGATCTGCCAGGTGTAAGAGCAGAAAGTACCATCAAGAGTTTTTTAGTAGATCATGCAGGAAAACAAGCCTGTTCCTCACCATATGCTCATCAGGAAAGAAATGCAAACATCACGGCTTCCTCTTAAGGCTCAGTTCATAGTCACGTAAAGATTCAAATGTTGTTGCAAACCAAAGGGAGAAATTAAAACCATGACGTGGGATAAATACGCTAGCTTTAGACAGTGGTTGTGTTAATACAAAGTCTGGATCCCAAATGATTTCTTGGAATAGCAAGAAACCAGACACCAAGGCTGACAGAGTCACATCCAAGCCCCACTGCTTTATGACTTTGATGTGAAATGAGCCTGTCAAATACTTCAGTAGAATCTCAAGAGATCAATGATAATCTGTGATGCAAAAGGAGCATGAAAATAACACTAATAAAAAATTGTAATTATATCTGAAGACCGATATTAATAAAAGCTGTGTTCCAAACACGAATCTGTGACACCACGAAGACTTGGCAGTTAATAGCTGCTTCTGGCCATGCAGCCTGGGAAATTACAGGATTAAAAGTCATGACTTGGTAGCTCTGCTGAATCCCTGAGAAACCTCAGCAGCCTCCAAGGAGGTAACACTAGAGCAGAAAAGGCTAAGATGAGCAAAGGGGCACCTCCTAACTGTAAGCAAGCTGCCCAGCACCAGAAGGCCCACTCTGGTGGAGCACCTGTACGGGGGGGAGAGCACTGTGCACATCGCCCTTACCCAAAGACACCCCACCGTAAGTGGAAACAGACCCTGCCATCCAGCCCTACGGCTTTGCCACGAGGTGTTTCATCAAACCCCGCCTGCCATTTGCACTATTTTGAGGTCCACTGAGAGCCCAGATGGCTTTCGTTATGCAGCCATCCTCTGCTGCTGACAGTGTGTGACATCAGATAAAGACCTACGGTTGCTGATGAAACTTGTGTACCTGGGGAAATTGTACAAAGTTTGGACTGTCAGATACACCGCTCCTCAGCGCTGCTGGGCTTCATCAGTTGTAAGGGGCTGAGGAGAGAGGCCTGACTGTGCTGGTCAAGCAGAGGACCCCTACATTTAATAGGGATGTGAATTGCTTTCCTTTACTTATAGGGTGTTGGAAAAATTAGATACTAAAGATATTGCTAGTAATTCTTTAGCAGGTGACAACTTTGGTAAAGGCAGAAAATATTATCACCAGATGCAGAATATCTGGTAAGACCTCATTTTTAATATTCTGTACAATTCTGGTTATCTATATTGAAGAAATGCACATGTGAACAGATGCGGGTGTAGGGGAGCACTCCTAGAACAGCTTGGAAAATAGAGAGACTCTCTTACAAGCAGTGAGTTAAAGAGGTTGTCCTGTTGAGCCTTGCAAAATTATGTCTGTGAAGGCATATTATTGCAGTCTGTGGACACTTCAGGAAGAATAAATACCAGACAAGGAGAATTATTATTGCACGTTATGATATCTGCAGAGAGGGGCAGCAGTTAAGCTGGTGGAGATACACCATGCGCTTCACTGTGGATTCAGCCCACTATTTGTATCAAGACATTAACAAGAGCAGTAAGACAAGCTAAGCAAATGAATGTTTTTCTAAATTGACATCCTGAGAGACAATAAAACAGGCAATTGTTTCAGTTAGAATAAGTAAAAGGTAGCAGTGACTCCAGTGAAGGGAAACATGTAGGAAGCTGTTGGGACAGGTTGTCCACAGGCATTCAACATAGGAGACTCCATCAGAGCAAAACAAGAATAGAAAGGTGGAACTTGCTCACTTTAATCACATCATTGACTCTGCACACTTAGAAAGATGCTCTCACGAGCCCAGGAAGAAGATCCCACAGCACAGCTACCCGTACACCAGCCAGCTGCACCCGGCTGCGGTCCTTGACAGCGAGACAGCATCTGCTGGAAGGCAATGCGCCTGACTTCGACAGCTACCTCCCGATAAAACGCACTGTTTCCTGGAAACACTTCCCCAGCAGCTCTTGATGGCTGGCTCGGAGGTGGCTGCCCATGCTGCAGCTAAGGAGTTGGGACAAGCAAGCCCCCCGGCTCCTCACATGCTGGGAGGTGCTGAGTGCTTCAGGCACAGTCCAGAGGCTGCCAGTAGACCATGTAGCTTGAAAACGCTTCTCTCGGTTGTCCCATTCATGTGTTCATCTCTGAATAAATCCAAGATAAGCTATGCAGATGCCTAGTGTTTGACTGAAAAAGTTAGAAGTGCTGCTGAAGCCACATTTGAAATGTGTGAGTCCTGTGAATGATGGCCGGACAGATCACGTGTGGCTGGCTGGTGGATCCATCGGAAGGACAGCCATGGAAGTGGGTGATTCCAAGGAGCACCTTACTGGAAACCACTGTGTACCTCAGAGTACATCTGCCAGGGGAGAATATTGTGATATTTGTTTGCCTGTATTTTAAAAAATACAAATTGTTAAAATCTATTATTTAAGAACCACTTTTTTGACCAGTAATTGTGTAATTAAACTTAACTGTTATAACACACTTTCCTCTGAAGTTAATTATCACTGCCAAATTTAGCAAAGGTTGTCTGATCCAAACAAATGCGCCTTTCAAAAGCACTGTTAGAATTTGCTGCCTTAGCTGGTGCCAATAATTGATGGTTCTGAGCCTGTCTCGTTGGCTATTGGATCATCTAATCAGCTCTTCCTTATTGCACTGGCTATTGGGCTTCTCCAGATTTATCCCCATCTGAGAACTAGCCCTTCTCCTTCAGAAAATCATACCATCATCAGTTAAATAATACACTCATAGAGAAACAAACTTTGTTGTTACTGTTAAAAAGGTAAAAATGAATTTATTTCTATTTCAAATTTATCTTCTCTGGTCTTCCAGACACTGGATCTTGTAATAGATTTAATAAAGCTATTTTAATAAATCTTTAGCTTGCTGGATAGAGGAGAACTCTCACTTCCAAGATTCAGACAGTCTGCATCATCACATAAAGAGGTAATTTAACCTTCATACTCTTACAACATTCCCTTTTTTAAACACAAAAGCTAGCATATTTTGGCCACATTTTTCTATTGGAAGGTACTGTTCAGCTAGTTTTCCAAGAAAATTCTCCATTAATGTCCAGAATTTCTCCTCCTTATCCTAAAATTATGACCCACATTCTTCACTGATGGATAGTTTTGCAATCAGCTGTAGTTAAAAGACACTAGTAGTTTCTAGGCCTTTCCCTGTGATATTCCATTTGCTCCTTCTCAGTGATCCTTCAGTTTTTCTGATCTACTTCGTGCCACTGCAGACTTCTTCAGGAAGCAGTTTGTGTTTCATTCTTGCTTATTGACAAGAACAGAACAGGATAAAAAACTGGTCTCTTTGGGGAGATAATTGCATTGTCTGATGAAGATTTGCCATTTACAGGCATACTCCATATGAATTTTTTATCCAGTTTTAAAATATTTTCCTTATTTTCTCTTGCTACGCTATTGTTGCTGTTCCTTAATCAAAATGTCATGCGGTGAAACATTAAATGCCTTGCAGAAACACACTGCATAGCTTCATTTCCTCCAGCAAACACATTTTAAATTAATCAGTAAAGGATTAGCTTGGAAAGATCTATTTTTCTTTAAAGCCNTGCTAATTGACATTAATCAAATTACCCTCTAACTCATTATTTATTGAGTGTCATATCAGCCATTCCAATATTTTGCCTGAGATCAGTGTTGGGTTGAGAGCTGCAATTACTCCAGTTGTTCATTTAATCCCCTCTGAATATTGGCAGAACAACTCTTTTATTGAGCACTTCTGACTTCTCTCAATTGCTATTGACAGTTCTGTAGCTGTTATTCACACCTGCGCCAGCTTTTGCCTGGAGATGGCCCTGCTGGACTCTCAGTGTTCATGTAGAAGAGTTTCTGACTCTTCACGCTTCGTTTTGCTTCCATTTTGTTGCTGCCTTTTGAAAAGCATTTAGAACTATTTCTTTGTTGGCAGGCAGGGGCCCTTAGCGTATTACTGATGCAATTCCCCAACGGGGTGATGCAGACGGGCTGTGAGAATTGCAAACTGAGAAACCCTTTTTAGCTGGGGTTCTGTGTTCAAGAAATGTACTTACTGCAAAAAAAGGGAATGCCATGGGCTGGATAGGACCAGAATCTTGTAGTCAGAGCAAAATTAGTCCCTATTCAGGATATGCAGAGAGTAATTTCAATCCAGTCTGAATGCTTTCACACCAACAGAGCTGAACTCATACCCTTTAAGGGAGCACTCTCTCCTGGTAAATGAGTGTGCTGTTTGCTCTGGGGATTCAGACATACAGGGAGCATCAGGGGAATCCTTGACACCTGTAGCACCCCATATCTGCCTCCTCTAGTATATCTGCTAGTAGCAGACAGAAGTACTTTCCAACGGGCCCCACTGGGCATTAGTGTGTGTATTTCAATATTTTATTTCAGCCCTCTTAAACTGCTAGAAGTAAAACATCTTTCTAAAAGCGTCTTCTTGTCTTGTCTTATACTTTTTAAAGTACCTTTTTCCAGTTTTAGCAGCAGAACCTCCATGCAAAGAGGTCTGGTGCCCCATGGCTGAGTACGCACAAAGCCGCCTAATCCAGCTAATGCTGCTCCACAAAATTGCAGAATGGGCTGATACAAAAGGACACAGCTCAGCACGCAACACGCGTAATCCCTCAGACAGAGTGTAAGGGCGCGTAAAGACACTTACAAACTCAAATAAGTCTCCACGGGCACAGTGACATGTCATGTGGGAGAAAAGAAGCATTCACTGGACAAAGGCATCGCTGAAGAAAGAGCTCTAACGAATCCAGAGTGGTATTAAAGACGTGCCTCATTGGGGGGTTGTGGCATCGTTATTCCTTTCAGCAGTGAGAAGCAGCAGCCGAATGCATTAGTCCTGAAGCCCTGCAATTCACTCAAGCACATTGTTTGCTGTAGCCTTTCAGGTTTCTGCCCAATTCAGGCTTGGCCTATTTCCCTTGCCTTTCATACAGTGCACAATCCATTTAGGGATTTATAGTGGCTTAGAGGCACATGTACAGTGTCTTGCCTCTATCTGATTTTTATTCTGTGATAAGAAGGCTTGGGGTCATGGGTTCGTTGGCACTTCTCTCCTCCCTGCCATTCATGTTGCATGGAAATCTAACTATTCATTAGTGTTTATGATTTCATGAGGTTGACTAATGTCCTCATCACTACCTGGAGAAGTTCCAGAGTTTTCCACAAAGAGCATGTGCACCTGCTCTGATGTGATGATATCAGTGAGGGGTGCAAGACAGACCTAAGAGGAGCAGGGCCATAATGAAAAATATGATAATAAAGCACAAAAGCTATTTGTGGTGAAATCCTTGGCCAGTATAAAGTGGCGTGATTCCCACCCTGGTGCACACTTGTGCCAGCTCATACACTGATCTTTAACACTGAAAAGTAAAATCTTCCTGTTTGGATGTTCTCTCCTGCACCACTCTTGCCTGCAGCTCCCAGTCTCTGCTCCCGACAAACACAGGGACTCTTGTGCCTGCAGAGGAAATGTCTTCTTTCCCTTTCTGTGTGGGCTTCTTTACTTTTAACCACCTCACTGTAAGTACACGCATTCCCACTTCTTTCATCCTCTCAACTTCCTGGAGAGTTTGATTCCAAGTCATGCAAAGGGCAGAGCTACAAGTGCTATGAACGGCCACCAGCTCCGCTGACACCACCACAGTGAAACGCAGTGGATATGCCACTCAACCCCAGGTTGTTCAAATTCTATTCATCATTGGTACTCTTATCATCCTTGGAGATGGTCCTATATCCAACAAACCTGAAAGATCCAGCTGACATGTTTCACCTTATGCAGAGCGAGCATGTATCCCCTGTGAACATCCCGAAGGATGGAAGTGCGCTTGTTAAAATGGGACACCAGCAATGGATTCAGAAACCCCACTAACTTCATATTAAGCCTGATTTTTGCAGTCTCTGGCAATACCCATGACTGAAGGCACCAAAGAAGTAAAAAACTATACTCTGGCAGTGTGCCCTGGAGACACGGAGTGCCGTTTCTGAAAGAAACAGAACCGCACAGGGGAAATAACTTTCCAGAAGTCAAACAGCATAATATCGATTGCGCAGGTACCCTTGTGCTCCCCCAGTTACTCCAAAAGTAAATCACACGAAGATACACTGACACATTCATCCATGTTTGCATTAAAAGCTTTTAGATAAAGGCAGACACCCATAAGGAAGAGGCTGGAAAGTGTAAATGCTGTGAGCTCTTTTATGTATGGTTGCTGCAGTCTGATTATAGCTCCAGGGGTATTTACACAGCCTATACTGCGTATTACTGCAATGTTTGAAGTGTTGGGTAATTAATTAAACAACAGAAGGCCTGGTTCATGATTTGACTGGAGTTATCATTGTGGCAGGCACTTACACTGCATTCTGCCTTGCCCTCTTGTGCGCTAGAAGTTTTCGTGGTTTCCTGTGTTGGCTGGTGGCTTCTGTGACTGTTCTCCAGACTGGATTTCTGCTCCTGACAAAGTCAGCATCTCAGTACACAGCTGACTTACGGGCAAAAAAAAGGCCTTGATTTTTTCTCCTGACTATGCTTTAATTTTGGAGATAGATGGGTTATAAATAGAATTGAGCAAATTGTTGACTTTTCTGTGGTCAAATGGAAAAAGGGTATATTTGGTTGGCTCAAAACATGATTATTTTATAAAATTTGTCTATTATAGTAATATGGCTCAGTCAAATGGAATGAAGTGTTTGCTTTTGTGACATGTCTTATCATCCTTTGTTAACGAAAACCCAGGAAATGCAGGATTAGAGTCCCAGGCAGCCTGGGAAACCTGCATTTCGATGGCCTCAGTAACTAAGTATAAGTCCGAGTCTCACTGAACTCTGAGGAAGGGAGTGACTGAAGTGCTAAAGCCCTGGCGCACGGGAAGCAGTGCCAGCTGGTGGGTGCTGAGAGGGCCCCTGAGCTGGGCAGGAACTGGAGGGGCATGGTGTCCTAGGACAGGATCAGCTATACCTGTCTTAATGACTTCTGATGATGGCAATTGCAAACTCTTCCCGTATAATCCACTGCAATGCCTCACTGTCCTTATTGCTAGAAAGTTTTCCTAGTATCTATTCTAGTACCTAACCTCTTTTTTCCCCTCCTAAACTCTCAGCCCGTTACTTCTTGCTCTGTATACCCTGGTCATTTGGAACAGAGTATTTTTCTCTCTGAAGCAGCTGTTGCATACCCAAAGACATCTACTGTACCACTTGTACCCTTGCCAAGCCTTCTCTTTAGGTTAAGCATCCAGTCGGTTCAGAGTTTCCTTGCAGATCATGTGCAAAACTTGCTACTTTCTTTCATGTTGGTAGTGAGTCACAGAGAACACCCTTTGGAGTACAGTAAGATAAACCAAGCTAAAGGCAGCAATGTTTTGCATCCATCCTACAAACATTTCATCAGGACTATGCTTCCCTGTCTTGCTTATGGGGATGTCATGTGAGATGGTGTTACAAGCTTATCTAGATCTGCTGCTTCTCCCCAAGCTACAAAGTCTGTTGGCCTGTCAGAGAAAGAAATTAAGTTTAACATATTTGTTCTTGATGAGTCTATGTCTGTCCTTCATCCAGTCATTTTCTTCTGGGAGTTTAGAAGTTGTCTGACAATTTGTTCCGGGATTTTTCTTTAAATTGCTCATACTTTTCTGTGAACAACAATGTGAAAAACGGAATTTAACACTTTTTTTTTTTTGCCTTCTCAGTATCTTCTTTTAGCTAATTCCCTCTATTTCCCTCCTCTCATGTGTACCAAGGGACCTCCAGCTTTTCCAGGGCAGTTAAGTGAATTCACAGTTCTCCACTGCTTGTCAATCCCCATTGCTCCTCCGGCACATGAGCAAGGGACTAAAATTTTTTAAAAATGTGTTGAAGTAACAAAAATATATTTCAAAGAGAAGAAAGAGTTCCTTTGATGAAAGATGTCACAAAAATTTATGTAGATTATTGCAAAGACTGAGAAGAGTATCTCTAATAGCACCACAGGTGAAAAGAGCAGTTATTAAGGTACTTTTTGTCCTCCTTGAGAAGGATCTGTGAATAAACGGAAACTGAATGCAGATAATTTTCAAAGATAAGATGGGTACAACTTCTTTGAACGGTGATAGTGATTAACCATTGCAACAAACTGCTGGTGACTGATTGCCCATCTCTTGAAGCCTGTGTGACTTTGTGTAGGAAATGTTTAAGCCCAGCAAATCATTAAATTGAATCTTGGTTGACGGAATGAAGTTTCGGTGGCTTTCAATGTGTTGTTCCTGTGGATCCTGAGGCAGTGTGAACGCCCACTGAGGTCAGTAAAGCCATTGCAGCTTAGACCAGCTAGGCATCTGCCCCCAGGGCTTTTAAAAAAGGGCTTTCAAAAAAGGGCTTTCATGAAAATTGATGGGTGACTTGACAAACTGCTCTAATACAGAAATCCATGGGTAGGAGGCAGAGGAAGCAGAGCCTTGTCAGCAAAGGGGAGGGACAACGCTGGTGGTGTCTGCAGAGCACAGGGCAATGCCTCCATGAGAAGGCACAGGTGGGACCAGAGCTGTAAGGCCTTGGGGGCAGGCACAAAGAAGGAGAGTAAAGATGGAGCTGTGGGTTATACAGCGAGGGGGTGAGCTCCAAAGAGCTGGGCAATGTGACTGGCTCGACCACATGTTTCTGCCCATGCTGGTTTATTCTCTTCAACATCCATGACCATTTTGTCAGCCACGTGACACCCAGCACACCAGGTCCCTGAGCTCTCCTGCAGCTCTGGCATTTGCTACTCCCTCCAAATAGCCTTGTGCAGAGAGGAGAGCTATCTCCCCCCTGCTGTACTCCCCTCCTCTCGCTGCGCACTGGGAGACTTTCCAGAGACCCTGCTCAGCACAGCAGGGAGGTACGTGACACAAGTCCCGAAAGCACTGGTCACTCCAGCCACAGCACCGCTGTCTGTTAAAGCAACGTAGAAAAACACACCAGGTCAAAATACTACCTTGTAGAGCTAAATGGAAATGAAGATTTTTTGCTGGAAACATATACACGCTTAGTAACACTTTTCAGTCTCTTGCAATGCCTGTAACAAATGTCACTGCTACATGGAGAAGTTTGGTGATTAAAGAATGACCAACGACATCTGCCTGACCGACTGCACTACTTTGGTTAACCGGGCAGAAATATATATATGCCATTTCCCATAGGTACTTGAAAAGGGTTCAATTTAAACCAGTTAATAAAATAGCTTGTTTGGACAAAAAATAATTGTTCTCTGAGAATACGTGAATTCAACACTGCTAGAAAATCCGTGCCATCTGACGTAGCAGGATTTATAGGTTTAGTGGAAATTGCTTTCCCCACTGTCCAGATTAAATACTGCAGGATGAATTTTTGTATGAGTAAACATCCTTCCAATAACGATCAGACCGATAATGTCTTAAAAAGAGGAACAGGACCTACATTTTGGTTTTTTTCTTCTTGTATGGACTATTTCTGGATACAGAGCCTTCAGGTAACATGTTGACTGTCCATAAAATGCATTTTAGCATCTTCCTGCTGTTATGGGGATGGGTTTTATACACTGAATGCAGAGCCCACCGACAAGGAAAAGAAATACATGAGGTATACAAAAAAGGCAGGTGAGTCTCTTTTTGTTACATTCAGATTGCTACAGTTTGGATAAATGAAATGTTTCAGGGGAAGATAGAATGACTAACAGATAAAAAGAGTTTGTGTTTGCAGATTGCGATCTCTCTGTCAAAAACGATTTCTGTTGCTATTTTTGCCAACGAATAAGTTCTAATGCATTTTCTACAGTGAAAATAATTACTTCCTCTAAAAAATGCGTTTGTGATGTATCTCAAAGTTTGAAAGGGTGAAAAAAAAGAACATTTGATTATGTCTTTTGTGGTTCAGATGTGGTAGAGTACTTACATGGAAGTGGAGAGGAAATTTAGATCCACGAAGATTGCTGTATTCACTGAAGATTAGATTGACTTGAGATTTGAAAAGAAAACATTAAGAATTTATTTTATTATTGCAATGCTGACTGTTTTATAGAGGTTTTGAGAGGAAAAAAATAAAGTGTCTCTGCAAACTTCAATGCTATGGTCAGTTACCAGAGGAAACAGAAAGAGAATTCTGTGTATTGAAGAAAGATACTAAAAATTATTTAAAATATTGTCTATTCTTCTCTTTCTCTCTCTCTCTCTTACAGAAAGGCTATGTGATGTTTTTCTCCCACTATCTTGTAGACAGCCATTTTATCAGATTTTGAGTTGAGGAAGGTTTTTTGCTACAACTAAGTTCTGATTACTTATATTCTGTTTGGGTAAGATTTGGAACTTTGCATGAGGATTTTTACACTCAGGCACATAACATGGTACATCTGGAGGAAACATCCTTTGGGGTTTTTTTGGAGAATATAGCTGACACATTTAGCGTCCTGTTCAAAGATTGTGTACTGCTGCTTGTGACAGACTATGTCATTTCTGCTTTGCTGTAGTGACTGTTTCTGTTGTTTAATGACTCCGTATCACCAGTAATACCATAAAGTGTACAAGGATGGAAATAAGGAGTGTCACAGTCCTGAGGGATTCCAGCCACCTCTGTTAGCCTTCAGAAGAAATGACTGAAATGTGGAAGGGATGGGAAGTGTGGTGCCTTTTTGTTTTTTTGTAGACCCTTGTAGCAAGTCAGGGATACCTTGCAGAGTGACTGCAGTATCCCGCTTGGCACCTGGGGGTCCATGAGCTATTTCATACGTAGAAAAAGTCTTCAGCAGTGATGCCACCTTCATGGAGGTGTAACTGGCAAAATGAATGCAGTGGCTCTGTTCACCATCAGCCCCCAGGGGATGCGTTACCAGAGACAGTATAGACGCGAGACAGCCACAAAACCTCTATTTCCATTAAGGCTTCATGACAGTGGCAGTGGAGGTGATCTGTTGGCTGTAGCACAATAAAGGGGTGAAAAGCAAGGTACCACCATTTGACCCGAAAAGCATCCAGCAGAGAGGAATGCGTACACACATCCATGTTGTTGCTTAGCATCTGTAACGAAAGCTCCCACTGCACCAAACATTTAATAGTGTCAGTGCAATTAAATAAGATATAACAAATCACAGCAGCAGAGCATTAAAAATATGTGAAAATGGAAAAGAAATAGCTGCTCAGCTCATGTGGGAACTGCCTCTTCACCCGTGCTTTGTATATATGGTGTAATTGTGCCAGGACAAATCCACCAGAAAGCCCCAAGGTGTTGTGGCTTGGAGAAACTGGGTCCACCATCTTCCCAGCACACCTACGCTGGTCTGGGAGGCCATTTCTGGCCTATTTCTGCCTCAGTAGAGCAGTGCTGACACTGAGGAGGGCTGATGGGGAGCGAGGAGCAACACTGGCACATGGCCATAGGGTTGTCCATCAGCAGCGTGATGCCCAATACAGCACTCACTTTCCCATGTGGTAGGATAGCCCACAAGAGACCAATGGTTTTAACAGCCTTAGAATTTGTAAGGTAAAAAAAGACGATTACGGTCATCTGTCTGATATCCTGCTAAGCACAAACAACAAGTCTTCTGTATGAATTGTGCACTAAACTCCTAATTCGTGATAATCACCTTCAGTATCAGATAAACTCAGAATAGAATCACAAGTATATTTTAAGTTTGGCTTCCATTCATTTGCTCCTGTTCTACGCTAGCTAGTCTCTTCTCCATCATGGTACCTGCAGGTGGATCAAGCTCCCACTTCATCTCTGCATAGATATATTTAGAAGATTAGGTTTCTTGTATTTCTCAGTGTAGGATGTTTCCCAAACCTTGACTCAGTCACTTGCTTATTTTTCTCTGTTGCTTCACTGCTTTTGCAAGGCTGACATCAAGACTTGGTGCAGTATTTGTACAGTTCTCATGTAGGTGCTGTATAAAGAGTTACCCTTGTTGACCTGCTGGGATTGTGGTCATGGTCTCCACCGCAGCCCTGCAGTGGGAGATTGGGTTTGCCCAACATGGCCAGGTATCTGTGTATGGCAGGACACCTCGTCTTAGTGGTACAGCCAGTCCTCTTTATGCTCACATGTAGCTCCCTATATGTTAAGATGCTGATCATATGAGACAGTTTTGAAGCAGGCACTGTTCATTTGCATTTCAGTCAAAGTCAAGGCCTTTTTCCATCACAGAACTAGATCCTGGAAGAAAAACAGAGCAAGCGGGGATGCTATGTAACTTCAGAAAAAGCTTGCAGTGATGATTGCTCCTGAATGTTTTGTTATGGACCCTGTTTCTCCTCCCTTCAAGACTCAGCCCTGAATAACCTTTACACAGAAGAGGTTATAGCAACTGACATTGTTAGTCCTCTCTGAGCACTGTTATTTCTTGCTCCATAAGGCTTATGGCGAGCACCAGGGTGGAAAGCCATCCTCTCACTGCGGCCTTTGTCTTCTGAAGAGACCCACATGCCTCACTGGAGGTTGGTGGTGGAAATCTATTTGAAATGGAAAAGGCTGGCTCCACACCACCGGATGCTCAGGGTGGCTTGATTTGCACCAATGGTCCCCCTAGCCTCCAGAAGCCCTTTAATGCCACAAGACCATCCGCTTGCCCTGATGCCTGGGCTCAGTGCCAACCACCAGTGTTGGCAAGCAGCACAGGCACCTGCTGTAGAGACCTGCCACCTTGGCTGCGCTGCCAGCATCCTGCTGTCCCTGACAGACGTGCCCAGCTTTGCTCCTGATTCTCATGGTGCAGCTGATGGAGGAAACACGCAGGCTTCTAGCCTGTTTATTTGAATGGTGCTGTTCTGCGAGCGTTAGTTTCTTACAAGGAGGCTTACTTGTTCTGAACTCTGCTTTTAAATAAAAACACACCATTTGCTCTGCAGTTTTCAGCCCTAGGGCTTGTCCTTTCACTTGACCGTATCCAGCTGATTCCACAGCCTTTGCACTCCTGCTGATATGTGAATGGGGGCCCACAGGGTCAGACACATTCTCTGTCACAATTTTTGGCACTGCAGGTACCCCAAGGTAGCCATTCTGTCATGAGACAGAATAGCTTTGAAGAAGGGTGAGCAGAGAGGCATGGTTTTCCCCACAAGAGTTCATGCATGCAGAATGGTCCTTTGGGGACTGGGTTTGCACAGCGGGAATTTTGCAAAAGGTCGCAAATAAATCCTGAAATAAAACTGATGAGGCTTTGGGACACACTGCAGAGTGTGACAAGACAATGGCAAATAGGTGTAGGTCAAAGTATGCATACAGTCACAATGAAAGCAGCAAAGTACATAGCTTTATTGCATGGGACTTATTACAGAGCCCTCCAATACTGTAATTCACTGTAAAAATGTCAGTGTGGCAGTCAAGGACTCAACTACTTATTTATGCTAATCTCCAGGACAAATCACCTCAAAGGAATTTCACTTGAAAGAGCAGCGCTATAAAAATAAAACCTTTCTCACTTTGCAGACCTGCTCACAGTTTGCAGTCAGCCATGTGCAAATCCTGCAGGGTTTGCAAAGCTTTTTGTTCCCACTAAACCCAGAGTGCCAAAGCTCCAACAGGAAGGAGCTGGGATCTGGAGCACCGGCAAGAGGGCGGGCTGCTGCTTTCCCAACTGCTCAGGGGCTTGGAAAGCCACCAGGCTTCACGGGGGTCACTAGGAGGGTACAAAGGGGCACTAAAGATCACAACATCGTGATGCCAACAAAAGGGCCAAAGCCTGTGTTGCTAATTAGACTTGCAGAATCTGCTAGAGAGGATGAGCAATAGGAAAAGAACTGGCCTGGAGCTGAGCCCAGGTTGTTCTGCCAGAGCTAACTGCTGCGAAAAAAAATCTCTTTAAACACTAAAATCTCCCCGGACAGCATTGTAACCACCTTTCAGACAAACAGCTCCCAGCAGAAAAGATTTCACTGTACAAGATTTACAGATCGTGTTTGTTTAATCTGAACTAAGAGACCCTCTCCATGTTTTCAGTCATGTCCCTACCATTCCCTGGCTGTGTTACAATCATTTTGTCTCACTCTGGTCTCCAAATAGCAACTCATTTTCCACTCCTCTAGAGCTCCCTGCCCATGTCTCTGTCAGTGAGAGCTATCTTTTACATCAGCTGAATGACATCCTCTACAATAAGCCCTGGGCTTGCTATCTCAAGGACTCCTTCATGGCCAAAGATCTTTCTCTTTATGACCTTTTCAGTTGTTTTCACAATTAGTGACACTCTTCTTAAGTGATGGGAGCCACCCTGCACCATTATAGCCATGGTTCCTTTCTGGTCCTTTCTCAAAGGCTCAACCTCATACTGAACACTCACAACACTGAAGTTACCTCCCCTTGCTTTTGTTCAATTTGGACAGGACTTCTGTGTTGTCAGCTCCTCCATACCCTGGCCATGTGGTGTGTGAGCCCTCTGTGCTCTGTAAATCACACATGGCTATCCTGGTACCCTCACTGAGGCTGCCCCCTACATGTAGGAGAGCTGGTAGCTTCTTGCCCTCCAAATGTTTTCTCTGGCTTTATAAATTCAACCCCAACAGAATTTCTTCCTTTACCTCCCAGCAATCCTTAAGCTGTTCTCTTGTCCTAGAGTTTTGCCCTTGTATCTTATCTTCAGGACTGATCCAGAAAGCATTTATTCACGTAAACAAAGCTTACTAATGCAAGCTGTCTTTAGATCAGATCTTCAGAGTGCACGATAAGCCCGTAAAATTCCTGTTGAAAGCATTGCCTATAGGAGCACATTATCAACAGCGAGCCAGATCCAGTGGAGCGCTGAGCACCCACAGCTCCCAAGGCACTGCTTTTTAAGATTTTACGGTGTGCCTTGACAGCATCTGCACTACCAGTGCTGGGTGTCAGGAGAGCGACAAGAAGCCCAGAGTGGTCTTCAGGCCAATGCAAGTGGAGTCTGTCCATCTCCCCTGTTGGTAACTTGCCTTTCCCTTTCCTCCTTTCACCTCCATCTCTGTCACTCCTTTTCTTTCTGCCATTCAAAGTTCCTCCTCTTCTCCAGCTTGCTCCTTCTCTTTTTTGACTCAGACTTTCTCTGTTCTCTGCTTCATCTTCCGCATTTATTTGACCATAGGCACAGTCATTTCCCATGTCACACAATTGTGCCAGATTTTTTCCAGTTGCTTTTAACTCTGTATTATTCTGTAACTTCCTTCGCTCCTCTGGCAGCTGTTGTCGCTGCCTGTCGTACCTCTTCTTCCACTTGCCAGAAATCCTTTTTTTTTTGTATGTCCAACAGCGCTCGCCTTCTTGATCTTGTTATACATTAACTTATTTTTCATTATTGCTTTGCTATTTCTCTCATTGTCCCTTTCCACCAGTGTTGTGCTTTCAAGTAACTTCAGTCCTGCATGACAACTTTTCTTGGAAGTCTTATGGTTTTTTCTCACAACCCAGCTGAAAGTGTCCTCTTTCTGCTTGTCATTGCAAATGATGATGCTTTGAAAATTATATTTTCTGTTTTCATCATTATGACCAGCATCCTTTCATCCTTCCTAGATCTTGTTTTGGGTCTACACTTCACATAGCTTCCTATCTTTATTCAGGTGATCCATGGCAGAACATTGTCTCTACCAGTACTTCTGTAGCTATGTTCATACACCCATGTACTAAGCCACTGATGATAACATCTCCAGTCAACGTTGCCACCATGTAACTTGCTCAGGATCAGCAGCTTCATATTGTCTTCTTGTCCACCGTTATGCCAATGTGTTTTATGAGCTGGTGTGAGAAGGCAAAATGGACTCTAAAAACCTATCTGTAGCCCAGGAAAAAAAGAAAAAACAACAAACACACACAAAGATACTGCAAGGCAGTTTCCCCCCTCCTGAGTACATATAAACCATAAACTATTTGATTTCCTGATTCTTGGACCGGATTCACACCTGAAATGCTCATGCTGGTCTTTTCTCTGTAAACCGCCCAGTCATCTTCCAAACTCACTTGTGTTTCGAGCACTCGCAGCTTTCCATGAGAGTGAATTTCACAGTGTGACGACATGCTGTGTTTATCTACTTCCTTTCAAGTTTCTTCTCCTTGTCATATGTTGTGAAAAGTCTGGAGCAACAAATTCCTGTTCACCTTCACCATGCCACTCCTGATTTTATATCATTGCACCGTATCGCTCAGCTGTTGCCTGTTGCTCAGGCTGCCTGGAAGCCCTCTCCACCTCTGAGCTCTCTCTCTCCTCTTGCTCTGCTCTGTTTTCTCCAACTATGGGCATTGGATATGTGAGACGTGGGTGTGCCTCGGTGTTACTAATAGCATCAAAATGCTTTCTGCTTGATTTGCTCCTCCATTCCCAAACTAACCTCCTGTTTGTTTTTTTTGAGCACTGTGGACCATTAAGTTGATGTTTACAAAGAAATAACCACAATAACACTGAAACCTCCTTTGTAAGCAGTAACCGCTGCTTTGGGGGCCATCACTGTCTTAACACTGTTTCTGAAAGTACATTCAAAAAATGCAAAAATACAAAGTACAAACTATTCAAAGTACAAACTGTAGACTATTCTGAATTTACTTACACTGAATTTCTGCTGTCATTTTATCTGAAGTAACTTGGTGTCATGAGGTCCTGCTGTAATTCTCCACTCCCAGTTCTGATTTTGACTACCTCTAACAGCTACATATCCTCAGTAAACTTTGTTGCCAGTAATTATTCTTTTCTCCGAAATAATTTATAAATTTATTGAACAACAGAGACCCTATCATAGATTCCCATGGGACTATACTGAAAACTTCACAGTGAAAAGTCTCCGCTATTCCTGTTGTTTCTTATTTTGCAACCATTCACACGAAGGGAACTTCCCCCTTTCTGACTGGTTGGTTTCTTTCCAAGACTCTGGAAAGGAGGTGTCAGCACATTTTTGGAAATTGGGGTACTCTGTGTCGTCTTGATCACCCTCATCTACAAGGTCATTAACTTTTTAGAGAAGTCTATTATAGTGCATGACAACCCTCAAGAAAAGTCATACTGTTGCTCTTCTTCAATATATACTATATTTATCTGGTGTCTACCATTGATGTTTTTCACTGTGGTTGTAGCTAGTTTGTCCAGTGGAGCAGTCTGTAGCTATTCATTCCACCTGGAGTTCTTTTTCCAAAGAAGTGGAAAATTGTCATCTTCCACTCCTGTGACACCAAGGACAGCTTAAATGCTGATTCAACTCTTTCTCACCTGTCTTTCTTCTGTGTGAAAGCCTGGTGACGTGTTACTGTTCAGTCCATTTACTTTAAATCCATTTCTGGTCCTGCACTAAATATTTGTTAACATCGGCCCAACACCAGGATTGTTACAATTCTGTATTTGTTCTAGTGCAAACACATTTCTTAGTTGTTGGTGTTGCCTTATAAAGACAGAGTGCTTTCACTGCTGTAAATAAGAAAATAAGACAAGTGTAGTATTGATAATTAGCTGGTTATTCTCTGTTTTGCATTTGTACAATTATTTTTCTGTACTCCATGCAATTCTTCGTATTCTCTGATACTGAAATCCATCTTATTGACATCATAGCATTTCTCCAACATGTTGAGGCTTCTTTGAATTCTGATCCTAGACCCCAAATTGTCTGTTTCTCTTTCAAGCATACTGTCATGCACGACTTTTATAGTTCTGCCATCTGCATTATCATTGAAACTACTGACTAGTATTTTCCAGGATGAAATCTGTGAGATGTCATTTAATGCCTCTTGACAGCAAAGTAATGGCAGTTACTCTAACCACAGTCTTTCAGCCATGCTGAAAGTCACAGCTTCATCTCAACCATATTTCCCTAGTTTAGTAATGAAATATTAAAAACCTCATTCAAATCTAGTTTTCCTCCTGCTTACACTAAAGCCGCCAGTTACACTGTCAGAAAGAACATTAGACTGGTTTGACGTCAATTATTGCAAAGATTCACATTGAGTGATCTTTATAATCTCGTTATCCCCGGGGGGGCTAGACACACGGATCACGAGTTTGTCCCAGTTTCTTTCCAAATATCAAAATGCCAACATCCTTCTTTTGACCCCTGCTTAAAACCAGGTTTTGTGTTCACCCTCACCCTCTCTCAGGCGTATACCGTGCCTGTGAGGGGTCCTCGTAGGTACCTGCTTATGGCTCAGAGACTGTAACAGCTGGTACTCCCAGTGCTCCCAGGGAAGTGCCATCAGCCTTTGTTGACTTAAATATCTCCAATTTATCTAAATATTCCTTGACATGCGCTTCCCTGATCTGCACTGTGCTGACATCTGCTTGCAAGTCAAGCTTTCTTTGAAGACTGTGGCAGACACGAAACCTTCAGCGTGTTCCGCATTCCCCATTACCCCATTAGTTGCTCCCCTTCCCTTCATCCACTTCTCTTTTTTTTTCACTTCACTGAGTCCCGGCCGGCACCGTGCCTGCCTCCTCCTCAGCTGGGAGGTCAGACCTCAGTCACGCTCCTTCTGCTCCCTCTCACCCTTCCTTTCAACCTGTATAACACAAAACCCAACAAACACACACCCAATGGATGCGATTTCTGCCACATAGGGTGGAACTTTCATTTCTGCAACATCAGGTGCAGTGTCAAGACCTCATGTGGCACGACATTTCTGTGAACAGTCAATATGTGAAGGTTTGTTTCAGTTTTTTGCTTTTGCCAGTGTTTATGTCCAGCCAAAGAACAAAAGAAACGAAAAATTTAAAGGTTGTATATATGCCTCCTGCCTTTATGTATTTTGCATTTTGAGGTGGATCTATATTCACATAATGCTGGATTAAAATGGAGTTCTCGCTGAATGTTCTGTATCACTCAAAAATAAGATGGTAGAACAGCTCTGAATCCCACTGTTTCTCAGACTTCTTGATGTGAACACCATAAGCAGTGCTCTTTCCCCATTTCTTTTCATAGATTTAATGACCTATAATGAAAATGGGTCACCTTTCTTCACCATCTTTAAGCTTACTAATCATAAGGATGCGTGACCCAACATAATCACAAGCAAACAAGGTCTTGCCAAATGCCAAGATAAAATACGTTTCATGATTAATTTCCCTCAGTTTTTAGTGGCTTGTTTACAGCTCACAACTTTGTAACTCTCTCATTTTGAGTACAAATTAGTGGGTTTCTATCCTACATGATCCCTGGGAATTAGTATGTTACACGGTGGATCGTGTCCCCTGCAGTGCCTGTCGCTGGATAACAGCAGCTTCCTCCCATTGCAAGTTTGCTTTCTCCTCCCTCAGGTGCTGGGTGGGTTTTCTCCCCATTTAGGTACCTCACTTTTCCTCCTCCCACGAAGCACTTCCCTGGGGTCTGGACTACCTCTTAGTCTTCACCCAGACCTGCTGTACCTCCTGTCCACCAGCAGCTCCTGTTTGCTGAGAACGTCTTTCCAATACATTTGCAAGTCAAAGGCACATTACGGGGGAACTTTCTGTGACTCCCTTGCCGCAAAACCTCTTTCCTTCCTTTGGGACACAGTCTGGGAGGTCCTTTAGCCCAGGGAGGCTCACGCGTCTCCAGGGGCCAGGCAGCATCCCTGTCCTGCACCACTCTGCAGTGAGGGGACACCCCTACTCATGCAGGACTGTCCGAGGTCTCTGTGCCCCAGGAGTCAGCCCATGTAATGTCGAGGCACCGTTTGAGCTGATGTCTCCTCTCTGCTCCTTCTGACATCTTCCCCTCTGGCTTTACCCAGTGTTTCCCCTCCCTCCCCAACTCTGCCTATCCAGCCTCTTTTCTCCTCAGTCTCACCTAATTCACAGGGTCTGTTGCAGATCCAAGCTCTGCCTCTGCCCTTCTTTTTCTGTGCAGAGACCTTCTGTATATTTGTGCACACAATTCCCAGCCCCTTCCTGCCTCTCCCCCATTCCCTGATCCAGCCTGGTTTCTGCTTTTAACATGATGCTGATGTGGTATGACCCCAAGTCAC